>FLOH01000752.1_pt1 | contig 59890 bp, 96 predicted proteins | sample 756751 | NCBI WGS metagenome assembly FLOH01 (sample SAMEA4026879, study PRJEB14308) | marine metagenome | biome: coastal water; material: water | depth 74 m
ATCTGATGGTCCGTTTCCGACAGCAGATGCACATCATGCAGATAAAATCCTCCGGCCAACTGGATTTATCCAAGACCAAGGGTGAGTTGGCGGAGTTGTTTGCATTTTTCATAGCCTATGGTGTAAAAGCCAGCCGACCCATCTTTGGTGTAGTAACCAACAATCAAGAAAGCCGCAGAAATAATGGCGAGGTAGCCATCACCCCTGCATCCTACCTTCACAGTGACCTCGTGTTGGCAGAGGCCGTGCTTTGGAACGTCATCAGTCCCGCCCCCCTTGGTGTAGACTGGGAGGCTTTCAAGAGCATGGTGTTGGGCCAACTGAAAGGGATGAAGTTTCCTCACGCCAAGGTGGTCCAGCCGGACCCGAATGCCACGTACCTGAGACCTGTGGACACCCGGGAGAATCCGCCACCCCTAGAGGAACCTCGCCTGAAAGACAAAATTTTCTCTTCTGAGAAAGCAGCAGAAGAGAAAAGGTTAACTGAGGAGGGTTTAGCCTACATCCTGGATTTCCCCAAGGGTGAAAATCCCGAGGATGAATAGCCCCCGGGGGGTAAAGTAGGGCATGTCAAACGACGACTTCCCCGATATGTTGGACACCATAGGTGGCATGGGCCTATCCTTTCTGAGAGATACCTGCATCCCCCCCCTTTTGAAATGGCCAGGAGGTAAAGCCGACGACCTGAAAATCCTCTGGGGTTACCCGGAGTTGTTCCCCTCATCCCCGCAAAGGTATTTTGAGCCCTTCGTAGGTGGTGGGGCTGCTTGGCGATCTCTGGCAATGCCCAGGCTATTCGCCAATGACCTGTGTCAAGACCTCATTCAGTTCTACGGGTGCATACGGGACAGCAACGCTGATTTCTATAAGGCCATCGAAAAGATGGATCATGCCTGGCGATTGCTTCATGACTGGGCTAGAGAGTATCGGGAACCTGTCCTGGCTGGGCAGGTCGAGGAACTACCTCTTTCAGGAACGGACTTTGACAGGATGGCTCTTGGGGACGGTTTGAGGGAGGTAATGCAGAAGGTGGTGCCCGCGAAGGCCCTCCGCATTCAGCATGTCGGAGATCTTCCTAGTTTAGAAGACCGCAGGCAGAACGCAGAGAGCGCCCTGAAAGCCGCGTACTACACCCATGTCCGAGACCTCCTCAACAGCACTGAGCACGGACCGTTGAGGGTAGCCCTGTTCTACTTCATCCGAGAATTCAGTTTCTCGTCGATGTTTCGATACAATGACGTGGGGGATTTCAATGTCCCCTACGGTGGCATCTCATACAACAAGCGAATGCCTGGGGCACGGGTCACCCATTGGAAGTCCTGGGTGGTCAAAGACCTCCTGTCCAAAACCACCTTTGGCAATTTTGATTTTGAAGTGTTTTTGGACCAGCATGAACCCGGCCCGGAGGATTTTGTGTTTGTGGATCCTCCTTATGATGAATCGCCCAGCACTTATGACAATCATGATTTTGATGCTGAGGATCAAGCCCGATTGGCTTCCTGGTTGAGAAAAAGTAAATGTTCTTTCATGCTTGTGGTCAAGACCACCCCGTTGATGCTGAAACTGTATCCCGAGAACAAGGATGGTGTAAAGCATTGGAGATATCCAAAACAGTATTCCATGAGTTACCGGGACCGCAATGAGCAAAAGGTCGAGCATTTGGTTGTTTATCGTTGCCCCTGACCTACTCCAACCCCTTTCGAGATAGACCAACAAAAGAAGACTCCATGTTCAACACCCAAGGCAAACTCAACATCTTCGAGAATTTCAGGACCGACCGGAACCTCCCCAAGTTCAAGCAGCCGGAGGGCAAGCGCCAGCGCCAGGTCTACATGAAGAGTTCTGGGAACTTCAACGATGACGACATGGTGGGTGAGGAGTCTGAATTCTCCTCCGACTGGTTCTCGAAAGGGGAAAAGAAACGCTTCGCTGGCCGTAGTTGGTGGACCCGCCTGATAGCACGCCTTCGCCCAACCCCCCGTGAGCCCCAACCGAAGATCACGTTGGAGGAGTTCTTTGCCCATGTGAAGAACGATGCCCTGGAGCTGGCCGTCGTGACGGAACGGGCTGCCGGGTATGAAGCGGCCCTCAAGAAAGCCAAGGCCACCGGGCAAACTGCCCTCTTTGAGACCCTGAAAAAAGGGTTGGCTGTGGCAAAGGCAGAGACCCAGCTCGTGACCCTGGGGCAAGGGCGCTACCTGGACGAAGAGAAGCTCGTTGAGTTTGTCAAACAGGCTCAGAAAGGTCTTCGGCTGGACTGGATCCCCAACTTCACACGCATCATCCCAGAGAATGTTGTGGAGAAAAAAATAGCGGCGGATGAGCGAGGCATCTTCGACAACTATGTGGTGCTCCACTACGACCCGGACAAGAAATCCTGGGCTGAAACAGAGGCCGAGCGTAGAAAGCGCAAAGATCCAATCCTGTTCGGGGTGATGGAAGGCAGCAGGAAGCTGTACTTTGTAGGGGACTGGGTGGACGAGTACTGTGACTTGCAGCTTGACCAGATCGCAGATGCACTGGGCAAGGATGCAATTGGCACCCTGTAGGAATGGCCAAAATGATCGTTGAAAAAGCCCAGGCTGTCCGGGTTATCGAAAGTGTTGGGTGGGATTCTGGGATCATCGTAATCCCCAAGGGCACGGTGGGCCGGATAAGTCTTTGTGGGACGTTGGTGGTTTTCCCAGACCCCATAGAGGGGGACGGTTCTCCCACGGTATGGAAGATAGAATTTTTACAACAGATTCTCAGCAAGATGAGGCCCCTCGAATTTGAAAGTTTGCCAGAGGATTTGAAGGCTTTTAACTTTCAACCTTTTCTTGATGGACGGCGAATCCCACTCAGGGGATGGGGACTCCAGTAGGGGTGCTTTCACCCCCTGATTAGATCCCTTTTCTTCTTTTTATTTCACCCCCCAATCACCCACAATGTGACGTAATGTGCCTTTAAGTGCCCATATGTCAGGCCCAGTCAGGTCCAGTCAGGTCCAGTCATGTCCCCTGGAAATTCTTTTTGGAACAAAAACATAGGAGAAAAAGGGTAGAGAAAAAGAGGAGGCATCATGACAACAAAAGATTGGACACCGCAACTTTCCACCCCCTGGTCACTGCTCATCTTCCTTGCCCTTGCCAACAAGGACAAAGGACTCCGAAACCCACGAGACACGCCAACGGTGTGGTCTTTGTCCCACATCTGGGTCGACAAGTTCAAAAAGAGACGGAGGATCATGGCTGTCTCTGAGGTCTTGGGGCACTGCCGGTTCCTGGAGAGCAAAGGCTTGATCTCGTTCAGAGCCCCCCAGATCGAACTCACGACCCCCAACCCTTTTTCGGTAACTTTTACAGGATTGGAATGGTCCCGCCTCTTGTGGGAAGTTCCCATGGTTCAGTCCTGGGTCAACATGGACCGAGATGTCTTGACCAACAAAAAGAAGAAATCTTCTGTCGAGCTTTACTGGAAAGAGGCGCTGGTGCTGGCTGCTCTGCAATTTCGAAAGACCGCACTCACCACACTCACCGCATCAAAAGCGGTGGATATCTCTTTGTGGTTGTCGCCCGGCCAACTGGATCATGCCATTCGCAGTTTAACCAAGGGTTCTTTTGACGGGAGAAAAGGAACGCCCTCTGAAGGGTTTTCGGATTTCCAGAGTTTGACACAGGATATCCGAGAAAACCTGAAGGATATCCAGGGAGGGGTAAAGGTGCCAACCCCACCCGCACAGGAGGTTGCTTTGACCACGGAGGTCGCCATACAGACAACTAAGGTGGATGTCCCCGTTGCATACCCCAGTGGTGTGGCTGCTGTACCACCAAGCACCCACGAAGTTGTAGGGTCACAGATGCCAGTGAACCACGAAGTTGTAGGGTCACAGATGCCAGTGCCCCGGGTAACTTTCCCCAAAACCCTTTTTCGTCCCGTATCAGTCGAGATCTCGGACTCTGATCTGGAAAACCTCCAGAATGAGGTTGATGAAGACCCCCCCAGGACGGAAAAAACATTCGATGAAGAGGCAGCCCTGGACCAGGCAATTCTGGAGTTGGGGTGCGATGGTGACGAAGACCTTGTGCCCCCTGATTTGAGATTAACAATAAGTCTGAGCAAAGAAGATTTTGAACTAATCCAGGAGGTGTCCATGCGAAATTCCGTGACCCCGGAGCATTTGGTTACGGAATTTCTGGAACCTACTCTGAAGGCCCTTCGGGGGAAACAGGTTGAGCTTCAAAAAATCGAAGAGGATCTGCGCCAGGTAGAAGAGGCACGCTCTGCACTCCTGGAAAAACGTGCCTCGTTGCTTCAGTAACTCCAGTAACTCCAGTAACTCCAGTAACCCCCAAGAAATCTGCTTAGCTAACCCCACATCCGAGTAGATAGGAGGTAAGGAACAAAACCTTCAGGGAGATTTCAATATGGCAACCAAGCTCGGAAGAAAGGAGATGCCCAGCGGGCTCTCCTCCAACGACTTCACCTACCAAGGCCGTCCGGCCAGTGACCAGGGAGATTTCGGCTCCGATGTCGGCATTGCCGATGGGAGCTGCGTCAACCAGTTCGGTTCGAATAATAATAAGTACTATCATGGTGGCGTGGTCAAGAGCACCGATGGCCGATGGTGGGTCTACCTGGAGTGGGGCCGCAACTTCGCGGGCTGCTCCTGGAACGGTCGCTTCGCTGGGCAGGATTTCCAGTTCGTCCAGTGTGATGATGAAGCGGACGCCCGCAAGTTCTTCGCCAAGCAGTGGAAGTCCAAGAACACCTCCCGCGCCCAGAAGACCATGGTCGGCGGCGTCGAGATCTGGGCGGGCAAGCCCGGAAAGGACGCCTACATCGTCCAGTCATTGGCCACCCGCCAGCGTGGCCTCCCCGACGCCTACAAGATCAAGGACGGCTCCGGGGTTCAGGTGACTGCCCCGGTCAAGAAGAAGGCTCCGGCCAAGAAGGCTGCCAAGTCCAAGGCCCCTCTCAAGAGCTACGACCCCCAGGTCATTGACCTGGCCACCTCCTTGGTAGGCGGCACCCGGTCGTTCACCAGGGCCATGGCTGCGGCAGCGGGTGTCACCCCGACCAAGAAGGCCATTGATCAGGTACGAGACCAGCTCATCCCGGCTGCTCTGACCCGGATCGCCAAAGTCGGCCCCGACATCAACAAACAGGTCAAGGACCAAGACCTGGTGAACATCACCAAGATGGTCGCGGCTCTCGTGCCCAGGCCCATCCCCAGGAGCGGTCAGGACGCCACTGAGGCCATCCTGAGCGGCGGTAACATGCTGGTGCTCCAGCAGGACTTGGATGCCTTTGAGGCGGCGCTGGCCGGTGAGGACTTCAACGTGGACGCCACGGCCTCCACCCCCGGCGTGGACCCCGATGCCATGCTCAATGCCCAGCTCCGCTACCTGGATCCCAATGGGGACGGTCGCTGGCTGGCCCAGGCATTCCCCAAGATGAGCGCGAACCGCCACGGCTACATTCGCAACTCGGCCCGCCTCAAGCACATTTTCGAGGTGGTTCGTCCCGACCGGGACGTTCGGTTCATGGCGGCTGCTCAGCGGGTCGCGGCCATGCGGAAGGGCCGCTTCAGCCTGCACGCCAACCTGCAGCCCAAGCGGCAGGATCTTGGCCAGGATGCAGACCTGTACTCCCAGGCCAACATCATCCTGGCCATCCACGGCACCAGGCCGGTCAACATTGCCCCCATTATGGGGACCAACTTCCGCCTGCCCAAGAGCCTGCCCGGTGCCCAGATTACCGGAGCCAACTTCGGCCACGGGGTTTATTTCGCGGTAGATTGGCGCAAGAGCTACGGTTACACGGGCCGGGGCTACTGGGGTCACAGCGGCGGTGACGTGCGGAACCGGGGCTGCTTCATGTTCCTCTGTGACATGGTCCTCGGTGACGCCTACCGTGCCCCCTCCACGGGTTCCTGGAACGCTCCCCCCAACGGCAAGGACTCCGTGTTCGGCGTGGGTGGGGACAGGGGCCACCGCCTGGAGAACGATGAGCATGTGATCTTCTCGCCGGACTACCAGAGGATCCGTTACCTTGTCGAGTTCGACTGGCTGACCTAGAACCCGGCCCGGAGGGCCTCCTATGAGCCTGGAATTTTTGCACATCATCGAGCTGAACCCGCAGCCACCAGCCGAGTTCTGCGACGGGGACGTGGCGGCTATCACCAACGGAGAACAGTGGGCTGTCGGTCGTTCCGCTTTGGACAGGCGTGGTGCTGGTGCATGGCCTCCTGACAATGACCCTGGTTTTGAGGCACCGTACCGGAAAGGTGACACCCTGCCGGGCGGTTCTGTTGTGCGAGTGTCACTCAAGCGCCAACAGGACATGAACGGGGGGGAACTGTTCGCCTGGGGGAACCCCAAGAACAAAAACAAAGGTGCCGAAAGGATGGACCGGGGTAAGTGGTACTGGTTCATCTGGTACAAATGAACCAGTACCAGGAGAACCCCATGAGCGACACTCGCATTCGGACCGGTGGCATAAAAGGGGAGCACTTTACAAAGGAGGTTGTGCTCGACGCCCTGAGAAAGGCCCAGCAGGGGGAGTAATGGGGAGCCAGCCCTGGATAGTTGATTTCCTCCTCTGGACAACCACCGTCGCGGTCATCGGGGTGGTCGCTTTCTCTATCCACACCATCCGGGAGACGAGACGGATGAGGAAGGAACCCCCAGAGGAAGACAATGCCTTACAACCCAAAGACTGACCCCGTGCAAGTAGGCGCAAAGATATTCCTGGTGCTGCTCGTGTTGCTTGGGATCTGGTCTGTTTGGGACACGTACCGAAGCATGTATCAGGTTGTGTCCCAACCAACAGGAGACCGCCGTGACTGAATCTGAGGCTGCTTTTCTCGACCGCGTGGTTGCCGAGCGGGACGCGGCCCGTAAGCAGGTTGAGGCCCTGACCAAAACCTTAAAGGCCAGTGACGTACCTGTCAGGGGCGAGTGTCTGGCCAGGTTCTACGACGACAAGCAATGGCACCACGTCAGACGGATCTCAAACGCAAACCACCCCTGCGACAAGTGGGAGTCGGTAGACCCGTGGGGAGCGAAGTGGATGAATGAACCTACAGAGGTGGTGCCCGTGCCCACCCGCCACGGAGAAACCCATGAGTGACACCCGCATCAAATCCTGCATTCGATTTGAGCTGCCCGACCTCAAAGGGGCCAGCTATGCCACGGCCCTGAAGTTCTTTGAGCCCATCCTGGGGCCTCCGTCCGGCGTGAGCAAGGACGAGGAGGGGCACACCACCTGGTTCCGCTACGACCCCCCCAAGGCTGCCCCGCCGCCCGAGTATTTCATGCGGCCCTGCCGGAGCCTGGAGGGGGACAGTTGGGGCGCAGAGCTGGTGCTCCTGGACGCCACCGCAGATGGCGAGAGATATGACGTGGGCAAGGACTGCTGCGTTTCGGGCATCGACCTGGAGGCCCCCATGATGCACTGCAACGACCTGGAGAAGAAGGGCCTGGTGCCGGACGCGGATTTCCCGCCCAAGTTCTATTTCTACCTTTGGTACACCGGGTGCGACGAGCCCATCACCTTCGACTAGAGCTGCTTAGCTGGCCCCCCTTCCGAGTAGTAGAGGATATGGACACCGGACATCCAATCGCTCAAGCCCTGGCAGACCTTTTGGCCGGGGAAAGAACCAACATCCGTGATCTCGACCCGGACGACCCCCTACGGCAACCGGGCCTCTTGATCGAGAGGGTGGTCACAGAGACCGTCCACTTCTTGCGGACGCCAGAGCTGTTCTGCTGCCCCAAGGTCAACGACCTCATGGGGCTGGTGTGGAACATCATCGGCCAGGACATAGCCCCCTGTGCGGTAGTTGAAGGCGTGCCCTCCGTCAGTTTCACCGTGGTGAGCGCACAGCACGGACCCCAGGCGGTCATCCTGATGCCTCCCTACTGGATGCAACAGATGGCTGCTGACCCTCTGATGTAGGTAGGTTCCCTTGTCTTCGTTGGCTCCCAGGCCCGTGACTACTACCGGGGCAAGATCAAAAGCGCAGCGGATTCTGCCCTTGTGGGGCAGCGGGCTCGTGCCTATGAGGCCGAGTATTTGCTCGCCCTTCGGGCCACGGGCTACACCAAGTTCAACGAGTACAGGAGGCCGTGCTCAGCGAATACCCCAACGGGGTTCCCGCCGAGCTGGCTTACGACAGCAAGGGGGTCGCCAAAACATGAGGAGGTACAAATGATTACCTGGGACGATCTCAAGAAGGCCATCGAGCAGATGCCCGAGGACAAGCAAAAAGACCTCGTGTTGGTCTTTGACATCAACGAGGGAGTGTACCTCGGAGTGGCGGAACTCCAGGAAGATGAGGAGGAAGAGGGTGGTGCCCGGAGCCTCCGAATCTCATCCATGCCCCTTCCTCCTGGCCAAGACCCGATACGGGACCGCCCGGAAGACTTGCGATGAAAACATGGTGCCCTCGATGTGGACCTGACGTGGAGGTCTATGAGGACGGATGCTGCCGCCGCTGCCATTCCAGAGCGACCGGAAAAGGGGCTGATGAAGCCCACCTGTGCAAGCGCCTGCTGGAAGAACGCATCCGAAAAGAAAACCTTGCACGAGAGCAGGATGCAAAGGACCGCCACGAATATGAGGGGGAGGACGGTGGGAGCCCCTTTGAATAACTGCCCGAGGAGACCAAGATGAAGTTGGGGTTCAACCTGACAAAAGACCGGCTGCGCTTCGGATTCTGCACCTGGGTTCTGGGGATGTTGACGGCGAGGCTCATCTGGGTGTCCAAGTATCCCCTCGTGACATTGGCCGTGATGGCCCTTGCCCTCGCCTCCATGTTCGAGTTCACGGTAGAGAGGGAACCATGACCAAAGAAGCTATGCAGGAGATCATCGAGAGGTGCTTGCAGCCCTATGTTCACCACAACCCCTACCCGGATGTCGGGGATTGGGGTGAGGTTGATGACCATATGCGGTGCCCGATCTGCGGTGCCACCGCTACTTTTGACGACAGGTTTTACATGGACGCTGCGAAGAGACTGGAGGACGCCAAGAACCGGCTGGAGCACAAGCCTGACTGCTACTGGTACGGCAAAAAGCTACCTGCTTAGCTGGCCTCCCTCACCAGTAGACAAGATATGAAAAGGAAAATGCACCCAGCTTGGGAGAAGTGTCCTCGCCACTACCTTCAGCGTGATACAGGGGTGGTGCTCGACATCCACAACGGAGTTTTGACCCTCCGGGTCAACTGCGGTACTTGCGGTTGCCCCGGATTGGCCTACGTGGAACTCCCCACGCAGGAAGTAGAGTGGGGCAAGGCCAACGAGGGGGATGAACCGGAACCTTCAGGGAAGGATGCAAAATGAGCCTGCCACAATGCAAAGGGTGCCAACATTCCTGGGAGAACAACCCACCGCGTGAGAAGGGGCACTGCTACATGTTTGCAGAGGCCCCCAAGGACTGCCAGTGTCACCTTCCGCCACCAAGGGGGAGAGCCGCGAAGGCCGGACTTCGGCTGGCGATGTTGGCGGTGAGCCTGGGCGTGGACTTGTCGGATTTAACACCAAAAAACGACCTGCAATGATGCGCTGGGTACACCCACTAAAGGGAATGACGATCAAAGAGAGACTGGCGCTTGCCTTGTCGGAAGCATTAGGCGCAGATGAAAATGCTGTAGACCCGGAAGATATTACACAGGCGAACCCGGCGCATCTCGCTAATGCCTTGGACGACACAGTGCTCAATTGGGAGTGGCAACCTACGGCACGGCAACTACGGGCGGACGGTCTACCCGGCTTGATGAGTTGGGATCGGATGAAGGACTGCTGCCGTTACGGGTTCTCATTTGACAGGGGTTACGGAAGTTACCGAATCATGGTGGTTGCTAACTTGCCGCCACCAACAGGAGAGGGCAAGCCATGAAGAAGGAATATGTCGTTGAGCTGGAACCTGGAGTGTGGGTTTGCAAGGTGTCCGGTGATCCTGGCCGCACCCTCCAACTGGAAAACGCCCAGAGGTTCAAGACTGTGCCAGCAGGAAAAAGAGCACTGAAATATGCCCGTTCCTACCGACCGTTCAAGAACGGGTGCGTGGTGCCGGTGCAGGTGTCCGTGTCGTATCTAACCGGAGAAGGAAATGGCTGACCAGAGAAAAGTGACAGGCCGCGACCTGGAAATGATCATCTACTTCTGGCAGGAAAAGGAAGACCTGGAGCGGTACTGCTCCTGGAAGGAGATACAAGATGATTTGAGGAACAACTACCCGCACATCCTGGATGCGTGGCTGCGGTACAAGTCAGCCATTACCACGTTGAATTCTCTTGTAGAGGCCATCAACCCCGACGAGCTGCAAGAGACTGCCGAAGACCTGTCATGACCCCGTTTTGGCTGTAAGGAGTGACTATGGCTCAGAGTAAATGGACAGACCAGTGGCCAGAGAAAGAGGGGATGTTCTGGGTCTACGGGTGGCCTCATGGGGATCCTACCCGATTCGTAGACGAGGCACCCAAGCCGGACCTCCGCGTTCTCAAGGTGCGCCGGGCAGGCGGGAAAGGTAATAGGTTCTGGATGTATATCGCAGACGGTGGCTTCGTTTACGAAAAGAGTGCTGGTCCCTGCCTGTTCCTGGAGATGGAGGTGCCTTCCTTGCCTGAACTGGAGCTGCCGGAGAAAGCCGCCAGTAAGGGTCGGGGCTGATGCCGGATATTAAAATGAGCGAGATACCCGATTATGGAGAGCACATGCTCTTAGACGAGTGGCTCGCTTGCTGTGAAAGTGGAGGTTTCATTGATTACGATGGCTCAGGCAACTTAGCTACCAAATCGGAAATGTCTAACTGCGAAGTCTACCCCTCTACCCGTAACGAGATTGACCGTTCCCGTTGGACCCACATCGTATGGTTCAATAAATGAAAATTACCAGTTTCAGCGAGGAGAAGAGGCATGGGAAGTTGCCGGGCATGTGGCTGGACGCTGCATAAATGGACACCGGACTTCAGCACAACCCCGGTGGTCACGCTCTATTATTGCCTTGCCGGATGTCGTGCGATTTACCGCCAAGTGGGGGATGGTGAGCTGGTGGAGATCTGGTCGAAGACCGCCAAAAAGGAGCAGTCCGATGGGCGTTAGAACGACAGCAGACGAGCACCTTGATGAATGTGCGGAGCATGTAGCAATCGCCATGCGACATCTCAATGAGGTGGTTTTTGGGGAGTGCTGGGGGAGCGACGAGTACGGGAAAGAATACGCTGACAAGCTGACTGCTGGTCTCCTGAAACTGAAAGAAATAAAGAGCGATCTTGCCCGATGACCAACTATCCCAGCAAGGAGCAGAACGGTGGCTGAGTACCCCCGCCAAGCCTGGCACCTGTGCGACCTGCTCGATGGGCATAACCGCCCCTTCAGGACCGTCAAGGAGATCACCCTCGTAAGCCCGTGCCCCAACAAGCTCAAGGGCTGTTACGTGGATGATCGGGGCCTGCATGTGCAGCAAGCCCACCTGCACCCCAGCGCAGCCGCCGTGCCGCCCCCAGCTTTTGACCACTACTACAGCTTTAAGGAAGGCCCCATGGACACAGCCAAGATCCGCAGCATGACCCTCGCTTCCCTCTGCCGGATAAGCCCCGCCCCGCCCAACATGGTGATCAACTATGTCCCCCTGAGCGAAAGTGAGTCAGGTGTCACTGTGACCTTTCCAAAGGCCCCAGAGGACGTTCAGGAGGTTCATGCCATGGTGCGGAGGCCCAACCCCTGTCTCGGCCTGGAGGGGCACGACGAGCCTTACAGCGACTTCCCCCACGTCTACTACAGGGACAAGGACACGGGCGTGTTCCAGCCCATGGACCTACCCGTCACACTCTCACCGGAAAGTGAGGAAGACCTTATAAAGGGGCTCGACAGCCTCATTCGACGCTTCTACATGGTTGGGGACGTGAACGCCATGGCCGGGGAGGGTGATTCCGGCTGGACTGACGGCAAGGGCAATCCCGTGAGCACCAAGGACGCCCCCACCAGGACCGGCCCAACCAGCTACCTCATCTTGCTGTCCATCAATTTCAAGATCGTTGGTCTCGCTGTCGTGAGCCAGAAACCCACCTTCCACGACCGCAAGGAGAGCTAAAAGATGAGCGAGAAAAATAAGTACCAGACATTCCGGGAACTCAGAATAGGCCAGGTTGTTGATGGCGGGGCTGTGTCCGACTACTGTACTGGAACTCTCAGAATAGAGGCTCTGGGGGAGGATTGGGCGGTGGCCCGTTCCGTGGATGGTTCCATGCGGGCCAGCGACAAGTTGTATTACCCCGTCTACCTGATAGAACCTGACGATTTGCCTTTGACCGACCCAGAGGAAGACGAATGACGGAAGGGAAAATTGTCTGATGCCACACCGTGACGGCCATGCCGCTGCCTTGGCCCGTGCAGACGCCCTGGAAAAGGAGCTGGCGGAGCTAAAGGCAATGGGTGTCCCGACCAAGGCAGAAGCGCAAGCAGAGGCGGAACCCGGGGCCACCGACCTTGACAGCGTCAACCAGAGGTTTGCTGAAACGATCCTACGGGCCGTGGTTGAGCGCCCCGAGGATTGGGTCTATCGGCAAGGCTTTTGGACCCTGGAACTAGGAAAAGACCCCAGAGAAAAAGTAGGCATCAAAATCCTGGTAGTCAAGATCATGAGGGTGTCCTGGTGGCGAAGTGACCTGGTGACAATCGAGCATGGGTACACCGATCCCAAAAAATGGAACACGATCCATTTTTTCAAGGGTTCCAACCCAGTTAACCTTGTTGGTTACTACGCCACGAGGGTCATCAAGGCACTAAAAACATTGCCTGGGAGGAAGGCCCGTCTTGTAGCGGAGCAGGCAGCTAAGTAGAACAACTTGCTTAGCAGGCAGTCTCCACGAGTAGAAGATGTAGGAGGAAAAAATGCCCCGTACCATTCACACCCGTTTAGGGATGCCTGTCTGTCAGGAATGCGACGAAACTTTCAAGGGAGAGGGAACCATCTGCGGTCGCTGCGAGCAGAACAAGCCCAAGCCCGTTTGCTACGCCTGCAAGGAAAAGGATGCGGAGATCGCCCGGCTGAAACGCACCATTCACTCCCTGAGAACCCTGGATAGCACAGGAGAGGGTGAGGGCTGAGATGAGCGACTCCCCCATGACCCCAGAACAAGAATCCCTGATCCGCAAAATCCACAGTGCGGTGTCTTCACACCCCCTGTTCGCGGTAGAGGTGCTGGGAGCCGTCACAGTGGCCCTGGAACGCTTCCGGGCGGCTGCGGCAGGGCAGGTCAGAGGGGAGCAGGATGTAGCCCTTCTGGGGACGCTCAGCGCCCTCAACCTGTTCAAGCGTAAAAGCCTGTCACCGGAGTTGAGGCGGAACCTTACTCCGGCCTACAAACTGGTCCTGCTCCAGGGGGACAATGCCTCCCCGCTGGAGAAGCGGCTGAGAGAGCTGATGGAGAGCTGAGCGCATGGCCAACAAAAAAGTCATCACTGTAGAAGAGTGCCGGGAACTCTATCACAAGGCTCCCTTCCCCCAGGTGCGTGATACCTGCCCCACCTGTAAAGGACAGGGTGAAATGGACGTGTCCTACCACGGTTCCGCGAGCTGGGAAAAATGCACTACCTGCAAGGGCAAGAAGACCATCCTGCGGCCCCTGTCCCTGGAGGATAAGGTCAACTACCTGGCCATCAAGCTGCTTAGCCAGCCCTGATCCCGAGTAGGTAGAGGACAAGGAGAACACTGTGAACCTGTTCTACATTCAGAACATCCCCTGTACCTGCAAGGAACACCCGGAGTTCAAGGCTACCCCTGAGCAGCCCCACCACCCGGAATGCCCCCGGATGCCCTACCTCGGCACCGAGTGTCCCGTCTGCAAGCGAACCATCACCTCTGAGGTCTGTGATGGAGGGCGGTTCGTGTCCGATGGGTGCTCCGAGTTCTGTGCCGTTGTCCCGGACAAGGAGCTTGAGCCCTTCGTTAAGGGGATGAAGGCCGGGGACTGGGGCGTGTACCCCTGCTCCGAGTGTGGGTGCCCCATGGAGGATGAGTACCATCCGGGGAGCTTCTGCTCCTCCTGTGCCCCCAAGGTCAAGATCCGGGAGCTGGAGGCCCGTGTTGCAGAGCTGGAGAACCAGCGGAAAGTTGCCGTTGACGCAGGGTTTGGTTTCCTCACAGAAGATGCAAGAATTGGCGGGTTAAGTTTGAGCTGCATCGACCTCTGTGTGGACTCCTTGAAAGTGGTGGCCGTCAAGCTGGGCCTCGGCCCCGATTTCGGGTGCAAGACCCAGGAGGAAAAGGAGTCGGTGGCCACTGCCCGGGACGGCAAAGATGGGATTACCCCATGACCACGGTACATGACGTAGCTGCTTACCTGTTGAAGTCACTCAGGAAGACAACCCACACGAGACTGCAACAACTCGTTTACTACTCCCAAGCCTGGCATCTTGTTTGGGAGGGATGCCCCCTGTTCCAGGAAGCCATCCTGGCGTGGCCGAATGGCCCTGTGGTCTTGGAACTCTATGAAGAGTACAAAGGCTTGTTCGCGGTGTCCCAACCCCTGAGCGGGGATCCTGCGGCACTGTCCAACAAGGAGAGCACCTCCGTGGATTCTGTTCTGAGTTTCTATGGTCATCGGGAATCTCAGTGGTTGTCTGACCTCATCCACAGTGAGGGTCCTTGGAGGCAAGCTCGTTCCAGGGAAGGCTATGCAGTAGAACGCGGGACAGAGGCAATCCCCCTTTCCGACCTGACTGAATATTACAAGATGCTTAGCCAGCGGCATCTGACAGTAGAGATGGGTATGGAAAAAGAAAAACTGAAGGAAGCTATCGGAGCTGGATTCGCCTCCCTGGAAGGCATGATCGATGTGGACGCAGCTTATGACGCGGTAACCGTCGTGGCCATCAAGCTGGGCCTGGGGCCTGAGTACGGCTACGAGACCCAGGAGGAGCAGGATGCGTTCCTGGAGGGGAAGAAGCCCTCCAACTACGAACCCGATCCCCCGCCACCCTCCCCGGAGCTGGCAGACCTGGATGATGCCCTGGACTACATTGAGGCTCACCCCCAGGAGCCCGTCCCTGCGAAGGATCTGTGTCTCTGGTGGATCCCCAGAGGGGATATCTACAAGGTGGCCAAGGACTCCGTGGGGGAAATTCCCGGGTATCTCCTGGAAAGGATGACCGGCCTTCGGACGCAGGGCGACCTCTGGATTCCTCCCTGCATCGAGTTCCGGGGGGTGGTGCCGAAGAACCCGGAGAAGGTGGACACCACGGCATATGCAGGGTTCATGCTCTACCTCCGAGATCTGGCTAAGGTCGCCAAGTTCCCCGGATTCGTGACGGATCTGAACCTCCAAGTCATCGAGCCTGCGCCGCCCCCAGGCGTCAAGTGTGACCCCAACGACCCGGACAGCATTGCAGAGGGTCTTATCCGCAACACCTACGGAGACCCCAAGGATCGCACCCCGACAGACCCGGACACCTTGTGTGTCTGGTGGTTGTCTCAGGACTCCTGTGAGGAGGTGTATCAGAACCACCTGGAGGCGCTCCCCCCGTATCTTCGGGAACGGGCCAGTAACAGCTACGGGAGACCGGGCAACGGTCGCCTGTGGGTGCCCGAGGGCATCTACCTGCCGCAGGGGATTTCGTGGGATCCCGAAGCCCCCATGGCTGATGCAGTCGCCAAGTGCGCTGGCATCGTGGCCCTTCGGGGAGAACTCCGCCTCCTGCTCACCCTCCCTGGGTTCGTGACGGACACCGAGTTGAACCTCCTGAAGGGCTGATCAATGCCCAAGATTGAGACTAGAAACCAAGTAATCCGTGGTGCCGGATAGGAGACCCCGATGAACCATCGTGACATGCCCGCAATCCCGACTGACCCCGCTGCCTGCAAGGACGAGATCCTGTGGCTCCAGGATCATCCCCTGTGGTCACACCCGGACCCGGATGGTCCCTGCTGGGGGGATATGTCCGACTGCATCCACATGATGTTCGTCTACGTGGACCCCACCACCGAGACCATCGAGGACGATGAGACCCGCAACACCGCCTTCCGAGTCTGGATCGAAGGGGGTGGCTGGTTCGACCAGGCCACGGATGAAAATCTGCCCGTTCCGGCAGAGGGTTGGAATGAGTACAACAGGTGGATGGGGAGCCACGACATTCGCCTGGACTGCGGGGCTCACACTGCGTTTGAGGCACTGTTGGAGCTGGCTCGCAGAGTTCGGTTCTTCTACAACGATGATGGGACTGACCGAGAGGGTGTCCCCGAGCAGTGTGAGGGCACGTTCCTGGGTTCCATAGACCCCGAAAACTACCAGACTGGGTGCGAGGATGCTGGGGACGGCTTCTGTGTCCGCTGCGGCTTCGCAACCGAGGATTAAGCCAATGACCGCGAAACCTGTTTCAGGAACGAAAGAGTGGGCCGACGGGTCCGGCAACCTGCGTGAGTGCGAGCACCTTTGTCCGCACGAGTGCCACTACTGTTACGCCCGCATCAAGAAACCCAGCGAGTACGTCGAGCCTGGCCTGAAAATCACGGGGGTCAAGAATCCCAACCGGATCATGTTCCCGACCCAGCACGACATCACGCCGCAGAATATCGACCGGGTGCTGGTTGCCCTGCCTGAGATGCTGGAGCAGGCCGACAACCTGCTCATCGTAACCAAGCCCCATTTTGAGTGCGTTGAGGCCCTGTGTGAGTTCTTCTATGATTATGCCCTCAATGGCCCCGGCCCCAAGCCCTGCTCTACCTTGGAGGCCCTGCGATACATGCAGGAGCGGGTCATGTTCCGTTTCACCATCGGCAGCTTGGACAACGAGGTGTTGAGCTTCTGGGAGCCGGGTGCCCCCAGCTATGAGGAGAGGGTCGCCTCTCTCATTCTGGCCCACTCCAGGGACTTCCAGACCTCTGTGTCCTGCGAGCCCGCCCTGAACCTGCCCCTGGAGTACCCCCGGCTGGTGGAGACCCTGGGGCCGTGGGTCACGGACGCCATCTGGATCGGGAGGATGAACAACGTCCACCAGCGGCTCACCGCCAATGGCGCACCCGAGGACATGGTGAGCAAGGGCCTGTGGCTGGAAGGCCAGTGGCTCGCCCCCGCAGTGATGGAGCTGTACGAGCTGCTCAAGGACAACCCCCTGGTCAAGTGGAAGGACTCCATCAAGGAGATCCTCTGTCTGGACCGCCCCACCACCCCTGGAGCTGACCGATGAGCACTCCCGCAGAAGACCGAGTGAAGGAACTGGAGGACGGCATTCAAGCCGCCATTGACGCCCTGGACGAGGGGGAGAGCCCGATGCGGGTTCGGTCGGTCCTGCACCTGCTGCTGACTCTCCCCCCGGGATCCATGACTTTCACCGAGGACTGCCCCCAGGAGGATGACAGGGCCTAAAGCCCCCGTCTTGCAAGCCACCGGGATGCCACACGCCCAATGATGCTACTTGGGAGAGGCTTTTTCTTCCACTTCCGAATCAGGGTCTCTGTCCGGTCAATATCCGCCTGGAGTGTCTTGAGCTGATACTCCTGTTGCTTGATCGCCTTCGCAAGAAAGCTCTCCCAGTTCTTGTGCGTTCGGTCGATGCGAACATCACGGGGACTCAATACCTCATCCACTGTTCCCCGTTCCATTCCCGTCAGTTTCTTCTGTCCCTGCTGGGCCTCGTGTTTGAGGTACTTCAGGAACACCTTACATCCCTCATCTGATAGCTCGTAGGGCGGGTGCCCCACACCAAAGCACCGCCCCATGTTTACGCCCAGACTGCGGCCACCACCCCAGGACGGGGGGCGCTTGTAACCGTGCATCACCATCCCGTCCCCCCGGAGCTTGTAGTTGCCCAGGCACACGGGACATGTCCCCGTGCCGTCCCGCGTTCGTTGAGACGCCGGGACGTGTGCCTCCATATCGAGCAGCCCGTTAACCTGGTCAAGCAGGTCTGTTTCTTCTGCCGCCCATTTCCAGAAGCGAAACGTGTTTTCGCCATATTCAGTGAAGGTTTTTCTTCTGGGGCCAGTGTACCGTAGAACAGATTCCCCCCTGTATCTTGTGATGGTGTAGGACGCCAAGGGGGTTTTCCCTGGCGTTTCTTTGATAGGGCTAACTTCACCAATGATGCGTTGGCCCACTTTCGGTTTGGAGGACAGAGAAACTAACTCTTTTTTGGCTTTCTCAAACCTCTCCAGGAAAAATTCTCTATCCTCCGGCTTCCAAAGATTGCTCTCGACGGTACTGGGTTTTGTCCATTCCAGGCTTCTTTCCATGGCCCAGCCACCCACGGCGTCCAAAATCATCTGCGTCTGCTTGAGGCTCAGATTGTTTCCCTTCCGGGCTTTGAGTAGCAATTTTTCTAGCTTGGGATCCATGGACACTCCTCTCCTCTACCTACCAATACCTATAGAAAGGGTATTGGTAACCTGGGTTTGTACATCCTGTAGGCCGAGAATGCTTAGCTGGCAGAGCAGGACAGTAGTAAGAGCATGGCACAGAGACCAAAAGACTACGCCAAGATGGCCCAGTACCTCGCCAAGCGATTTGCCCGCCTGTGGGCTCCTGGTGCCAAGGTCACGGTAGAAGGGGCAGAGGTCACGGTTAACCTGGCGTCCAAGTTCACCCTCACCCTCAGCTTGGGGTCAGAGGGCGGGGAGATGAACCTCATCAATTACTGGGGAGACAGTGAGTTGAAGGTGTCCAGCATCAGCACCACCTTCGACATGGAATGGCACTACTTCAACCAGATCGTCCCCAGGATCCTCAAGAGTCTCACCTGCCTGCACCCCGACCTCAAGGATCTGAAAAAGGCTCTGGGTTTCCTCACCGCAGAGGGCAAGGAACGTCGGCAGATCATCATCTTTCACCACAAACACGGGAACATCCACTATCTGGTAGGCGAAGACGGCCCTGCCGCAGTGTTCCTGGCCTGGTTCAAGAGGCAGGACGAGAATGGTTGGTACTGCATGTCCGAGCTGCCCCCGCTGCCCCTGCCGGAACCCTACGAGGGTTCTGACCCGGACCTCCGTGAGCTGTATAACAAGAAGGCCGCACGGTATGAGGAACGGCTCAGGGACATCGAGGCCAACAAGGAGGAGCTGCTGATCTATCGTAAAGCTCAGGCCGGGGATGCCCACGCAGCCCAGCAGTTCGTTGAGATGCACGAACACGGTGAGTACGAAGGATTCACCGTCAAATGGGTGGAGGCCCCCTGATGCCCCCTCTTTCACAAACGACCATGCTGGCAGAAGTCCGCTGCACCACCTGCGGTAATACCGTCACCGTCCCGGCCAAGGCCCCCACCAAGGGTCTCCGTAAGGAGTGCTGGCGCAAGACCAAGAGCCACGGCTGGGTCTGCGACTCCTGCCATGAGGAAGGTCGCCACAAGAGAGGGTGCCGAGAGCACGACCTCATCTGGTTCAAGAGCCAAAGCAGGGGCCACAACCGCCACTGGGTCGTGTTCAAGATAACGGACTGGGACATCCACGAGGGCAACGCAGATGTGCTCTCTCCCGGCCTCTACGCCTTTGGAGGGCTGTGGCACAATCAGCGACTCCCTGACCGCATAAAGGACTACGGCAAGGTGCTCCCCGTCCCCAAGGACTTCGTTGTAGTGGGGCGCATCTGGGACTTCGACAAGGACACCATCCGCGAGCTGGTGGAGTGAGTTGCTTAGTCTCCGGGAGTCGTGAGTAGACAGGGTAGGAGACTGACATGCCCGACAAAGCTACCTATAATCTTCGGCTCACCGACCCTGGGATGTGGCCCAAAAAGCTGGAGAACCTCACCCTCGACCAGATCGAAAGCGAGATGGCGAAGGCTCGGGACTACACCAGGGCTGAAATCTTCGAGGGAGACCAGCTAGTAGGTTCCGCTATCCGCTGGGAAGGTGGGGACGAAAAATGGCAGTGGGGCATTAAGCCTGCTTAGCGAAACCTCCTCGCCAGTAGTAAGGGAAAGGAAAGGAGTGGAAACATGGGAAAACCCCCCTACACCACCACGGACGGCCACTCGTTCGAATGTCTCCAAGAGAAAATCTCAATCGAGGGAGAGGCTTCCAAGATCCATTCCCGCTGCCGTGTCTGTGGCCTGGAACTGGCCAACACGGACTTCGCAAAACGTGCTTATTTCCGGCTGCCTGGCGGGGTGTGGGTGCTCTGGCGAGCGAATGACCGCCCCGACTGCACCCTCCCCCGGAATCAGTGGAATCCCCCACCCGAGCCCAAGAGGTAGGTCATGTCTGACAAGCCCTCCCTACCCAAAGGCTTCCTCCGTGCCCGCACGAAATATGCGGGTGGGGCCAACGACTGGCAATATTTTGACTGGGATCCCAAGAAATGGGGTTCCACGATGGAAGAAGCACAGGAGGTGTGGACCCGCAGGTTCCGGGAGAGGTACGCTGACCCAGGTCTTTCCCAATACAGAGGTTGCGATGTAGAAGTCATCGCCCAGCCCCCGAAGGAATGGCTGGAAAAGGCTATCCTGGACGCCCAGGAAGCCCGTAAGACCGCCAAGCAACGCATCCGATGGTTCAGCCGGGTGCTGGGTCAAGAAGCCCCCAGGAGTCTCTGGAGCACCGTGAGCCAGGACAAGCTGGAGGAGCTGGCCCTGGTGGGTCTGGCTCTAGTGGGGATGGGTCATGAGCTGAATTACCTGACCAGCCAGTTTTGGTACTCGGCCAACAGGCTGCAAGCCATGCTCAGGAGAGTTCCTACTGCTCTGTCAGAGCTGGGTCGAATACGAACCAGCTTTAAGCACATCGAGCACATGATCCGGCAGACCCAGGCCGTCTTGCCCCCCAGTTTGCGGAAAGCCCCCCAGGTCATCACCGGGGAAGCCATCTACAACTACGTGGCCGGGTTCAAGGCTCACCCGCTGAGCGCCTGTAGCGTCACGCTCACTGCCACCCCCGAGTTCCGGGCTTTCGAGTTCACGGGTCAATCTCACAGGATCCTCCCGGTCTTCCTGTCCCTGGTGGAGAATGCCCTCTTGTGGGTCGGGAAACAGAATCGGGGTAAGCCCTACAAGGAATCGGACAACAGAATCCTGTTCGACATCCGTGATAACGGGGTCATCGTGGCTGACACAGGCACGGGCATCACCCCGGACATGCAGCACGTCCTGTTCGAGCCTTTCCGTTCCAGCCGAGTAGATGGCCGGGGGATGGGCCTGTACCTGGCCCGGCTGGTTCTTGAGCGGGACGGGTATGATATTAACGTGAAGGACAACGGGCCACTTTGTGGAGCCTGTTTTCTCATCACCCCCAAGGAAAAGTCAGAGGAGAAATGAACCCCGTCGTCTTCAAAGCGGTGCAGAGCATCACTGGCCTGAATCACTTCTACAGCCAGAATGACGACCACTGCGTAGGGGCGTTACTCTGTGCCGCCACCGAGCTGGGGCAACAGATGTCCAAGGAAGATGCCTTGGCCCTGGTTCCCGAGCTACGGGGGGCTTTAGAAACACTTTCCGCACAAACCTGCTTAGTAAGCGTCACCTGGGAGTAGTGAAAAGTATGAACGTCAAATACATCACCGGAGACATCTGCACCTTCCAAGGGGATGCAATAGTCAATGCAGCCAACGTCACCCTGTTGGGCGGCGGGGGCGTGGACGGAGCCATTCACCGAGCCGCTGGTCCTCAGCTTCGGGAGTGGTGCCACAGGTTTCCCGAGCGTTGGCCCCAGCACCAGGACAAGAGGATCAAGACCGGCGAGGCCGTGGCGACCCCGGGGTTCAAGCTGCCGTGCCAGATGATCATCCACACGGTCGGCCCCATCTACCCCAAGGGCCGCGACCTGGCTTTCCCTGGTGAGGAGAAGATCTACGACCTGAACAAGGCCAACAGGCTCCTCACCACCGCCATCCGGGCTTGCCTGCTCAAAGCAGAGGAGCACAACGTCCGCACCCTGGCCTTCCCTGCTCTTTCATGTGGGGTGTTCGGCTGCGACATTGGGGTGTTCGCGGAGAGGCTCCACATGTGCCTCCTGGGCGGCAACGAGGGGCAAGTCTGGAAGATGGACACCATCACGGTCTACCTGTTCGATGAGATCCAGTACGGCCTCTTTGACCTGGCGTGGCAGAGGTTGACCAATAAAGGGTAGTCTCTCGTATGAGGATCATTTCCAAGTTCAAGGACTTCTATGACGGGGTGCAGGGCACCTTCCAGGACACAGACATGCTCTGGAAGCGCCTCAGCCCTTTCGCCAAGGACGGTGCTCCAGAGGAACCCATCATGGGCCTGGACGAGCAGCCCTGTGAGATTCTCCGAGGCGTTCCCCTGGACAATGAGTGGGAGAATCATTGGGCCAACTACTGGGGTTTCCACACCCGCTGGTACATCCTGGGCTTCTGTGGCCAGATCCACATCCTCCTCCAGGATGAAGGGGATGAAGAAGACCGCCGTTTCATGTACTACGAACCCAAGCCGGACAAACTGGTTTGGTCCTTTGATGACTGGATGGCGTGTCGGGCAGCCTTTCTCAAGAAACGGAAGATCCATCACAAATACCTCAGAGGAAAACGGGCCAAGAAGTACGAGAGGGAGGCCGCAGAGTTCTTCAATCAGACGCCGCTCCCGGAGCTTCAGGACATCTTCCACAAGTACCAGACGCCCCTGTTCCTGATTCGGCGGGCTCGCTACAGCTACCCTGACGTGCCGAACCCGTGTGCTCTGTTCGTCAACACGGTGAGCCTGGAGGGCCTGGGTTGGCAGAAGCGTATGGACGCCTTCACCACCTACCAGGAGATCATGATGTTCCTGGGGGGCATGGCCCACCCGGAACCTCACATGCTCCAGGTTGAGGACAAGGACCAGATCGTCAAGAAGGGCTTTGACCTTCGCACGTCGTTCCGGCACCCGGTGAAATGAGATGAGTGACACAACCAAAATCACATGGGCGCAGTGGGAAGAAATCCGAAAAGCACCGGACATCAGGGACCGCTTTAAGCTGACAGTGAACCCCTCCAATCTCATTAAGGGGGTGATAGGGGCACTTGACGGGAAAGACCTTCTCATCATGAATTTCTGGGACACCGACGAACCTGCGAACCGCGTTGAGAGCCTGGGTCTGACAAAGAACGTAGAAGCGGCTCTGGGTAGGCTGCGTCTAATCGTGACAGGTGCCTACCACCAGGGTACGAACGGCATCTCTGGGGAGGACGACCTCGATTTCCTCCTGACCTATTTCAAGGCCACTCAGGAACTCCTGAGCAACGCCCGAGACTGGGCCGGGGGCTTCAACTCCGAGGATGGCTTCATCGGCCCCCACCGCTACGCCATGGCCCTGGCCGAGTCCGTGCAGAAGATGGACAAACTGGAAGGTTGCACCTGCCCCGAGGATGACAGCGGGGACATGACCCCCGGATGTCCGGTCCATGACGAAGGAGACTCCAAATGATGCGGTTCTGGATCTGGTTGAACTGCCAGTACGGTTGGGTTGTCTTCGTGGTGGTTGCCTTCGCTCTGGGCCTGCTTGTGGGGAGGTGCGTCTGATGAGCTTGCACCGTCATTCCACGGGTTCCTGCGAGGACAAAAAGGAGTCCTCCAAATGTTGGGGGATGTCCACGGGTACATGTGACTCAGGTAGCCCCGGGTCAACGCCCACACTCAAAAAGCGAAGCGGGCGCAAGGCCAAGAAGAAGGTTGACACTCAACCCACCACACCCCCGGACCCCTGCAACTTCAACATCCTGGCGATCCATGCTCAAGGAGGTTACGCAGCCCTCCTGATTGAATACCCGGACTGCACCAACTACGAGGGCCGGAAGATCCTCGTCTACGAAGGGCGGTCTTTAACGGAATTGACGAACGCAACAAAACTAGACCCCCACTTCTGTGGCCACAAGGAGTGCCTCTCCCCCCTCGCCCGGTTCCGACCAACGGACCTGGGGTGGAAATTGGCTGTAGAGCTGGTGGACCAACTGGCAAAGGACTGACCCATGACAGACGAAATAACATCAACAACCCCCGTTGTGTGCCTGGACATCAACCTGGAGGGGCACCTGACCCACGGACGCCACTCGGAGCCGGTGGAGACCGCTGAAGCGCCCCACGACCGCAAGCCTGTGCAAGATTTCACTGACCTCATTCTCCCGGGACACCAGGTCGAGTTCCTGGGCCGCACAGAGATGGTGGACGTGTGGGGTGTGAACGCATGGGGGGACAAGGAAGATCCCAACGGCACCAGCCTGTTGTTCCAGACCATCCACCAGTGCTTTGCCGAGCACTACCCCCTGGCCCTGAGCCCGGACATGCTCTGGTTCATGATCATGCACGAGATTGCAACCACCGTGCGGCTGCACCCTGATACCTACCGGGAGCTGTTCACCGAGGCTGCCAAGGGCAAGACCAAGCTCGATGTCCGTGACGACACGCTGGTCAAGGGGAGCGAGGACAACGACTGGACCCTCGCTCTGGGCCTGATCCGTACCGAGCTGGACAAGCTCATCCCGGGCCACCTGTCGAAATGGATGCTGCCCAAGCTGTCCACCATGACCCCGGAGTCCGAGATGGCCTGCATCGTGGGCCTGATGGACGCAGCGAGTCCCTTCTACGACTACCACGTCTACACCAAGTGCGGGCTGCCCCGGATTCGGATGCTGGGCACGGTGGAGGACTACGAGAAAATCGCCAAGGGGGCCAAGACTCTCGCCCCGCTGTTCCGTGAGCACCTGGGGCCGTACTTCGAGGCCCTGCTTCCTGTGCTGGACAAGCTGGTCTTTGAGACCAAATCTGAGTTTCTTGACGTGGGCTTCTGGGACTCCCTCTACAAGTTCAAAAGTGCCAGCGGGACGGACACGTTCAACGGCTGGATCACCACTTTCGTCAACTACGTCCAGACGGAAAAGGGCATCGAGCCCAAGCCAGAGAAGGCTTACGACTGGAAGGTGGACGAAGGCGGTTGGGGGATGCCCGGCATCGAGCACAACACGCTGCCCTCTCATGTGTCGGCGGTGCCTTTCACCTGGCACTACTACAGCTCCGAATACACCATGGTGTTCTTCGCAGGGCCGTTGGGGGTAGAGGTAGTGGATGGTTTCGTGACCCCGCAGCTTTCCTACGGGGTCGCAGAGAAACCGTAAAAGATTATGGTCACCCAGGGGCAACGTAAAGGTTATTGCCCCGATGCCCTGACAGAGTCCCTGGGTGGCCGCTTTTTTGAGATAGATACGAATGCTGACCGATCCGAGTCAGCTTTTTGGCAGTACAACGGTCAGAAGATGACCACTTGCACGTTGGGGGACTAGAAGTTCCCACAACGTGACCACCCCAGCGAGGGTGGAAAGGACAGAATCATGTTCGACATGAAACGTGCGAAGAAGTACACCCGTGGTGCCCTGTGCATCACCCTCCCGAGCAGTGAGCCCGCAATGTATCTCAAGGGCTCATGGCGGGGTAACCCCGGAAAAGAAGTCTCGGAGAACCTGGCCACCTTCCTGGCCAAGGGCACGTCCAGCGAGTCTCCCACCCAGGAGCGGAGCGAGGAGGTTGGCACGTTCCTCGACAGCGGCCTCAGTGGTCTGGGCTTCGGCTGCCAGATCCTCCCCGGCCCCCACTTCACCATGTCTGCAGGCGGGGGCGACGTGTACGGCTGCGCCCCCGGTGGGCTGACCAAGGAGGATGACACCGAGCCCCTGGCCTACAAGCGGGCCTTCGCGGGGAACAAGATCGATGAGTTCATCAACAGCTACCCTGGGGTGCTGACGGATGCTGAGAAAGAGGGCATCACTCTGGCCCTGGGTTCCCTGGCCTTCAAGGTCGCCCCCATCTGGGCCTACCAGCTCGTTGAGGGCGACGATCTCTCCCCCGTAGTCACCATCGTGAACGGCAAGGAAGAGGCCACGTCCACCCCGAAGGTGGGAGACTGGATGGTCAAGCAGAAGGCCGGTGAGGTCATGGTCATCCCGGGCAACAAGTGGGACGGCTTCAGCTACGTCGAGATTGATTAGACCCCTTGCTACACCCCACACCTGAGTAATCCCCCACATAAAATCTGCTTAGCTCCTCCTCCTCACCAGTAGACGAAGGGAGAGGAGGCAGCCCATGCCTATAACCCGCTACATCGCATACCAACTAGAAGCCCGAGCCGGAAGGCGGTGGCTCCCCGAGGGTGTCATCCCCTCCGCCCTGTTCGAGATTTACCACCCAGACCAAGTGATCGGGGCGCAGTTTCTACACATACGCCGCGTCCTACGCCTCGACAGGGGCCATGACTGGAACATTCACCAGGGACAGGTACGCCTAGCAGAGGATCGTCGTTGGGTTGTAGCCCGCTTCGGCCCCCAACCCTCTTGCTGTGACCAAGAACTCGTCCAGGGGTCCAAGTTCTGCCCCTGCTGCGGACAGCCCACCACGGTAAGCATCGTGGAGGAAGCACCATGACCAACTGGGAACGCATCAAGCGTTTGGCAGGACCGAACCCGCAATGGCCCAACCATCAAGCCTACTGCTTCTGTAACCTGGTGAGGGCAAAGCCCACAACCGAATGGTTGCAGCAGTTTTCTCAGGAGGCCGCGTCTCAAGGTCTTGAGGCGACTACCTTTGGAGGGCACCTGTACGTGCTGGTGCCAAACGAAAGCCCATGAAAATCGAGCGGCCTGCAAAAAGAAAGCCACGCCAAGAAGGGGGCTGTGACTGGGGTGCTGAGCGTCAGCTCCTCGTTGTTCAGGGAACCAAGGAGCTGTGGTGGCTCTTCGCCTGTAAAGCCTGGGAAGGTAGAGGCAGTTATGTGAGCACCCCGGGAGAGCTGCACCTGGCGGACTGGCAGAACGATCATGGGCGAATCCTGCGAGATTTCCCGAGCAAGAATAAGTGCCTGCATGACAGTGGGGGGAGACTGTCCAAGGCCATGCTGGTCCAACATACAGAGGCCATTGACGAGTGGTTTGGGGAACCCGGGCTCACCACAAAACTGAGCACCCGGCACACCGTAATTTTAGAGGACGAACGCTGAGATGACCCCTTATACAAAAATTGCTGACCAACTGGTCCGTGCGGAATCCACACGGGTGGGTGACCTTTGGTTTCGGTCACTCAGCCTGGAAGACCACCACATCTTTTTTCGGGACAATCGGGAGGCTTTCAAAATCGTGTGGGGTCCATTTTCCTGCACCTTCACAGGGGAGTATCGGCACTGGATCTGGATACGAAGTGTCCCGGGTTATCCGTTTGCGGTACTCACGGGTCGGCGTGGAACCTCTATCGAAATTGACCCGAACATGCCCGCAGACAGCATCCTCGATGCCCTGGAGTACGTGCTGGTAGCCTGCAAAGCAGGAGGAGCACCAGGTGTGAAGCTCAGCGCACGTCAGCTTGAAGTTCTAAAGGCCATCGCAGATCACGGTGCGGACTGGATTCACAAGGTTCCCACAAATATGGCAACTGCCCGGACACATCAGCACTGGGGATGTGCCCTGTCAGGATTGCGCCAGGTAGTATTCCGTCTTGTGGCGTTGGGGCTCGTGCAACTCGATGGGGAGGCTTTGCTGAAAGATGCCCGGGTAACCCCCGCTGGGAGATCCCGGTTTCTGGGTGCTTAGGTGGTGCGTTTCCCCAGTGGGGTATATGAGAGGACACCATGAAACGCTGCTACGCATCCAAGAATTTCCGCAAGGACACCTTGAAGGTTATTGCTCTGGCTGATGACATCATCCAGGAATACATCGACGAGGGGTTGGATCTCACCTTGCGCCAGCTCTATTACCAATTTGTGAGCCGGGGACTTCTCGCCAACAGCCAGAAGTCCTACGACCGTCTGGGGAACATCATCAGCGATGCCCGCCTGGCCGGGCTCCTGGACTGGGACGCCATCGTGGACCGGACCCGCACCGTCCGGGATTTTTCCTTCTGGGATGACCCCGCAGACATCGTGTCTGACTGCTCCCGCTGGTTCCACCTGGACTGGTGGGAAGGTCAGAGTTTCCGCCCTGAAGTCTGGATCGAGAAAGAAGCCCTCCTGGGGGTCATCGCTGGACCGTGTGCTCGGTTCAGGGTGCCCTACTTCGCCTGTAAGGGGTACTCCTCTCAGTCCTCCCAGTGGAGAGCTGCCATGCGGTTCCTGGAGACCCAGCAGAACGGGCAGATGCCCGCGATCATCCACCTGGGAGACCATGACCCTTCCGGGATCGACATGACCCGGGACATTATGGATCGCATCAACCTGTTCCTGGAACGTGAGGGTGGTGACCCCATCGAGGTCAACCGTATCGCCCTGACCTGGGATCAGATCCAGAAGTATGACCCCCCGCCCAACCCGACCAAGATGTCGGACAGCCGGGCACCGGCCTACGTGGAGATTTACGGGAAGGAAAGTTGGGAGCTGGATGCACTGGACCCCAAGACCCTCGACAAGCTCGTGACCGACACGGTGTTGGAGTACCGGGATGATGAGGATGCCTATGAGGGGGTGCGGGAACAGGAGCGGGTACACCGGGAGCTGCTGGCTGCTGTATCCCAGGAGTTGGGGGCGTGAACGAGACCGCCAAATGGATTGGGGGGAATTGGGACTGGTTTGTCGGAGGTGCCAAGCAAGGTATTATCGGCTGGAAGGTTCCACTGCCAAAGGGTGAAGTAGATGACATGGTTCACGATTTCATCTTGTCGGTCATCCAGCATGATTATCTGGTCCAGCATATTGTCCCCAGAACCTCTCGTAAAGGGGAGATATCTCTGTCTTTAGGTAGAGCGAAAAGATCACAGGTGGGGATTTGGGCAGCCCGCTTCGCACTACGCAGACTGCGGAAAATGGCTCAGGACGTGGCTTGGCGAGAATCCATGGGTGCCCGGACCCCAACAGAAGTACATCACAGCAAACCGGCACCTGCCTTACCTGCCCCACTCACTGAGATTTCCCTGGAGGATAAAGTGCTGGGGAATCAACTATGGGCACAAGTTGCCTCAGATTTGAAGAAGAGGTACCCGAAACGAGGGAAGGTGTATGCCCGGATATTGTGGCGTCATATAGAAGGGTGGACTATTGAAGAAATTGTACAGCAAGAGGGTAAGACGTATTACAAGGTTGCCGACACTTTGGCAAAGGTACGGAAATTTCTGAGAGCCCAAAGAGCAAAACCTGTGGAAGAACTGGAAGAAGCTGCCTAGTAAAATACAGCGGGGGTTAGAAGGTGCTCTCCGGTTGTTGGCGGAACTTCGGAAAACTAACCCAGGGTTGTATTGGGTGGATCTGTAGCCAAGTTTTTAAGAGGAAATTATGACAACCAAAGAGGTTTACCGAGTAGACAACCTGGAACGAGCAGATGATTTCGCCACGATAAACTCGGTCGTCATCGACGCCACCGACAAACTGCCGGAGAACTACACCAGCAACTACAAGCTCCTAATCCAGCATTGCCGGAGCTTCTACGGCAAGGGCTTCATGTTCACCGTCTGGAGCAAGAGTGGCGGGGACGGCTGTACCGGCGAAGTGGTGCTGGGCACCGACCAGGAAGCCTATGACAAGGCCGTGCGGATGGGGATTGAGAAGATTAACGAGATGCAGGCCGAGCTGGATGATGCGGTAGAGAGAAGCAGATGAACTACGAACAAAAGTACACCTTCGACCTCAAGTCCAAGGGGGAGCGAACCACCGAGGAGATGCTCTCCGGCAAAATGAAGGTTCACACCACCCCCACCGGGGTCATCCAGTTGACCCTCTATGGCAACCCTGGGAACGTCCGGGTCCATCTGGCTGTAGAGATCCAGTGCGACATAGAGGTGATGGAGGGGAATACCCGGAGGCATCTGTCTTCTGCAACTCGGATGGAGTCCCTGGGAGCCGTGGGGATCGACTTGATGGGCGGGGATTACCCAGGGCTTCTGGTGGGCCGGATGGCTACCTGGCTGTCTCAGGGGCTCCTGGCGGGTCCAGCGGTGCCGGACGCCGTGTGGGATGTGTTGTGGTACACCCTCAAGACCCACAAGCAGATGAGAGACCATGTGGCTGAGTTCTACCCCAAGTGGATCAAGAACCTGGGTGTAGGAAAACCCAAGGAGTGAATTGATGGGCTGGAACCAAAAAGAAGCCGCCTGGTAGAATAGGGGCAAGATGCCCAAGCGGGAAAAAGGAAAGGGGAGAAAGTGCCTCAAGAAGCGGAAGCCCAAGCCTCCGCACAAGTTTCTTCCCCCTGCTGTACGCATGTTCATGCGAGTGGACGAGGAAGTCTCCGACCACAAAGCAGCCCAGCAGTTCCACCAGCTCACAGAGTCCACCAACCTAGACCTGATTCGGGTCAACTCCAGGATCATCCGTGTACTCAACCCTCACCCGGCCCACCTGCTGGGTGGCCGCAGGGACAACGTGGTGGCCCTTTGGCACGGGTCCAATATTGAGAATGGGCTGTCGATTCTCCGTGACGGCTTCCGAAAGGGCTACCGGGGGATGTTCGGGGCTGGCATCTACGTGGGTTCCCGGGTCAAGGCCCAAGGATTCACAGGGGGCAGGCTGTCCCTTTGGGGGTTGCGTAGCACCCGAGAACCCGAACCAGGGATGCTCCTGAAGCTCTCCGTGGCCCTGGGGCGCGTCTACCAAGCCCCCGAGGCCATGAACAAGCTCAAGAGAGCACCCGAGGGGTTCGACTCTGTGCAGGGGATCAAAGGGGTGACGAAAACCTGGGACGACAGGAAGCTGCAGCACGATGAGTGGTGTGTCTATCACACCTGCCAGGTCTCCTTGCTAGAAATTCACCTGATCGATTAGTCGCCCGATGGAGTATTAGAGAGCATGGAACACCTGAAGAAATTGCTGCAAGACGGGCTCTACAGCATCTCGTCGCGCATCGTGAAGGATCTGGAGAACACATTCAAGGACGAGACCAACCTGGAAACTCTCCGAGTAATGGTGTACCAGGCTGGTGAAAATGGAATCCTCAATACCCCTCTGATCACTCGGGATGTGTTCATAACCTCCGTTCTGATGGGTGGCTGTATCCGTTCCAACGACACCAAAGAGGGAACGGATGTCACCGCACCCTTCGTCTACGAGGTGGCCCGGCATTTTTGGGGGAGGGATGCGGTGACTACCCCCCTCAACTTTGGTTTCCAGATCGACGACGGGAACAAGGTATATCTGATTGCCGTCTCACAAAAAGCCAAAAGCAAACCCGGTGGGACGTTGGTTAATCAACTCAAACAGCTCCATGATTTGAAAGAGAAACTGGTGGCGAAAGGGCGGTCCGAACACGACATTCTTGTTATCCATCTTGTGCCGTGGGAGATGGTTGTGCCGGAGCCCCGGGGTGGCCGGGTTCAAGGGAACAAAAGAGATATTTTTGACCGGCAGTGGTACGGATGGCGAGTGTGGGATTTTTTGACCAACCAGAAGATGGACGGGCACGAATTCGGAGAGCTGGTCGTGGAATGGAGGATGGAGGCCCGGCACTGTGGCCCGATGGGTTCTGTCCAGACCTACTTTGAAAGACTGTCCAAGTTGATTCCCGAAGATTGGATGGTCAATGGGGTAGTGAACATAGCCGGAATTGTCCTGAACGAGAGAAGGAAGACCCCTCGTTTGGAGGTCTCAGCTTATCAGGGTGAGTCTTTCCCCCCTGAGCCGGAAGAGTCCCCCGGGACAGAATTGACACGGGTTCTGCCGGAGGATTCAGAAGAGGATTCAGAAGAGGATGTGGGAGAGGAAAAGGAAGACCTTGATCCCTTCGGTCTGGGTGACCTGTAATTACCACTGGACCTCCCCCTTTGACCCTGGTAAGTTAAGGCATGACTATCCAACTCCTCCACGGTGACTGCCTCGAACAACTCCCCCCCATCCCCGACGACTCTGTCGGGCTGATTCTCACATCACCCCCCTACGCCACCCAACGCAAGACCACCTATGGGGGCATCCACGCCGACGAATATGTAGCCTGGTTCATGCTCAGGGCAGCAGAGTTCAAGCGGGTTCTCAAGCCTGACGGCACCTTCATCCTCAACATCAAAGAGCATGTGATCAACGGTGAGCGACACACCTACGTCATGGAGCTGGTCAAGGCCATGAGAGAACAGGGATGGCTCTGGACTGAGGAGTTCATCTGGCACAAACGAAATGCCACACCTGGGAAGTGGCCTAACAGGTTTCGGGACACCTGGGAGCACCTCTTTCAGTTCAACCTTCAGCGGAAGATCACGATGCACCAGGACGAGGTCATGGTGCCTGTGGGTGACTGGGCCAAGACTCGGTTCAAAAACCTGTCTGACAAGGAGCATAAACGTCAGGCAAGTGCCACAGGGTCGGGATACGGGCGAACTCTGGCCAACTGTGAAGGACGCACGCACGTTTACCCGGCCAACGTGTTGACCCCCGCTTTTGACCCAGAACAAGAGCTTGCAGCAGTGATTCAATACCAGGAGGATCTGGTAGCACATTGGGTCGCCCTGGAAAATTACCGGGAGCAGTTGGCGGCTGGTCAGGTGCCGGACGAAGGTGCTCCCGGTAGCAATGTGCTGTTCCTCCCAACCGAGTGCGGTAACAAGGCCCACAGTGCGGTGTTCCCCGAAGCTCTCCCTCGCTGGTTTATCCGATTGTTCACGTCACCTGGAGACATCGTACTGGACCCCTTCATGGGGAGTGGAACCACAGGAGTATCAGCCCTCCAGCTCAAACGAAAGTTCGTCGGAGTAGAAATTGACCCCACCTATATGGGGGATGCCCGGGAACGGCTGTTGGAAATTCCCGGTATTGATGAAGAATTGGACTATGTGGGGCCACCTCGGAGAGAAGAAAAAGTTGAGGAGGAAAAACCGGAACCTGATGATGTTCTGGATTTGCTCAACGAGATACCTGCTTAGCCAAGCTCCAAAAAGAGTAGAAAAGGGGATAAGGAGCTGCCCCATGCGAAAATTCCCCCACATCTACTTATTCCGCAACGTGCTGGAGTACGTCAAACACGTCAACACCGACCCCGAAGTCCCAGAGCAGTACCGCATCAAGGATCCCGTCACCTTCCAGGGAACCCTCAAACTTCACGGCTCCAACACGGGCGTCCGCTGGACCCGTGACGACGGCAAGCTCCAGGCACAGTCCAAGGAAATTCCCCTGACCCCTCGTGGGGGGGATTTTAAGGGTTTCGCTGCCTTCGTAGAGGAGCATGAGGGGGACATCCGCAGGCTTGTCCACGAGATCCTCGACAGGATAGCCAACCCTGATGTTGTGGAAGTCAACTTGTACGGCGAGTGGGTCGGCAAGGGTGTGGTCAGGAAGAACAAGGGTTCTGCTGTTGGCCAGCTCGAAAAGAAACTCTGGGTGCTGTACTCCATCATCTTCACGGACTCCCAGGGCAACGAGACAGATGTGTCGGACATCCTGGAGACCCTCCCGAGCTGGGAGTTCTCCGGGGCTCACCGCATTTTCTCCGTCCGTGTGGCGGGGGCGTGGGATCTGACCATCGACTTCAACGACCCCGATTCTGTCACCGCCGGGGAGACCAAGGCCCAGCAGGTCACCGACTCCATCGAGCCTGAGTGCCCGTTCGGCAAGTACATCGGGGTAGAGGGCCGGGGTGAGGGCATCGTGTGGATGCCCCAGGGTAGCTTCAAGGGCCGGGAAGACCTCATGTGGAAGCTCAAGACCCCGGAGCACTCCCAGATCTTGGAGCCCAAGATGCGGAAGGAAAAGGTCGTGGATGAGGGCCTGGAACTTCGGGTCGGAGACTTCCTCGATCAGGTGCTCACTGAGGCCCGCCTGGAGCGGGGCATTGACGCCCTGGGAGAAGCTGGTCATCTGGTGGAGATGAAAAGCACCCGGCATTTCCTCCAGTGGGCTGCTGCGGACGTGCAGCGGGAGTGCATCCTGGAGCTGGAGGATGCCGAGCTGGAGTGGGAGCAGGTCATCAAGATGCTTAACGCTCGTGCCCTGGATTTTTTCAAGAAAGAGGTGGCCGGGAGTCCTCGGGGGTGAATGCTACCGCTAATTGGTTTGCCGGACATTGGACCTGGTTTCAGTGGGCTTGCCGAAAAGGAATTCTCTCCTGGGAGGTTCCTGTCCCCCCTGAAGAAATCGAAGACCTGATACAAGAATACGCAACGTCTCTCATTCAGCGGGACGGTCTTTCTCCTTACACGGCCCCCCTCGAAACCTTCCACGGTAGGTCTACAATCCACCTGTGCTTCAACCACCATAGAAGGGGGCAGGTCGTTCAACGGTGGATGGCCCGCTTCTGTTTACGGTGGCTCCAAAAGCAAGGTCAGGATCTAGCGTGGCGGGAAACCATGGGGGCCAGGTCAAGGGCTGAAACGCACGGTCTTTACCGAGCACCACCGCCACCCTCCTCTTTTGAGGTAACCCTGGAGGATAAAATCCTGTCAGCTCAGATTTGGGGGGGCATAGTGTCCGACCTCCAAAACCAGTGTGGGCCTATCGGGGTTCAATTTGCCCATGTTTTACAGCGGAGGCTGGAGGGTTGGTCCAACCAAGAAATCTCAGACGAGATGGGGGTCTGTGTAAGCACAGTGATTTCCCTAACCTACCGAGCCCGCAAAATCTGCCGCAAGTTTTTTGCTGAAAACTGCTTAGCGAATGCCCTAAAAGAGTAGATAGGAGAGAGAAGTAAAAACCAGATCACCCCAGACAGGGGAAACCAAGGAGAACACCATGATCGCCATCAATGACCCCCGCAACCTCATCGCCATCAACGCCGCCAACGACCCCGACGACTCCCGGAGCTGCGCCGACGCCCTGATCGAGTTCTGGATCCAGGGTGAGGTTGTCCCCGACCCGGACGACGACGACTTCGACGAGACCAAGGACTACTTCACCGGCAACCGGCCCTACTCCTCGGGTGAGGTCGCGTCCGCCCTCCGCAGCCACCGCCCCGACCTTCGCTTCAGCGTGGGTGGCATCGGCTCCCATTGCCGCGACCGCTTCTACGGCGACACCCTGCCCGCCTACCCGAGCACCGGCCTGCCCCCGGTCCAGGTCTCCCGCATGACGGACGGCCTGTACCCCGACCGCACCCCCGCCGACGTGGAGGTCTTCGTGTACGCCCCCGACCAGCAGGCCGGGTACGACCACACCTTCGAGGTCTACATCCCCGTGCCGGGCCAGACCGTGGACGACGCCCCCGTGGCCCAGCCCGCCAAGGACCGCACCCAGCCGGGCCAGAGCATCGTCGCCATCCTGGGGGCCAAGGTCGCCGTCACCGAGATCCGGGCCAACGTCCGTCCCGATGGCCGCATCGAGATCCCCCGCAACGCCTTCGAGCTGTGCGTCCACATGAGCGGCAAGGCCATGAGGGGCGGGGACTCCGTGTATGCCACCAGGAAGAACGACGTGGTCACCATCTACCAGACCGACCCCGGCACCCCCAGCAACGAGTACAAGCTCTCTGCCTCGGCGGGCCGCGTCATCGTGAGCCCCACCGCCCTGGGTGGCATCCCGGTCTCCCCGGGCAACAAGTACATCGTTGAGGTCGGGGCGGGCACCCTGGCCCTGGACCTGTCCTGCCCTCTGTAACCAAAGGTGGCTGACCCCCTACTCACCCCCTACCTCCTCACCGCCTCTTTCCAACAGGTCTTCCCCGGGGTCACTCCCGGGGAAACCCCCCACATGACCGGCCTGTCCATCAGTGGCCGGATCTGGGACTTCACCGTGGAAGCCAGCCTCACCACCCGCCCCCTCACGGAATCTGACAAGATGGGGGCCACGGTGGTCACCTTCCGCTTCCACCCCGAGAACCGCAAACCAACCCTGTTGGCCCAGGCCACCGTCCACACCCCAGGGGATTACGTGCAAGCCCTGGAGGAGCTGAAGTCCCGGCTCATGGGGGTTGCCGCTACCATCCTGGCAGCCTGTGAGATTCCATCCCCGCCTCCCCGCAAGAGTATCTTTGACTGAGAGGAACCATGAGTGATCGTGAGCGCAACTGGAAGAAAGTGGCCGAAGGGCGAAGGGTGACCCTCAAGCAGACCCGCAACTTGCTGCTGGATTGTAAGCAGCTCAAGCTGGAGCTTGAGCAAGACCTCCGAAAACTCCGGTCGTCCTCCATGGACGCCGTGGGTACCCTCACGGGCCGTCTCAGCTACCTCCAGGTGACGCTGAACCGCCTTACGCGCCCGGGACGGGCTGACGAGCTACCACCCCCGATTGAGACTAAAGTGCTGGGCTGGACTCCCGAGCTGGGGTACTACGTCACCTGGCAAACACCGTGGGGATGCTGGAACATGGAAGGCTCAATAAACATTGGCCCGCCCGAGTATTATGTGCTGTTGCCGAAACCTCCAGATGGAGAGACGTACTGATGGCCAAAGAATATGCTGAGATTGACGACCTTGAAGTGCTGGTGATGCACGACAAGACCATGCTCGTGACCGATGGGAACACCGAAGGTTGGGTGCCCTATTTCATGATCAACGAAGAGGAGTCCGAGCTGACCCGGAAAAGTTCCAAAGGGGACACGGGCCTGCTGGTCATGGAGCAGGATAAGGCTGAGGAGTTAGGCTTCGTATGAGAATCCTCCTCGACGTAGATGAAGTGCTCCTGGACTCCCTCAAGCACATGCTCCACACCCTCAACGTGGACCCGGAGACCATCGAGTGGGAAGGGTGGGACGTATATCTCGTGCTGGAAGAGATGGGATACAGCCCCCGGCTCATATCCCAGAGCATCCCCTGGTGGAAATCGGTCCCCGAGGTGCCTGGCGCTTTCGAGTCGATCCAGGCCCTCCGCATGATGAGCGGCGTGGAAGTCATCTTCCTCACCTCCCTGTGGGATGCCCAAGGCTGGTTCACCGAGCGGGTACGCAGGCTCACCATGGAGTTCGGTGCCCGTAACCAGGACATCATCTTCGCAGGGGACAAGTCCCTGGTAGATGGAGATGTCTTCGTGGACGACAAGGCTGAAGCCCTGCACGCCTGGAAGGAGAGACACCCCCACGGCAGACCCCTGCTGTTCGACGCCCTCAACAATCAGCCGGAGCACAACTACAAAGTCGTGGCCGGGCTCCAGCGGGTCATGGACTGGGAGGGGCTGCTGGAGAAACTGTTGGCCTGGCACCAAATAGGTTTCAAAAAGTGAATACCTGGAGAGGTGGGGAGATAACATGAGCTTTCTATTCCTAGACGTGGACGGGGTGCTCTGCTCCCGAGCCTGGATGACCGAGAATCAGGCAGCTATGCAAGCTGAGCGCGGAAACATGTTTCACCACCTCAACCCCGAGGCAGGTGCCCTGCTCCAACGGACCCTGGACGAAGTACAGGACGTGTGCATCGTGCTCAGCTCCACCTGGCGGTTCAACCACCCACCAGAGGAGTTGAAACGGTGGTTCGCCCTCACAGGTCTTCATGCCCCCATCGTAGGGTACACCCCTGAGATCCTCACCCCGGAACACCTGAAACCCTTACGGCGGGATTTGCAACGCGGGCTGGAGATCCAGTGGTGGCTCCGCACCTTCCTCCCAGACACCTACCAGGACGCCTGTGTGGCCATCCTGGACGATGACTCGGACATGGGTGACCTCCTGCCTTGCCTGACCCAGACGCGCTTCCAGACGGGCTTCACGGAGCTTGAGGTGTCCTACCTGCTCCAGAAGTTCGATGTCACCCTGAAAGAATCCCGGGCTGCCGGGCTCAACGGGGAGATCACCTGGGAACACGATGCCCTGGCCATGCAACGCAACTCCCACCGACCAGGATGGCACGGGACGGTCTGATGACCCCCAAGCAGAAATGTCCCGTCTGCGGAAAGCTCAAAGCCAATGTCCAGGCCCACATGGAGGCCAAGCACAAGGGACATCCCAAGCACAAGCGGGCTTGCCCCCTGTGCAGCCGGATGGTGGTCAACCTTCAGGCCCACATGGAGGCCAAGCACCCAACATCTCAGCAGGGCCTTGTCCAGCCTCCCAAGCCTCTGGCCACTCGGGTGAAGGTGGGGCAGCTCCTCTGCTACCAACATGATCTGGCCTGTCCTGAGTGTGGCAACCCAATGGTGCTGCGGCCCAGCGTATTCGGTCCCGGCCCCTACTATGCTTGCTCCACCTGGCCTGCCTGCCGGGGGGCTCACGGGGCTCAGTACGATGGGACTCCCCTCGGCATCCCAGCAGACCAAGAGACCAAAAGAGATCGGGTCCAAGCCCATGAGGTTTTCGACCGGCTCTGGAAACGGGGGAACATGGGCCGTTGGGAAGCCTACGCCTGGATGCAAAGAACGCTGGGGCTCTCCCCGGATGAGGCCCACATTGGCCGGTTCAGTTCAGCCACCTGCAAGCTACTTATCCTGGCCGTGTTTGCATATCTGTCCATCATGGAAAAGAACCTGAAGGATGCTGGGGATGACCTGGTGACCCAGACCTTCGAGGACATCGAGGAACACCTGTGAAGCGGGATCCCCCAGATTGCTGCACCTGTGGGGCCTGTTGCATAGCCCCCTACGACCAGGAGAGCTTTTGCGACCTCGAAATCAAGGATGAGGAACGGCTCGGTGCCAAGCTGGTCCGGCGGTATGTGATCCGGCCTTCGCTGTTCGACCAACTGGTCTATGGACACCCTGGGGGCGCGATCAAGACCATCTGGCGGAAACAGCCATGGGGGCCGTTCAAGGGTTGTGAGATGTGTGCCTGCTCTTTCTTGAAAGGGTCCGTCTACCTTTGGGTAGAGTGCCGGGTGTACGAGGACCGCCCAAGAGCGTGCAGGGAAGCGATAGTCCCCGGGGATTCTGCGTGCCGGGAACTACGAAGATCATTTAAGGAGCAGCAAAAGTCCCTGGAAAGGGGTAGATAGTGACTGCAAGCAACATCAACCAAGAGAGGAAGATCCCATGGCGTTGAGCAAAGAAGAGAAAGAAACCATCAAGGAAGCCGGAGTCCTGATCAAGCGGGAGCTGCTGGAGATGGCTCCGAGCACCCCGGAGGAAGGGGAGAAAAAGATCGGATTCGTGGGGTTCGGGACGTTCAAGATCCTCATGAGCAAGGAACGGAAATGCCGGAACCCCCACACGGGGGAGGACATGATGTCCCAGTCCAAGCTGACCCCCAAGTTCAAGTTCAGCAAGACCTTCCTTGAGGACTAGAAGCGTGACCGTCAAGGAACTTGTGGAGAAGCTGCAGACGATGCCCCCCGACCTCCAGGTGGTCATGCAGGGCAAGTATGCGTGCAAGCCGGTGTTCGAGATCGATGCGGGAACCTTCGACAAGGATACTGGGGATTTCACGGAACCTGAATGCTGGGTGGAACCCCCCCCTAGCAATGCTGTCCGTCTTCGAGGTTAGTCCCCGAAGTACTTCTCGATGTACCAGCCGCACTTCAACTCCAAGTCCGCCCGTAAGCCCTCTGGCAAGTCCTCATAGCTGGCGGCATACCCCCGACCGTTGTGGTTGACCTTGGTGGCCATAATCTCCTTGGGGATGGGCTTTGTAATCCCCACTCCCAGGTGGTAGAGCCACTGCATCAACCGGCCCCGTTCCGAGACCATCTCCTTAAAGTAAATCTTGTGGCACCCGGTCTCGACCCACTGGTCAACCGTGGTCAGCACCCCCTGAAGGTGGGCTGGATATCCCGGGTCTAGCTTCCCTTTGCGGCGGTTGAAAAAGGAGAGCATCACCTGGCGGGGGTCACGGAGGATCACCCCGTGGGTTCCTTCCAAAGTGGGGTACAGCTCCCTCAAAAAACCGTTGATGACCACGGTGGGGGTGGGGAGAGGGAGGGTGAACCTACGGGGCTCATGGAATGCCTCGTGGTCCGTGTAGCTGTCGATGATGCTGGCCAGGAAATGTGTTCCGCTGGCTCCTGTGGAGAAAATGTAAGCGGTCATTGTTTCACAAAGTATTTGGTGAAGGCTTCCATGATGAAATTGACCGTGGCCGGGGTGATGTGCCTACGATCCTCCTTGTAGGCATCCGGCCCGATGAAGTCTCTCACGATCTCGTAGCTAGGCCAGTAGTAAAGGTTCCGGCCCTCCTCCTCCCCCCGCATCAACTCGTCCACAGCCACCCGCAAGATAGCCTTCGACACCTGATTGGCTGTGATGCAGGAGACCGGACGAAATGTGGCCACCAGGGGCACGGGGGACAGGGTGAAAATGACGGGGGCAACAGGCTTCACCCCTCGAATAAGGGCCAGGATGGCCTGCAAGTTGTCCAGGTTCTCAGAGACCGTGCTCACCCGGAATTCATGCTGGTCAGGGTCATGCACCTCCGTGGGGATGGCTGAGAAGAAGACTTCTCCGGTCTGCTTGTCACACCACACCTCTGACAGCCCCAAGGTCAGGATGAAGACCTCAGCGTCCAGTATGAGCTGGCGGGTGGCTTCCCGCACCTCTGGGGTTGTGTGCAGCCGGTTGAGCCCTTCCTGGCCCCGCACGTACAGAGTCTCCCCTTTGGTCTCCTTGTGGCCCAAGGCCCACTCAAATTGCTGTCGGAGGGTGAAGGTGTTGATGAAGCCTGCCCCGTAACGAATGAAGTTGGACGTGCTGGAAGCTCCACCCCGGGTCTGGCGAGCTGCGAACCATTTGCCAATGTGCTGGGCGAAGCAACTCCCCACAGCCAGCACATTGGCATCCAGAGGGAAAAGAGGTTCAGGAGGCACCCACCCTGCCAGGATGTACTGGTCAACAGCATCCGGCTGAGTCAGATCCGTCTTCGCAGGGGTGAAGTGGCAGTGCTTACCCCGATACCACGAGCTGCCGAAGCCACGGACTTTCCCCGTGGCATCCTGCTGGTGTTGCTTTTCCCGGTCACCTACAAAAGTCATTGGGAAGACTCGAAGTATTTCTCGATGTACCAGCCACACACTTCAGCCATCGTTGTGCGGAATTTTTCGGGGAGGTCTTCGTAAGACGCAGCAGATAGCCTACCGTTGTGGTTGACCTTGGTGGCCATGATGAATTCTGGGATCGGTACGGTCACAGTGACCCCTAAACGCTTCAGCCACGCGGTGAGCAGATCAATATTTCCCACCATGTCTTCAAAGTAAATCACCTCAGCCCCAGTCTGAATGTGCTGGGCGATAATGAGAAGGATCTGGTTAAGTGCCGGAGGGTATTTCGTAGTCATCCTGGCTTTCTTTCGGTTGTACCAAGAAAGCATGACCTGCCGGGGGTCACGAAGGATCACCCCGTGGGTTCCGGGTAACTTCTGATATCTCTGTTTTCTACGCCCATTGATGAGCATCATTTTGGGGTGCTCAGGATATCGGAGGCTTTTGGGCTCATGGAGTCCAAGGTGATCAGTGTATCCGTGGACGACCCGGGCTAGGAATTTCGTCCCACTAGCACCCGTGGAGGTTATATAGACTCGCATTGGAACTCCTGATAGCCGAACAGCTCGGCATCTTTCGCCACGAATGGGGCCACCAGCTCCAGGGTCTCCTCATCGTAGTAGTCCTGGTAGGGGCCATGAGCCGATTTGTGCCCTCTTGTCAGCTCGGGGGGCACAGGCACACCAGCCAGCTCACAAGCCCGTCTGAGGTCATCCTGGAGCCTCTCGTAGCGTCCCACGAAGTCCACCAGGATCTTGCCCTCCTCATCAGCCAGGTAATAGTGCTGCGGAATCTTGATCCGGTAGCTGTAATGCCCGTAGGTCTCCTTCAGCCAGGTGCTCTCCTTCACCAGTGCCTCTTTCACCCAGTCCTTGAAGGTGGGGAACCTCTCGCAGTACTCGGGTCGGGTCTCCCGAGGGCCGGTGACCTTGCCGAAACTGTAGTAGGAAACCAGCCACTCCCAAGGGTTCCGCACGAACCCGAACGTGAAGGCACGCTCAAGAAACTCGGGGTCCAGCAGGTCAGGGAGAGCACGGGCAGGGCTGTGAACCACTACAGAGGAGTCCAGGGGGTCTGGCCGTTCCAGGGCGCGAAAGGGATTGAACCATCGGGGGTCGGTTCCCGCTGGTGCGTGGGCGTATTGCCCCAAGGCCCGTTCAAGGCTGAAACCGGCTGTTTTGGGCACATGGATAAACACGAAGGGCGGGTCCAGGCTAATAATCACGGGGTCACCTCGTTCCACAGCTCAGGGTAAAAAACGTCAACGTCCCAGTAGTATAGGCTCAACACCCGGCGACGAAGCTCCAGAGTTGGATAGTAATCCCCCCAGGGTCGGTGCCGGGTGACGTTGGTCCGGGGGAGTTGGGTGTGCTCCTGCCCTGCCCGGCGACAGACCTCCTCCCAGTCCTTGTCGAGCTGCTCCACTCGCCCCACAAAATCGAGGATGACGTGTCCCTCCGGGTCGCAGACAAAGTAGACCTGGGGCCGGAAGTGATTGATGGTCCGCATCAGCTCCTCCAGCTTGTCTGTCAGGACGAACTCCGGGAAGCCTTCGAGCGGAGCATCTGCATGGAGGGCATGGTGAGCCTTGAGAGCTTGGTAGGTCTGCTGGTACTCACTAGATTCATCGGGCTTGACGGGCTTCTGGACGAAGTGAAAGTAGCTGCTGACCAGCCGGTCGAGGGGGTTGCGGACGAAGGCGAACTTGAAAAGATACTCCCAACCTCCAGGCACCACGCTCCGCCTGGCCAGCATTGCAGGTTGATGTCCTCTACCACCAACCCAGGGGAGGCGCTCCATAACGGAGCCTGCCGCCTTGGGGACGTGGACGAAAAGGACTCGGTTTTCAAAGCTAATGGAAGTCATTATGGGTGCATAATGTTGTCAGGTAACGGATTCATTCCCCCTTCCCTGTTGCCACAGAACCCACAATACCGGCAGGCTTCATGGCGGGAACGCAGAGCTTGAATCTCTTTCAAGGAAAGATCCAGGTAGTTCCCGATCCGTAATCCTGGGTAATTCCAGTAGGCACAGCAAAGGTAAACATCCCCTTGAACATCCAAGATAATATTGTTGCGCTGTTTGCACCGTTTGACACCAGGGGGGTGTAGCTCTTCGGGGGAATCCTGTTGGGGGGTGAGGAACCGGGTGGCCGTTTGCGGTGTTGTTACCTCGCGGGCAACTGCGGAAGATCCTCTCACGGACACTCCTTTTTCACGCCACAAAGACTCTTCATGCAGGTTGTCTTGAAATCGCAGGAACCGTATCTGGATTTTTGTGGTGGTGCCCAACTCTGCCCTAAGTTGGAGCAACTGCTGGAGGTTGCTTTTCACCACCTCTACATTTCCCCCTCGGTGATATCGTTTGTAGACCGCCTGTGTGAACCCGGATACAGAGATGATGAGCAAAGAGGGGTTGGACCTCATCAACCCCCGCAAATCGGCCTCTCGAACAGCCAGGTTTGTTGAGATATGGCACCTCAAATTGAAATCAGCGGCCATATTTACAAATTTAGCCAAGTGGGGGTGTAGGAGGGGCTCAGACCAGTTGTACAGTCGGATTGTGGAAAGTCCGGGCATCTCCCGTTTAACTTTGGTGAGAAGCTCGTGAAACAGCCCCAAGCCCATGTAGGAGGGGTTGTCCGGGCGATAGATGCTTACAGGACAGTCCGAACACTTGAGGTTGCAAGTGTCAACAAGGTCTACGAATAGGATCATGGTTCCGAGACACCAAGCGGAAGGTGAAATTCCCACCGTCCCGGCAGTTAGCACAAAGCCCGACACGGTGATGAATCTGGTGCATTCTTTCTTGATATGCGGGGCTCCCCAAAACCCCTACGAAAGTCTTTGTCTGGAGGATATTGCCGACGTAAAGCCCCATGTTCACATCGAGGTTACAAGGGGAGCACTCACCCTGCCAGGAGATCACCAAACGCTTCTCACCTGACACCTTGCATCTGCGGTTGATGATGATGGGGTTCTCCATCACACCCCCGTAAGACAACATGGTTTTGATGGCAATCTTGTCCCCTTTCCGGGACAGGAGAGGTTGCCATTGCTCTACAAAACGGTCTGCCGTGCTCTTGGTCTCCTCAGTGGTCACAAAGATAAGATAAATAGGGGGCCGCCCCCTAACACCAAGCAACGCAGTCACCTTCTCCGTCAAGGTTTCCCAACGGTCTGCCCCCCACGTCCCATCCATGGTCTTGACCCGCCCCCCTGGGCAAAGCCGCTCCCAGGTTTCTTTGTCGGCTGCGTCCAAGCTAATCCGCACCGTGTCGTACTTCCACAGGGTCGGGAGGAGAGATTCCGTGATGAGTGATCCGTTGGTGTTGAGATGGAAAGCGTATTTCCGCCCAACATGAAGCCTGTCGGTGAATTCCTCGAAGTTGGGGTGAAGGAGGGGCTCACCAAAGAACCCGATGGTCACGGATTTGGCGTGCGGGTTGAGGTTGGGGAGGATTGCCTCCAGGGTCTCCCGGGGCATATCCCCCTCTGGTCTGTCGTAGACGTTGCGGCCTGTGGGTTCCTGGTAGACTGAGTGGGGGCAATAGGAGCACCTGAAATTGCAGCGGTTGGTCAACTCCAGTGCCACCATCATTCGGTTCATGCTTCCCCCTGAAGCCGGAACAGCATCCTCCCGTTGTCGCACTCCCCCAACCGTGTCACCTCTGCCAACCCACTGTGCTCCGCGATAAATGCCGCAAACTCATCCGGCTGTGGGTTCCAGTGAGCGTTCGCCATCTGCCCAGGTGGGTCTGGGCAGTGAGCCTCAAAGAGGATCATGTCAGCCGAGGACCGCTTCAACAAAGCTGTCAGCCTTCTCAGCCCCCGGGGGGTCTTCAAGAAATGGTGCCAGATGCTCAGGGCAAGAATCACATCCACATCATCCAAGGGAACTCGCTCAAGAGCTTCTTGCACGGTCTTGAACTCACTCCTCGTGGCCACCCTCAACCTTTCCATGACCTGATAAAAGGTCTCGTGTTTCTCAACAGCCGTGACCCGAAAACCAAGGCGCTCAAACTGTTGGCTGTAATGCCCCCAATGAGCCCCCACGTCCATCAGATGCTTGCCAGCCGTCTGGTAGCCCTCCAGAGCCTTTTTGAGCAAGGGCATTCGGTTGTCCCCGTGGGAGTAGGGAAGGTCTTGGAGGTCAACGTGGTCAATCCGTTGGTAGACCCCTCGATGCCGGTCCCCGTACAAGACCAGGCTCTCGCGGAATTCCTGCCAGACCTCGTGGCGGCCTATCACATGGACAGGGACTTGCTCCACGTCCAGGGCCAGCCCACAAGCAAGTCGGTGGCGGCCATCAACAAAAAGAGGATGACCCAAACGGTCAATCGCGACTTTGATCTGGTCACCATTGGCCTTGGGCAGCACCCCTTTGTCTTTGATTGAGGCATAGAGGCGGTTCAGCCGGGCACACCTTGACTTGAACTGTTCCTCATTGGAACACCCCCACTTTTTCAACCCGGATTGAATCTGCCCGGTTACTCTGGTCCAAAATTCGGTGTCCACCCATTCACCACCATCCCGGCACACCTGGTGGAAGGCTTTGCACACGTCTGTTTCTGCGAAAGGCATCCCGACACTGAAATTCTTGTCAGCGATGACCAAAGGCTCCGCCTCAACAGCGAAAGCCCGGTTCCTTTTGAGGAACTGCGGATCACCAAAGCAATCCACGATGTCCCGAGGGGATACCCAACAAATCCTCATGCTAACCTCATGTCTTCCACACAAAACACCAGCCGCTTTGAGACCTCCCGGATGCGCTCTGCCTGGATCTTCGAGGACTCAACAAACAGGAGTGCGTCCGAAGCCGCGTAAATTTCCCCCTTCCACCCGCCCAGGTCACCCTTGCGTTGCCTGGCCTGAGCCGTGGGGAACTGCATCATCGTCAAGCTCCCGTATTTGAGTCCTCTTTGGGAGAGCCACGCCTCTGTGATGGGCCTCCGTTTTTCCAACCGACAGGTCACAACCCCTTGCACCTGCTGTGGCCGGTACAAGGGAGGTGCGTTGGTGATGAACTCCACATAGGCTTCCTCGAAGCGTTCTCGTGGGGGGTCCGGGCACAACACCCCGTCCATGTCCACCAGGGTCTTGGTCATCAAAGAGGGCTTGTTCCAGATGTTCCACTCGAAACACCTTCGGCCCGGGATGACCTTGCACCACAAGTCCAGCCTCCCCTTGGGGCACTTGGGATGGTTGTAGAGGACTGCTGTCAGGAATTGCTCCCGAGGCAACACGGTCTCCAGACGTTCGATGGCAGCCAGCATGGAACGACCTGACCAGGCAGAGTCGTCAATGAGCAGGATGGGGAGAGAGGAGTCCGGCTGTTCCTTGAGCCTCCTACCACCTTCTGGGAAGCCCCCCAGGGCCAGGTAAGTGTCGAGGTCAGCGGTGGGCAGATGGGTGTGCAGACCCATCTTGTAGGCCACCATGGACCCGCTGCGAGGCACCCCGATGATTCCCTGAATGGGTGGCAGCGTAGCCGCGAAAGCCACGATGTCGAGTTGAAGCCGTTGGTAGGAGACGAAGTGCATCTATTTTCCTTTGTTGTGCCGGACAGACCACTCAGCCGTGGCCGCAGCCAGATCACCCTCCGCCCCAATCTTCTGCCAGAACACTGGCCAACGCTCAGCAGCCTCATGAAGCCAGATGTGCATCTGTTGGTCTGCCGGGATACGGGCCAGGAATGCCTCAACCTGACCTACCATGGCATCGTGGCAGAGCCCGCAGACTTGTTCAAATTGGCCACGGTTGAGCTGGCGGCTGTTGGTCCCCATGGCGATAGGGGACCATTTCCCTGGTCCGATTTTTGGCCCTCTTCGAAGCCAACTCTGGATAACCCCTTCTCGCTTCCGTTGCAGGTGGACGAAAAAAACATCCTGGCCTTCCAGGCGTTTCGCCAGTGGGGCCAGAAGGAAGGTCAAATAAGGATTGGACTCAATGTGCCGGTCTGGGAAATCCAGATGGTCTGGGCTGAACATCCCCCTGGTAGATTCGTGGGCAGCGGTGTAGTTGGTGATGTGCTCACTGGCCTTGGTGAAGGTAGTGGTTCCTGCCCGGCCTGTGCTGAGAATGAAGACCCTCATTGGCGCACCAGCCAGCCCCCCGGGGCGAAGGTGAATCCGAACTTGCCGTCCATCTCCGTGTCTCGCACGTAATCCCCCGGGTGAGCTTTCATGTAATCCGCCAGGGCTTCTGCGGGGCCAGGCCCGAACTTGGGCCGGAGCTGGCGGCTGATGTTTGTATCCTCGACCACCACATAGTCCCCTTTCTTGGTCACACCCCGTAGCATGTCCAGCTCTTGCCGAACATGCTTGGCGTGGTGATTGTCGTCCACAATGAGAAACATCGGGCCAGGCAACTCCTCCCGAAGTCTCAGTATGGTCTCGGGGACTTCGGGAGATAGAGTGGACGCTTGCAGGAATTCAACCGAGCTGAGCTGCCGGGCTTTCCCTGCGACCTGCTTGAGGGTGAGGTCTACAGAGAGAATTTTGGCTTCAAGCTCAAGCATCCTGTTTAGCATGTCCAGGTACAGGGTGAACCCGCCCTGAAAAACCCCCAGCTCCACCATGAGCTTTGGCTGGAGATTGTGGATCACCTCCTGATAGGCCCACAGGTCGGACACCGCTTTGACCACGGGCACCCCGTTGAAGAAGGTGTCGCGGTGAATGCGCTGGCCGAAGTACCAGTCGTGGAACCCTTGCTGCTGGGTCATTGCTTTCTCCAAAAAACGCACGTCCAGTCCACCTTGGTCACGTCCGGCTGCACTCCCCGTTCTTTCCAGAAGTCTTGCACCGCAAGTTTGGTCTCCTTGCTGGCCGTCCAGTCGTCGATGATGATGAAACCGCCCGGGGTCACCCTGTCATAGAGGGAACGCAGGACGTGCATGGTGGATCCGTACATGTCCCCGTCCAGGCGAAGAATTGCAATGTCCCGATCAGCCAAGGGGCCGGGGATCGTGTCCTCAAACCACCCCTTCAAGAATTCAGCACGTTCCAAGGGCACCCGAAAACGATTGAAGTTGGCCAGCACCTCCTCCAGAGAAACCTTGAAGTTCTCCCGCAGGTGACGAGTGGAGCCCGTGTCCTGCGGCCACTTATCGGTGTCTGGTGGGGGCAGTCCCTCAAAGGAATCACAGAGCCACACTTTCCGGTCTTCAGCGGGAAGCCCAAGAGCATCCAGTACAGCACAGGCGTAAATCATGGCCCCCCCTCGCCACACGCCAGTCTCCACTACATCCCCCGGAATGTCCTCCTCCTCCACGGTCTCAATACTGGAGCGCAGGTTGTCGAGCCGCAGAGACCCGGTCATGGTTGCAGCCCAGGCAGGCCAATCTCTCCCCTCCTCGCGGAGCATCTTGCGGATCGCTGAGGGTTTACGATCCTTGGGCCGCACAGCAGGCTCAAACTCCAGATAGTGCAAGTTGAGGATGGCGTCACGGAGTCGCAACAAGTGGGTGCCTATCAAGGTGTCGGTCATAGTTTTCTCGCAAGCATTCCCAGGTCAATGGGGCCGTGGGATGTTCCTCGTGTTCGCTGAGGTATTTGGGTGATTTCCACGAACCCTGCTGAAGCAAGGCACTCATGGAGATGCGGTTCATCAAAGACCGCACGGTGCCAGTTTTCTTCGCCTGGGCCGTAGGTGAAGATGCGGCCATTGACCCAGAGCATCGGATTATTTTGCTTATTGAACCGCCGCCATTTATCCCCACACCGTTTCTTTTGGTAGCAGTCCACGAGGTAGGCGAAATTCGGCACCCACACCTCGAACACCCCACCGGATTTCAGTACCCGGAACACCTCTGACAGCGCCTTTTGGGTGTTGAACCAGGGGACATGCTCAAGGGTGTGTGAAGCGTACACCTCATCAAAACTGGCATCCTCCACAGGAAGAGGATCCATCCCCCATTGTGCCAGGTGATCGGCCCCAGGAGCACAATCCACGGTCACTGCATCGGGGGACACCGCCCCTGTGCGAACGGATCCTATCTCCAACAGAGTCATGGACGAGCTACCTCACGGAGCTTGGCCAGCACATACTCCGACCGGGGAATGCTGTGGGCAAACTTGGTCTTTTCAAACACAGAGTCCGCCATACACTCCGCAAGCTCAGGGTCAGCTAAGAGAAGCCGGGCCTTGTCGAGCATCTCTTGCTGGTTGCGGAAATAAAAGAAATCCCTGTCCTCCAAGAGCGGGTCCGGGAAATGCTCCCATTCCTGGGTGTCCTCCTCGGGCGTGGGGTGCAGGCTGGGGTGCATGGCGAGCAAGGCACACCGCAGAGCTGCGAATTCCCAAAACTGATGTCCCAGGGCAAGGCCGCCCATGAGGTACAAGCCCACCCTGGCCCGAGAAGCAAACTCCAGGTACTTCGGGTTGTGCTTCCCCCGGTAAACCTCCCGATAAATTGGAGGCACGACCACACCCCGGTCCTCCTCTCGGACACCCCCCAGAACGGCCCCTGGGATGAGATCTTTCATGGCCTTCACCCAAGGTTTCCGGTGGTGTTGACCCCGGTGCTGGAGCCCGTAGACCCCTACCATTGGGAGGTCTTTCCACAGGCCCCAAGGGAGCGCAGGAGAGTACCGCAGCATCCGTTGCTGGATGCCCGTTCTGGGAAGCCATTCCGAGAGAGGGAGCTGTTCCTTCACCCGGAGCCATTTATACCTTTTACCAACGAAGCACCACCGGCATTTCTTGGCAACCCCTGGGTACAGCAACGCCTCGTTGTGAACGTAGTCCGAATGAACCGTGTGATCCCACAGACCTAGCTCATCGAGAGTCTGATTCCCTCGAACCATGTTGCTTCGGTCACCACTCGTGCAGCAAAACAACACAGCGTTGGTGGAAGGCAGCGTCTCCCAAAAATCTGGGGACTGTGGCAGGAGCTTCAAGGATCCGCTGACCCGAACCTCCAGGTCATTGGGGATACGGCCTGACAGGAGCCACCCCTCCAGAACTCCCCACAGGAACCCGTCCATGTCATTGTGCGTGATGATGTGGATTTTCAACATCCCATGGCCTCCATCCACCGCTCGGCGTGAATCTCGGGCCGGTGGTGTCCGGCTGCACATTCCGGCTGCACCAGATTCATCGGTTCTTTCATTGCCCTGGCCAACGCCATCACGTCACCACGGGGCACCAGCTTGACCCAAGGGTTAGGATGTCCACCTTGATAACCCGTAGAGTAACCGGAATTGAAGTACCGCCCTTCCCGATAGTAGGAGCCTGTCGCGGTAGCAATCACCGGCCTACGTGACGCCAGGGCCTCTGCAACGGTCAAGTCAAAGCCTTGCGACCAGAAGGTGGGGATCAAGACGGCCTTGCACGCAGCGTAGATGGCTGGCAGCTCTGTCCGGGGCACCCCTCGGATAACCCGGACATCCGCTCCAGTCTCGCGGGCCAGGTCGAAGCGGCGGTTCCCACTTGTCCCTGGGTTGCCCAAGCAGACGAAGTGGTTGGACTTGGGGTCAGGGGCCGTGGCCAGGTCGAAGAAGTAGGAGGGGATCGGGTTGTAAACCAGGTGGACTTTGCCGTACAGGTTGTAGAAGTCCTCCATCATCCATTGTTCGTGCCGGGAGATGGCGATTACTCGGTTGGCCTTCCTCAGAGCTGTGATCTCCTTGACCATCCCCGCTGCGTTGAACTCAGGGGGAGGAGTGGTGGGGTCATGGCTGTAGATGTTCCACTTGGTCAAGAAAGCCCCCGGCCCGAAGCCATGGAGCGTGATGCCCACTTTCCAGGGCTTGTCCACCCACCACAGGTGATTCACGTCAAAGCCGTCGAAGTGAAGGATGTCAGGCTCGATAGCCTGCGCTTTCGCCAAACTCTCCTCAGCGAACTGGCGGGTGTACTTCTGTGACTCACACGGCAGATGATGGACGGAGACCCCCTCATCGGAAAAAACCTCGGCACCTTGCTCACCGCCCGTGGTGAAGACATGAACCTCATGCCCGGCTTCTACCAGAGCCCGAGCCCTGTCCTGGCAGACGAAAGGCATCCCTCCCGGTCGCTGGGTGGGGTAAGCACGGCATGACAGAATGATTTTCATCGCACGATGTATCCCCCGGCTCCGCCGGTCCAGGTCATGTCAGGTATCGCCTTCTGAAGCTCCACCATGGGCTTGGGAAACATATGCTCAGCATGTGCAATCTGAGCCACCTCTTGCGGGGTCTTGTTGTGGAATTGCCACTCCACCAAAAGAAGCACACCCCCCGGCTCAAGGTGCTTGGCAGCCGTCTGAAGCAAAGAGCACGCTGTTTGCAGAGGAAGATGCTGGAGGACCGTGACGAAAAGCACCACGTCGAACTTTTCCTCAATGTCCCAGACCCCATCAGCAGGGATTACCTGGAAATGTGTGCTGTCGGAGCCCCATTCAGAGCTGGCCCTGTCAATGCGCTCGGGAACAACATCCACCCCTGTAAATGAGGTGTAGTGCCCCAGCAGAGCAGAAGACCACCGCCCAAAACCACACCCGATCTCCAACACCCGGGGGAGCTTTGGCTGAAGGAGCAACTGCTCCTGAACCCACTTCACCCTGTCTGGGGCCAAAGAGCCTACCTCGTAGTCCCGGTTGAACATTTTCCCCCGACCCTGCTGAAGAACTTGGCGGGTGCGCTCTGTCCAGAATTGCTTCGGATCGTGTGACACTAGATATCTCCCTGAATTGTTTGCCACAGCTTCGCCCAACAAGACTCACCGTGAACTCGCTCGATGTACTCCCGAGCCTCCATCGACACCCCCGCGATGGCCTTGCCCCTCAACGCCACAATCCTCTTCTGCATCTCCTCGGGGTCCGGCCTGTGTGCTTGCCAGGCATACCACAACTCCACCTCCTCCACCTCCCCCACTGGCAGCAACAGCAACTCGGCATCCTCTCCATGAGCAGCCCGGATATATTCGTTCATCGGAGCGGCATCCGTGGTCATCACCGGCACCCCAGATGCCATGGCCTCCAGGATGGCCAACCCCACGCCCTCCCAGTGACTTGGCTGCACCGCCACATCAGCCCGGTCATACATGCCCTGGGTGGTCTCCGTCCCTGAAAGCACCTGTACCCCTGGTGGGGCATCCGGTAGAGGCTTCTGGCTCTGCACCTGAATGAGCGTGGGATCCTTGGTGAGCACGTCCCGCACCTGAGTCCAACCCTTGCGGTCATGGACTCCACCCCAGCCGTTGCTGAAGAAAAACATGGTGGCCTTCTGGCGTTGCCGGTACGGCCACTCGTCAAGGTCAATGGGGCAAGGCAGGTAGACCACGTTGGCATCCCCGCAACGCCCTGTGCTGGTCAGCCAGTCATAGCAGAATTGATTGCGGGCAACCAAGGTGTCAATGTGCTCGATTTTCTGCTTCTTGATCGGGTCGAACCACTCCGGGTTGACCAGCAAGACCGTGTGAATCGGCCCCAGACGGTGAGCCCGCTCGAACAAATCATCTGGGAATGTCCTCTCCGTGCAGAGCACCACGTCCAGGCCGTCCAGGAACCTGTCTATGGTGTCCTCCTTGCCATCGTACACGGTGAGCCCTTGTTGCCTGGAAAGCTGCTCATAGCCCTCACAGGGGGGCTCCATCTTCGGGTGCGGCCAAACGAGCCAACGGTCAATGGGCAGCTTCTTCCACATGCGGCGGTTCTCGTATCCCAACCCGGTCGGGACACAGTACCCTGAGAGTCCGACTTTCATCTGTATCCCTCCTCGGGCCACAGATCCGGGAACAACCGTTTTGCGTCTTCCTCTGCCTGAAGACGTTCCGTTTCCCGTACCTCCTCCAGGATCGCAACCAAGCGAGCCACAGCCTGCCCAGGGCTCAATCCAGGGGGCCACATCCGCTCATCCGCCCCATTTCCCAAGGCTGACCTAACCTCTTCCAGAGCCACCCCTTCATATCCTGGGGGGACTTGCTGGATCCCCGTTCCCCCAGGGGGCAGGATGGTCTTATAGGGATCCAGGGGATGACCTGTTTTCGGTTGATGGCCGCTCATCTGTGTACCTCCGGGATCGGCCCCTGATATGGCAACACCATGGCTCCGTGCGGCAACCCCTCACCTGGCTGCCAGGTGTCCCAGGATGACCTACAATCCACGTACCAGCCCCGCTTGATGCCCTTTTTCTCCTGACCCTCACCCCGGGCCACGTAGTAGGCGTTCGTCCTCTGACGATGCTGAGGTGCCCGTGCAAAGCCCAAATGGATGCACTCGGGGCTACCATCCCATCTTGCCGCCTTGAACATCTTGTCAGGATCAAACAGGCGCTCAGGATGGGATAACAGATTGTGGTCTTCCAGGTAGCGGCTCCCTTTTTTCCAAGCCCACACCCGGCAGTGCGGGACATCCCAGTATCCACCAACCGCCTCGTACTCATACAGAGGGTGCTCGTGGATACTCGGGGGCCGCCAAACATGCCGCTGAGCCAGCCGCCAGGCCAGGAAATGGGGCATCTCCTGGGTCAAGGTCAGAATCCTGTGCTGATCCCTGTGGGTGTAAAACTCGTCCCCATCAAGGATGATGAGCAAGTCCGGGTCAATTTTGTCCGCCACCTTGCAGTAAGCATCCCGCAGCTCCCGTTTCTGCTGAGCCTGGGGGCCATCAGCCCACCCGAGAGGCACATAGATGAACTTGCCCGGATACCTGGCCTCTGCCTCCCTCAAAAGGCGTGAGGTGTCATCCGTGCTCAAGCCCTTGTCGTTCACCGCGTCTGGGTTCTTCGCCCCGTAAATCTTGGTAGCCCCTTCAACCACCACGAAGGCTTTGAGGCCGGGCCAGTTCATGTGCTGCTCAATCCACTGAGGAATGAACTCCGCCTCGTTGAGCACAATGCCCGCCAACACCACCCGAGGGGCGTTTGACCCCCACTGCACCCTGGACAGCTCATCAAAATGCGGGGCCAATCCTTTCAGAGCATTGGGAGGAAGATCCGCAGTCCCAACCGTCCCCTCTCCCGTGATGAGGAACCCGCCCTTCTTTACCCTTCCCCCTTTCTCCGGGAAGGGTCTTGTCCACAAGCTCTTGTCATGCTGGAGACAGACCGTGCCACTGGCCAGCTCGGAGGTCAGGTCCGCGTACTTCAAGCTCTCAGGGAGGTTGCGAAACCTGTGAGCAATCGCCCCATCTTTGTTCCGGGGGACGATGGGCCAACCTCCCACAGTGTGCAGGAGCTTGGTAGAATAGAACATTGTCGTGCCCACCAGTCCCAGATGAGCGTTGCCCTGCCAGCGAGCCACCTTTCCCGTGGCCATGTCCACGAACCTACAGCCCCCTGAGCCACCCCAGACGGCCCCCTGGACATACGCCTCGATGGATGCCTGAGCCCGGTTGGGTGGCTGAATGTCATCGTCATCAGCCAGCATGACCAGCTCTGCTCGGGTCACGCTGAGAGCTGCATTGAGCTTGGCGGTCATCTCGGGTCGGGACACCTCTGCGTAGTTGACCCGCATCTGCCGGGAGACCAAACGCCCAGGGTCATTCGGCTGACCTGCCACCAGAATATCCACAGACCAACCGGGGGGAATGTCCCTCTGGTCTTGGAGCTGGGTCAGGCACATACGGAGCAGATGGGGCCGATGGTGGGTCGGGACCAGGAACACGGCCTTGTGGCGGCTGCTGATCTTTGTGTCCTCCACGACCGGCAACAGGCTCTCGGCTACATTCAAGGTGACCTTGACTTGTTCCTGATTTTTCTTGGCCAGAGCATTGAGCGTCTTGACCTGAGCCTGAAGCACCTTGTCGCGGTCTGCAGGTGTGTCCAGCAGGTGACCCACCTTCTCCCGTATTTCCTGGCTGGACTCTGCTGTCTTCACCACACAGAGCTTCTGTGCCCACTGAGGCAGGTGCCGAGCCCAGGGGACATTCGAGGAGATGACTACAGGGGTGCCCAGGTACACGGACTTCAGCAACCAGTGAGACCAGCCCCCGGTCAAGGGGGGATAGACGAACAACTCTGCCGTGGTCAACAGCTCTCGCAAGGACTTGTCGGAGAAAGTCGGGTGGGCTACTGCTTGCTCACCTTTCAGGAGTACCCGGATCATCGAAGCCAATGACCCCTTGAGCAATTCACCGGAGAATTGAATATCCGCTTGTAGCCCCCGGCAGCCTGCCAGAGCCGCCAAGTGGTTCCGGGCACCCCCCTGATTTGCGTGAACTCCCACTACGACCCTACGAGGAGCTTTTCCCCCTGATTCTTTGGCCAGGTCTTGGGGGGGCCACACGGGAGGCAGATGGGTGATGCCAGGGGGTGGGATATCGAGGTCATTGAGCCAGTACAGCTTGATGACCCCTTCTCGGTGTGCCTGGAGAGCTTCTTCCAGCAAGGGGACTTCGCCCAGGAGAGCTGTCTCAGCCCAGCTTCGGGGCCACACGCAGGAGATTTGTGCCGGATTCTCTTGGCCCAGAAGGCGAAACTCTTCGTGATACCAGTGAGCCAAAAGGCGGTGGCCATCCTTGACCAGATTACGGGCTTGCCCCAGGGACACCACGGGCAGACCGATGGCCTTCATCCCTTCAGCCAGGGATGGCACCCAGGGTCGGTTTCCTGTGACCGCATAAATCCGCTGGGCCTGTGCCCCAATCCGATTTCGGGTATCTGGCTGCTGCAAGGCCCGCAGAGTAGCTTGCACCTGCGGGTGAAACCGAGTTGGATTCTCTGCCAGGGAGCCGTAACCCTGAATGATGAAATTCCCTTTTTGAGCTGTTTGTCCTTTGTCCAGGGCAGGACGGTCCCACAGGTTTGCCCCGTGTTGGAGAGCTATCAGATTGTGTTCCAGGTTCGCAGTAAGATCCTGGTACTTGGCCCCCACGGATTGCAGCTTGGCGGCCAGCGGGGCGTCCTTGCCCTTGGCGTGCAGCGGCCAGCCCCCGACTTGCCGGAGAAGCTCTGTGCGGAAGGACAAGCTCGTCCCCACGAGGCCCAGATGGGAAGGGCCAGACCAGAAGGTCAGCCGGTCTGCATTGATGTGGTAGAACCAGAGGTTGCCAGACCCGGCCCAGTCTGCACCTTCTTCGTGAGCTTTGATGGCGGCTTCGAGGCGGTTGGGGGGTTGGATGTCATCGTCATCAGCCAACAGGATGAGTTCTCCCCGGGCGATTTCCAGCAGGGCATTGAGTTTGACGGTCACACGGTCATCGGGGACATCCAGGTAGACAGCATTGGCAGAGGCCCTTTCTTTGCTGGGGTCGTCTGGGGTGCCTCCCACAAGGATTTCGACCTGCCAGCCTTTGGGGATGGTCATCAGGCGGAGGTGGAGGAGGACTTTCTCCAGGAGGTCTGGGCGGTGGTGGGTGGCTACGAGGATGCTGGCAAGTTTCATGTGGGGTTTTGCTCCGGTTTCAGTCTCTATTGGTATAGTACCGTGGGGGCGTCGAACGCTCAGGATCTTCTTGGAGGTTCAGGTGTCAAACGGGATTATTTATTGTGCAGTAGGGGACAAATTCGTGAAGATGGCTGCACGGTCTGCGGAGACAGTAAGGGAGACCACCCCAGGGGCACAAATAACACTGGTAACAGACAAGGAGTCTGCCGGGGGGGTCTTTGATGAAATCGCCCTTGTCCCTCCTGGCCCAAACCGGCATGTGAAAACCAACATCGGGGTTTATTCGTCTTACGACAGCACCCTGTACTTGGACTGTGACACCATCGTAGTAAGCGACCTCTCCCCCGTGTTCGATTTCTTGCAGGACTTTGACCTCGCTGTCGTCCTCTCTCAGAGGTCACGGCTGAAGTATTACCCCCCGAACAGTCTTACAGTGCATGGTTTGACTGGGGAGCACCCTCATTTCGCATCCGGGGTTTTCGGCTTCTCCTCCCGAGTAGTACCTGATTTCTTCGACTTTTGGCTTGCAGCATATAAACGCACCCAGCACGTCGTGACATTTGACCAGCTCTCTTTTTCTGCGACTATCCTCCGGGCAATGAAACAAGGTCGAACAGTCATGCCCCTACCCTCCGTGTGGAATGTCCGACCCCTCTGGGGAGACTCGGTGTGCGCTGACGTGAAGGTGTTCCACACCCCCCAGATGGACCAGGATTTGTCCTTGCAGGCGTATCTTTCCAATCGGGAGACTCTTGACAACCCCAAGGGAGCCCCTCGTTGGGTCAAACATGGGAAACGGACGGTCAGATGACGAAATTCAGACCCAACTGGGAACGGAGAGAACACGTACTTCAATTTATTTCCCTCTTGGAACCTCAAATTGTGTGTGACTTAGGCTCCGGGGATTCCAGCCTCAAACAATTTCTTCCTGAAGGGGTTTCCTACCGTGGGTTTGACCGAAATCCAACAGGGGAGTCGGCAGTGAGGGTGGATTTCGACCGTGAGCCTTTGCCGGTCGAAGGGCCAGTAGAAGGTCAGGTGGCGGTTTGTTTGGGGTTGGCCGAATATTTGCGAAACCCCATGGATTTTTTCCGGCAGGTCGGACAGCTTTTCCCCCGCTTTCTCATTTTTTCCCATTTCGCCGCCGAGGAGAATCGACAGAAGAAGATGGGTTGGGCTCGCCTAGATCCCACCAAAATTAAACAGGTCTTCCAAGACACCCATTGGGTGCGGTCAGGAACCGATCACAATGGGGTTTCTTACCTCCTGGGGGCTGAGAAACCCCTGGGAGCGGAAGGAACCTTCTTAATAGGCTCCCCCCCACGTCGCGGGGCTTGTGCTGTTCCTTTTGTGACATCGGAAGCCCGAAGTTTTTTGAGCGAGTTCGTCCAAAAGAACCCAAAAGCTAAGATTCTGGAGTTTGGCAGTGGGCAGTCTACGGGCTGGTTCTCCAGGAATGGCGCTCAGGTCACATCCGTAGAACATGTCGCCAAGTGGCACAAAAAAGTCCAGTGGATGTTGCGTGGTCAATCAGTGGATCTTCGGTGCCTGCCGCTCCCCTACCACGGGGTCTGTGAGGAATTCCCAGACAACCATTTCGACTTGGTTCTCGTGGATGGGCGGGGCCGGGTTGAATGTGTGCGTGCTGCTGTGCGGGTGCTGAAGCCGGGTGGCTGTTTGATGCTCGACAATTCGGAGAGGTCAGAATACCAGGAAATTTTCAAGTTGCTGAGGGGGTGGGAGATGACGGGGTCAGACCAGGAAGGGCCAGACGACAAGGGTTTTTCCTACTGGAAAAATGGACAATTCTGGCAGACCCACTGGTGGGTCAAACCGCAGCAAACACCTTTACGGAGAACCAAGTTGTCACCCGCCCGGATTCAGACCAACGCTTTCTTGCGCCCCTTGGCGAAAAACCTCAACGGGAAGGTGCTGGATGTCGGGGGGTCTGATGGTTGGAAAGCGGGTGCAGGGCAAACCTACCGTGATTTTTTTCCCCTGGCGAATGAGTACCTGACAGTTGACGCTGACGGTGGGGGTGGGGTGGCTGTCGTAGCCGATGCCCGGAAGCTCCCCTTCAAGGACTCCTCCCAGGATGTGATCCTGTCTCTGTTCCTACTGGAGCATGTGGAGGACTACCCCCAAGTCCTCCAAGAAGTGCGCCGTGTACTAGTTCCTGGTGGGGTCTTTTTGGTAGGGGTGCCCTCGTTGCATCGGAGGCACGTCTCCAGCAGGTGTCAAGATTACTGGAGGTGGTCTCCAGAGGGTCTGAGGGATGACCTGAAAAAGTATGGGTTTGGGGTAGAAAAGATGATGGAGGCGGGGAGAAAATTACCTCTTGTCTTTGATAAACGGCTAACGTATCTGGGCAATTTTGAGGGTGTGGCTGGTGAGGTCGTCGTGGCACAAGCGAGAAAACTGTGACGGTACAACAACAACGGGCGGAAACCTTCATTTGCTTGGTCAAGGGACTTTTCCCCAACAAAAAACCCTTTCGATGGGTTGAAATAGGGGTCTACGACGGTTCCCATGCCAGGATGGTTCTCTCGGCACTAAAGGTTTGGGGGTGTTCTACCTGCTATGCAGGGTACGATTTATTTGAGGAGGCGCTCCGGGTTGACCTGAGCCATGATAATCCTGGGATACATAGCCAGATGCGCCAAAAACCTCGCGTGATGCAAAAGCGTGTGCGGAAAATACGGGTCCAGGAGATGTTGGAGCCCCTCTGTGAAGAAGTTGTACTGGTGCAGGGAAACTCGGGGGTTACGTTGACCACCTCCCCCCACCTCCCACGAGCTAACCTCGTTTACATTGATGGGGGGCATTCCTATGAGTGTGTCTCAGCCGATTGGGCCGCTGTTGTAGCCTTGGCCCCGAAAAGCTGTGTTGTGATGTTCGACGATGTAGGCTGGGAGGGGGTTAACCGGGTCATCCAGGAAGCAGAAAGCACAGGGCGTGTCTTTGAAAGGCTGGACGAATGGCGGAGATACACAGTTATGTGAGGCCCAGGCCCTCACGCATCTCCTCCAAAAACGGCTGAAACTCTGGCATTTCCTTGGGTGTCTGTAACGTGGGGGACTCTCCCAATACCCACTCTGGGGGGCCGTAGTTTATGCCAAGGGCGTCCAGCAAAGTGTTTCTGGTATCTCTCCGGTCCCCATAGTACAGGGTTGGGACACGCCCAGCAGAGGGCAGGACACCATGCAGGCGTCCTGAAATAACCTGACCGGCTTTTTGATAGACCTTGAACACATCATCAGGGTCCATGTCGAAAAGTCTTAAAATAGTTCCGGGGAACTCAGGGGGTAGGTGGTTTTTGTCAACCCCCTCATGAAGTAGCACCCCCCAGGTGGACCAATCTCCGTACTTTGACCGGGCATTCCCCCAGAAGTCGTCGGGGAGGGTCTGACGACCGAACGAGATAACCAGGGGGAAGGAGGGCGTCTCCAGGGCGGGGTTCGGGTTGTATCTCACGGTAGGGCAACCTACCAGCGGGGTTACTATCCCTCTTTCCCCCAAGACGGTGATGGTGTAGGGGTCGCGGCTCCCGATGTGGATGTTGGGGCGTGCCAGCACGTCCGGGTTCGGCCCAAGCCTTCTCCGGTGATATTTATCCCAGAAGCATCCTCCCAAGACGTAGGCCGGGACGTTTTCAGGCAACCTCTGGAAAAACTGTTGGAGTGCGGGTTCTCCCAGAGTCGTGCATCCAGGTATCAAAACTCCTGAGAGGTCATCCGGGACTGCGAAATGTGCCAGGTTCCACAGCGAATGGTATGTGAAGTCACTGGCTCCCGTAAGAACTTCTACAGATCTTTCAATGACCCGGTTTCCATGGTTGACGCATTTAGCTCCGGCGATCCCGACCCACAAAATCATTTTAGACCTCCACTTTTGATGGCTTTGTTTTGGTCGTTCTCTTGCATGATGGCTTTATTCCCCGCCCGCCCTGCCCGGTAGTCTTCTGTGT
>FLOH01000753.1_pt1 | contig 59743 bp, 52 predicted proteins | sample 756751 | NCBI WGS metagenome assembly FLOH01 (sample SAMEA4026879, study PRJEB14308) | marine metagenome | biome: coastal water; material: water | depth 74 m
GTGCTGGCGTTCTTCTTTCTGGTCAGCCTGCGGCACGTCTATTTCAACAAGGAACCGGCGGCGTTGCTGGTACTGGTGATCGGCGCACTCTCGCTGGCTTTTATCGGCGGTCTCGTTTTCAAGGGCCGCAGCGGCTGGTGCGGCACCTTCTGTCCGCTGGCACCGATCCAGAAGGCCTATGGCCATGCCCCTGCGTTCACCGTGCGCAACGGCTACTGCCCGAGCTGCGTCGGCTGCCAGAAAAACTGTTTCGACTTCAATCCGCGCGCCGCGTTCCTCAGCGACATTCATGACAAGGACCTGTGGTACGCCGGTCACAAGAAGTTCTTCGTCGCCGGACTGCCGGGTTTCGCGCTTGGTTTCTTCACCGCCCAGGACCCTGCCGTCACCGGGCTTGGTGCCTATTATCTGTATCTGGCCGGCTGGATCGTCACCACGCTCGGCATCTATATGGCGGCGCGCATTTTCATCCGCATGACGGATTACCGGGCGGCGGCGCTCTCGGCGATGTCGGCGCTGGTGATTTTCTACTGGTTCACCGGCGGCGGCATCGTTTCCACGGCCGCCCATTTTGTCGGCCTTGAAGCGCCGGTCTGGGCCGGCAAGGTCGTCGCCCTCGCCGCCCTGCTCGTCGCCGCAAAGGTTATTTACAACGGTATTCTGGCTGAGCGCGATTACCGCGCCCTCAACGACAGCACGGCCGAGCCCAAGGTCGGCGTCAATGTCGGCACCGTCCGTGCCGGTGGCGGGGCTGCTGCCAATGATCTCGTCAGTGAAAATCAATCGGGCAGAAGCTTTGCCGCGGATCCCGGACGCACGCTGCTGGACGGGATTGAATCGGCGGGACTGACGTTCGACTTCGGCTGCCGCATGGGCATGTGCGGTGCCGACCCGATCGCCATTGTCGACGGCATGGAAAACCTCAGCCCGCCGTCTGACGACGAACTGGCGACGCTCCGGCGGCTCGGTCTTGAGGGTCGGGCCCGCATGGCCTGTGTCTGCAAGGCGACCGGCGGCGGCGTGACCCTTGATCTCGGCATGGACCCGAACAGTCTGCCGGAGCCGCCCCCGCCCGCCGATCAGGTCGACTGGGGCCAGCAGACCGGCATTCAGAAAGTCGTCATCATCGGCAACGGCACCACCGGCATGGCCGCAGCCGACGAGGTCAGAAGGCTCAGCCCGAGCTGCAAGATCGACGTCATCGCCCGCGAAAACCATCAGTTCTATAACCGCATGGCCATCGGCCGTCTGCTGTACGGCCGGACCGGGCTTGATGATCTTTATCTGATGACACCGGAATGGTTCGAGAAGAAGCAGATCGATGTCTGGCTGAACACGCAAGCCACCGCCATTGACCGTAAAAACAAGACCGTGCAGCTGGGTACCGGCGAAGCCCTGTCCTATGACAAGCTGGTCCTCGCCATGGGCTCAAGCGCCATGGTGCCGCCGGCGGACGGTGCCGAGCTGGCCGGCTGCTTCGTGCTGCGCGAAGCTGCCGATGCCCAGGCGATCCGCACCTGGCGACAGCAAAAGGGCTGCCGTACCGCCGTCGTCCTCGGCGGCGGCGTGCTCGGCATCGAGGCCGCGGATGCACTGCGTCGTCTCAATCTGAAAACCACCATCATCCAGCGTTCCGACAGCCTGATGAACCGCGAGCTCGACGAGAAAGGCAGCACCATCCTGCGGATGTATCTGGAGGGGCTGGGGATTGAGGTGATCACCGGTGCCTCGGTCGCCAGGGTGATCGGCAACGACCGCGTCGAGCGGCTCGAGCTCAGCAACGGCGATGTCATCGATGCCGACATCTATGTCGCCTGTGCCGGCGTCAAGGCGAACGCGTCGCTTGCTGCCGAAGCCGGTCTTGAGGTCAAGCGCGGCGTTGTCGTCGATGCGCAGATGCGCACCGCCGATCCCGACATCGTCGCCGCCGGAGACGTGGCCGAGCTGCCGGGTGCGGTCGGCGGATTGTGGTCGGTCGGCACGGCGCAGGCCGCCGTTGCTGCGGCGACGATCTTCGGACGCGAAGCCAGCTATGAGCCGCCGAGCACGCTGGTCAGCCTGAAAATGGACGGCATCGACGTCAAGGGTTTCGGCAAGCTCGAAGCCGGCGACGGCACCGAAGAAATCACCGATGCCGACGATCCGGAAAACCTGCATCACCGGCTGTTCGTCAGGGACGGCAGGATCACCGGCGCCGTGTTCGTCGGCCCGCCCGGCACCGGCCAGGACGTGGCCCAGGCGATCCAGAAAAAAGCCGACGTTTCGGGGATTGTCTAGCAATTGAAAAAGGGCGAATGGACCGCCCTTGGCAGCGTCTAGAGGGCCGTTCAGTCCTTGCGCTTGAAGCCGGTGATCATCGAGCGGACCAGGTTTTCCCGGTGCAGCAGGCTCATTATAAAGACACCGCCCAGATGCATGATGATCGCCACCCAGAGCAGATTGGACAGCAGCTCGTGCACGCCCCCCAGCAGTTTACGGGTCACCCGACCACTGCCGCCGAAATATGACGCCAGCGGCCCTGCATTTTCTTCGGCGCCGTAAGCGGCCAGCCCCGACGCGACAATCAGCGCGATCAGGATCAGCAGGACAATCACCATGGCACCGCCGGCCGGGCTGTGACCGAGGTGACGGGGCGAGGTTCGCGTCATCATCCCCTTGAGATAGGCCATGACGTCTTTCGGCTTATAGACGAAATCGCTGAAGCGCGCATGCTTCGGCCCGACCAGTCCCCAGACGACCCTGGATGCGATCAGCACGCCCGCCGCGTAACCGGCAATGACATGAATACTGAGCAGATCATCTTCGGTCAGCAATGCCGTGAAAATCACCGTCACCAGAGACCAGTGAAAAATCCTCACGTACAGATCCCAAACGCGTACCATTTCACTCATCACACTTCCTCGCCTGTTTCCGGGCCGCCTCGGCCCTCTGCTATCACACAAACACCGGATCGGCCGAAACCACGCCCGGATCCTGTCCGTGTGGTTCCGGCAACCCGGTAACAGCAATCGTCTTAGTTGCTGAACATCGAATCCTTGTGAATACCGACAACATTACCATTTTTCGGATCGACATTCAGTTTGACCCGCTTGCCGTCCTTGTCGGTGGCTTTGACTTCGTACATGCCGTCCTCCATTTCCATACGGATGACTTTTGTATAGCCCTGTGCGAGCACTTTCTCGGCGATCTGGTCCTGTGTCATCATCTGCGGGCCACTGGCGAACGCTGCCGATGCCAGCACCAGTACGGAGAAAACGGATACCGCTGCCAATCTGCCGAGACCGAGATTTCTGTGATATTTCGTCATGGTGAATACTCCTGATTGAACGATTAAGCCGGTCGCTTCCGGGTCGATGCCGTTGTCGAGAAACGCTCTCTCCGGCATCGATCAGCAAGGCCGACGTTGACCGTTTAAAACTCTTTTTCTTGCGCCGAGCTTAAGCAGATCGACAAAGATGATATTTTTGCCGCCGGGCCTAAAAAAGGGGCTGCCGGCTAGTTGATCAATTCCGGCTTGGCCAGCCATTCATGTCCCTTGAGCATCGCCTTCCAGGAGACCGGCGGCAGGATGCGCTCTTTCAGCAACCAGGCGAGACGGCTTGGCCGCTTGCCGTTGATGATCCGGGACGGGAAACTCGGCAGCAGCTTGCCGTCGTAGCCGAACTCGGCGAGAACGATTTCACCGCGCTCGACCGTCAGCAGGCATGCCCCGTAGCCGTCATAGTGCGCCACCATGGTCGAGTGCCCCATGTCATGCAGCACATTCTCGGCAACAACCGGGGCCTGCTTGCGGGCCCTGTCCGGGCCTCGTCTTATAATGCGTTTAAGGGTATCTTGATGTAGCTCGTGCCGTTGTTTTCGGCCGGCGGAAACGCGCCTGCGCGCATGTTCAGCTGCACCGCCGGCAGGATCAGTGACGGCATGCCGAGCTGCTTGTCGCGTGTCGTTCGCATGGCAACGAAATCATCCTCGCTGATGCCGTCACGGACGTGGATGTTGTTGGCGCGCTGCTCGGCGACGGTACATTCCCAGGCAAACGCGTCCCGGCCCGGCGCCTTGTAGTCGTGGCACATGAACAGCCGGGTTTCCGGCGGCAGCTCGAATATCCGCTTGATCGAGCGAAACAGCACCCGGGGATCGCCGCCCGGAAAATCGCACCGTGCGGTGCCGAAATCAGGCATGAAAATGGTATCACCGACAAACGCCGCATCGCCGATCACATAGACCATGCAGGCCGGTGTGTGACCGGGCGTGTTGATCGCCCTGGCCTTTATGCTGCCGACGCTGAAGCTGTCGCCATCGGCAAGCAGCCGGTCAAACTGCGAGCCGTCTTTCCTGAATTCCGCTTCGGCATTGAAAATCTTGGCGAACACCGTCTGCACGATGGTGATGTTCGATCCGATGCCGATGGCGGCACCGGTTTTCTCGCGCAGATACGGAGCGGCGGTCAGATGGTCGGCATGTACGTGGGTTTCCAGAATCCATTCGACCGTAAGCCCCTTGCCGGCAATGTAAGCGAGAATCAGATCGGCCGAGACATGTGCGGTTCGCCCTGCGGCGGGGTCGTAATCGAGAACGGAATCAATGATAGCGCACTTTTGCGTCGCAGGATCGGCAACCACGTAGGACACCGTATTCGTTGCCTTGTCAAAAAAGGCCTTAACGTCAGGACCAGTCAAATTTCCCTCCCAAGAGAACCAAAATCACGGACATGCACGGAAACACGAGATGGCAGCAGGCACCCAACCGGGGACACATTCAAAATACATATAATGAATTATCCGCATTTCAAGTGTATAATTACACCCTGCCGTAGCATCTTGAAACAACTGTCGCGCGGACATAAAAAACCCGCCCGCACCCGATCACCGGGCACGGGCGGGCAACAGGAACGATCAGCCGAAGCGGTACGGTTTGCCGGCTTTGACCATGGTTGCATTGTATTCCTTGAAGATACTGACGATCTTCGCCTTGAGCGGGCTTTCCTTGGCGATCTCGTCCCAGAACTTAAGGGCTTCATCCTCGACGGTTTGCCATTCGTTGTCCGGGATCGTCGTCATTTTCAGCTTGCCGCCCTTGATGCGCAGCGAGGCTTCGCCGTTCCAGTACCAGTGCTGGCGGTAATAGTGCGAGCTGTCGAAGCACACCTTCATCAGCGTCTGCAGATGCGGCGGCAGCGCTTTCCAGCGGTCCATGTTGGCGAAGAAGTGACCGATCCACGCCCCCGAAATGTTGTTGGTCAGGAAGTATTCGGTCACTTTCGCCCAACCCGACGTGTAATCCTCGGTGATGCCCGACCAGGCGATGCCGTCCAGCTCCTTGGTCTGCAGCGCGACTTCGGCATCTTCCCAGGGCAGCGTGACCGGAACCACACCGAAGCGCGTCAGGAAACGACCGGCGGTCGGGAAGGTAAAGATCTTCAGTCCCTTGAGGTCGGCCAGCTTGGTGATCGGCTTGTGGGTGGCAAAGTTGCAGGGATCCCAGCTGCCGGCGGAAATGTGCTGCACGCCGACCTTGGCGTATTCGGCCTTCCAGATTTCGTCGAGACCCCAGTGGTTGAACAACGCCGGGACGTCGAGCGAATAGCGCAGGCCGAGCGGGAAATAACCGCCGAACACGGTCACTTCGGTCGGTGACGCCATCGAGTCGTCATCGGACTGCACCGCGTCGATGGTGCCCTTCTGCATGGCCCGGAACAACTCGCCGGTCGGCACCAGCTGATCGGCATAATACAGCTCGATCTCCATCTGGCCCTTGGCGATCTCGTTGAACTTTTCGACCGAACGCTTGATCACTTCTTCGCCGAGTGCGGGGCCGGCGTATGTCTGCAAGCGCCACTTGATCGGCGCCGTCGCCGCATGAACGGCGGGAGAGGCAATCGCCGCAGCACCGGCAATCGCTCCGGCTTTGATAAAATCACGTCTTGATGTGGTCATTTTCAAATCTCCTGTCCATGGCCCGAAGGCCGGGGTTATTTTGGCCCGAAGGCCGGGTTTTATGGCGGACGCGGTTCTGGCCGCGCCTCGGGTTTTCATGATTACGGGTTGACGTATTGCGGCAGCCACAAGGCGATTTCCGGAAACGCCGAAACCAGTATCAGCGCCAGGATCATCACCAGAACAAAGGGCGTAATCGACCGATAGATATCGTGAATGGATATTTCCTTGGGCGCCATCGCCCGCATCAGAAACAGATTATAGCCGAACGGCGGTGTCATGTAGGCGATCTGGCAGGTGATCGTGTAGAGCACGCCGTACCAGATCAGATCAAAGCCAAGTTCGCGCACCAGCGGCACATACAGCGGGGCGACGATCACCAGCATCGCCGTGTCATCGAGAAAGGTCCCCATGATGAGATAGCTGAGCTGCATAAGAAGCAGGATTTCCCAGGGACTGAGCCCCAGCCGGTCGACGAAGAACCCTTCGATCGCCTTGACCGCGCCGAGCCCGTCAAAGACCGCGCCAAAGGCCAGCGCCGCCAGAATGATCCACATGAACATGCACGAGATGGCCAGCGTTTCGCGCGTCGCGGTTTCGAACACCTTGCGGGTAAAACGCTTTTTGATGACCGCCGCGACAACCGCCGCCAGCGCACCGACCACCGAACTTTCGACAAGGCTGGTATAGCCGGTTACGAACGGCACCATCATCGACAGGAAGATGATCAGCGGCAGCGCGCCGGCCTGCAGCAGCTTGAGCTTTTCGCCGAGCGGTATGTCGCGCTGTTCCTTTTCGAGCACCGGCCCCAGACTCGGATTGATCCGGCACCGGGCCCAGATGTAGACAATGAACATGCCGGCCATCATCAGCCCGGGCACGACACCGGCAAGCCACAGCTGGCTGACCGGCTGGCGGGCGATCATCGCATACAGCACCAGCACCACCGACGGCGGCACCAGAATACCGAGCGACGAGCCGGCCTGAATGACCCCGGTCACCATCACCTTGTCGTAGTTGCGCTTGAGCAGTTCCGGCAGCGCAATCGTCGTGCCGATGGCCATGCCGGCGACCGACAGCCCGTTCATCGCCGAGATCACCACCATCAGCGCAATCGTGCCGATGGCAAGGCCGCCCGGCACGGCGCCGAACCAGACATGGAACATCCGGTAAAGATCATCGGCGAGCCGGCTTTCCGACAGCACGTAGCCCATGAAGATGAACATCGGCAGGGTCAGCAGCGGATACCATTTCATCAGCTTCATCGCCGCCGAAAATCCGATGTCGCTGCCGCCGACGCCCCACAGCATCACCGACGCCGCCATCGCCACGAAACCGATGGCGCCGAAAACCCGCTGACCGGTCGCCATCATCAACATCATCGAGCTGAACATGACGATGGCAATCATCTCGTAGGTCATCAGATTTCCTCACCCCGCAGACGGGCGATGTCACGCAGGAAAAAAGCCGTCGATTGCAAGATCATCAGAACGAAGCCGATATCCATGATCACCTTGATCGGGGCGATATACGGGCGCCACGCGGTCGGGCTGCGTTCGGCATATTTGAACGAATAAATGGTGCTTTCGATGCCGCCGATCAAAAGCACGACGAGAAAGAAAATCAGCGCGAAGATCGAAAACGCGTCGACCCAGCTGCGGGTACGGTTCGACCAGCTGCCGTACAGCAGATCCATACGGACGTTGGAATCCAGCTGCAGAGAGTACGGCCCGCCCAGAATGTAATAGGCGACCATGATGAATTGCGCCATTTCCAGGGTCCAGATCGACGGAAACGGCGTGAACTTGGACAGCGACGACCACAAAAGCACGGCCATCAGCACATAAAGCAGATACATCGCAATCCGGCCGACGCGATAGTTCACCCGCTCAACAAAACGCACATAGGCTATGGCCCATTTCGGCATTCGCGCCCCCCTTGCTTATAATCAAGTAAAGCCGCCATAAGTTGAGGTTTCAAGCAGAGGTTTCGGTGCTGCCGCATCGATCTCCGTCGCATCGGCCTGCTGCGGGGATTGCTGATTTGCCAAAATTCCGGCCCGGGTCCTTGATTTATTTGACATTGCGGACCCGCCATAAGAACAATATCCCCCTGTTGTGCACCGCCGAAATGGAGCCAAAACAAGACTTAACGGTTGAATTTTAGAATATTTGCACTCTTGCGTGTTGGAGTACCGAAAAATGAACAAACTCGTAGGCCTTGCATTGCTTGCAGCTCTTTCCCTGACCCAACCGGTCTCGGCGGAAGAAAAAACCCTCAACGTCTATAACTGGAGCGATTATATCGCCCCCGACACGCTGGAACGCTTTACCGAAGCGACCGGCATAAAAGTCAATTATGACGTCTATGATTCCAACGAATTGCTGGAAACCAAACTGCTCGCCGGTCAGTCCGGCTACGATGTGGTGTTTCCCTCGGCGCTGCCGTTCCTGGCCCGGCAGTTGCAAGGTGGCATCTACATGCCGCTCGACAAAAGCAAGCTGCCGAATATGAAGGATCTTGATCCCGGCGTGCTGGCCAGCCTGAACAAGACCGACCCGCAGATCACCGTCCATGCCGTGCCCTACATGATCGCCGGCACCGGTGTTGCCTACAACGTCGACAAGATCGCCGAACTGGCAAAGGGTGCGCCGACCGACAGCTGGGGGCTTTTGTTCGATCCGAAATGGTCGAGCAAACTGAAGGCCTGCGGCGTCAGCCTGCTGGATGACCCGTCAGAAGTGTTGCCGGCAGCGCTGGCCTACCTTGGCAAGAACCCGGCCTCCAACGACGCAAAAGACCTCAAGTCGGCCATTGCCGTGGTCAAGAAAATCCGCCCGAACCTGCGCTATATCCATTCGTCGAGCTATATCAACGATCTCGCCAACGGCGATATCTGCGTTGCGCATGGCTACGGCGGCGACCTGATCCAGGCCCGCGACCGCGCCATCGAAGCCAAGAACGGCGTCAACCTGAAGGTTTTCCTGCCCAAGGAAGGGGCCCAGGTGGTCATTGACATGATGGCGATCCCGAAAGATGCACCGCATCCTGACAATGCCCACGCCTTCATCAACTTCATGATGCGTGCCGATGTCGTCGGCCCGATCACCGAAGCGGTCGGCTATGCCAATGCCATCAAGGGTTCGGATGCCTATGTCTCGAAGGCCCGGCTCGATGATCCGGTGATCTACCCGCCGCAGTCGACCCGCGACAAGTTCTTCACCCAGGCACCGAAGCCGCAGGATTACCAGCGCAAGCTGACCCGTGAATGGACACGCCTGAAAACCAATCAGTAATCCCTGGCGGATCGCTGAAGCAGACAAAGAAACGTGCGGACCCTGGTCTTCGGATCAGGGTCCGGCAGTGCCCGGCGAAAGCATAAAAGGATCTCGCCCATGACGGTTTCCCGCACCTCTGCCCAGAATGCCGAGCCGTGGTCAGAACCGACAGCGGCGCCCTTCATCCAGCTTGAAAATCTGACCAAGACATTCAACGACGAAGTCGCCGTCAACAATGTCTCGATTGATATCTACAAGAACGAGATGTTTGGCCTGCTCGGCTCGTCGGGCTGCGGCAAGTCGACACTGCTCAGGATGATCGCCGGCTTCGAGACACCGAATTCGGGCCGCATTCTGATTGACGGCATCGACATGACCCGGGTGCCGCCCTACGAGCGCCCGGTCAATATGGTGTTCCAGTCCTACGCCCTGTTCCCGCACATGACCGTCGAGCAGAACGTCGCTTTCGGGCTCAAGCGCGAAGGACTGCCCAAGGCCGAAATCAGGGACCGGGTCCGGGCCATGCTGGATATGGTCGAGCTTGGCGGCTTCGTCGGGCGCAAGCCGCACCAGATGTCCGGCGGACAGCGCCAGCGCGTCGCCCTCGCCCGCGCCCTCGTGAAGCTGCCGAAGGTTCTGTTGCTGGACGAACCGCTGGCCGCGCTGGACAAGAAATTGCGCGAAAAGACCCAGTTCGAGCTGGTCAACCTGCAGGAAAAAATGGGCATCACCTTCATCATGGTGACGCACGATCAGGAAGAGGCGATGACCATGTCCGGGCGCATCGGCGTCATGGATGCCGGCTCCATGCAGCAGATCGGCACCCCGTCCGAGATCTATGAATTCCCGGCCAACCGCTTCGTCGCCGACTTCATCGGTGCCGCCAATTTCTTCGAAGGCACGCTGGAACGGAACAGCGATGAGGGGGCGGTGATCCATTGTCCGGAACTCGGCCATTCCATCAACGCCACCCGCAGCGGCCTCGCCGCCGCAGGCTCGCCGGTCACGGTCATGGTACGGCCGGAAAAAATGCTCATCGTCGCCGACGATGCCGTCGTCGCTGGCCCCAACCGGGTGCGCGGCGTGATCGCCGACATCGGCTATCTGGGCGACATGTCGATCTACCACGTACGGCTCGACAGCGGGCGCATCCTGCAGACCTCGCAGCTCAACTTCCAGCACACCGCCGAGCGGAAGATCACCTGGGAAGACGAAGTGACGCTGAGCTGGCATCCCGACAACGCCGTGGTTCTGGTCAGATGAGCAACCCGCAGACACCGATGCGCGACAGGCTCGGCCGGTTTGCGGTTCTGGTGGTCCCGTATCTGTGGATGGGGGTGTTCTTTCTGCTGCCGTTTCTGATCCTGCTCAGGATCAGTTTTTCCGAAACCCGCATCGGCATCCCGCCCTATACCGAAGTCTTCGAATGGCTGGGCGGCCTTGCCTTCGAGATCAAGGGCGGGTTTTCAAACTACGAGTTTCTTTTCACCGACAGCCTGTATCTGGCGACCTACGGCAATTCCGTCAAAGTCGCCGCCATATCGACGGTGCTTTGTCTGCTGATCGGCTATCCGATGGCGCTCGGCATCAGCCGGGTCAAGGGCACCATGCGGACGCTGTTGCTGATGCTGGTGGTGGTGCCGCTGTGGACATCGTTCCTGATCCGCGTCTATGCCTGGATCGGACTTTTGAAACCGGAAGGCCTGATCAACGCCCTGCTGATCTGGAGCGGCCTGATCGACCAGCCGCTGGCGCTTCTGCACACCCCCTTTGCCGTCTATCTCGGCATTACCTATTCGTATCTGCCGTTCATGGTGCTGCCGCTTTATGCGACGCTGGAAAAGCAGGACCTTTCCATCCTCGAGGCGGCCGCCGATCTCGGCGCCAGACCGACCACCGCGTTCTTTACCGTGACGCTGCCGATTTCCATGCCCGGCATCATCGCCGGGTCGATGCTGGTGTTCATTCCGGCGATCGGCGAGTTCGTCATTCCGGACCTGCTGGGCGGTTCCAGCACGCTGATGATCGGCAAGGTGTTGTGGAACGAGTTCTTCCTCAACCGCGACTGGCCGCTGGCCTCTGCCGTTGCCATCCTGATGCTGCTGATGCTGATCGTGCCGCTGGTATTATGGCAGCGCCATCAGCAGATCATCGAGGAAGGCGAGACATGAGCCGCCGTCTGCGCCCGCCCGGATTTGTCTTCACGGCGATGATCTTTGCCTATGCCTTCCTGTACGGGCCGATTGTCTCGCTGGTCATCTATTCCTTCAACGAGTCCAAGCTGGTCACCGTCTGGGGCGGTTTTTCGACCAAGTGGTATGTCACCTTGCTGGACAACGAACCGCTGCTGAACGCCGCCCTGCAAAGCCTCAAGATCGCCACCCTGTCGGCGACGGTGGCGACACTGCTGGGCACCCTGGCGGCGGTCGCACTGACCCGCTTTGGCCGATTTTTCGGGCGCAATCTGATGCAGGGAGTGTTGATGGCGCCGCTGGTCATGCCCGAGGTGCTGCTCGGCCTGACCATGCTGTTGCTGTTTGTCGCCATGGACCAGCTGATCGGCTGGCCGCATCAGCGCGGACTGCTGACGATTTCCATCGCGCATACGACGTTTGCCGTCGCCTACGTTGTCGTGGTCATGCAATCGCGTCTGAAAACCGTGGATCGTTCGCTTGAGGAAGCGGCGCTGGATCTTGGTGCCAGGCCGCTGAAAGTGTTTTTCCTGATCACTCTGCCGCTGATAGCACCGGCACTTTTGTCGAGCTGGCTGCTCGCCTTTACCCTGTCACTCGACGATCTGGTGATCGCCAGCTTCACCTCGGGACCAGGCTCGACAACGCTGCCGATGATCGTCTTTTCCTCGGTCCGGCTCGGCGTCAATCCGCAGATCAATGCACTGGCGACGATCCTGCTGCTTTCGGTGTTCTGCAGCATTGCGCTGGCAACCTGGGTGACCCGCAAGAAAGCTCCCTGAAGCGACGCGGGCTTATGAGCCTTCGAATTTCGGTGCGCGTTTTTCCAGAAAGGCTTCCATGCCTTCCTGTTTGTCATTGGTCGAGAACAGCAACTGGAAGGCCTTGCGCTCAAGCGCCAGCGCCGTACCCAGCGGCGCGTCGGCACCGGCCATGATGACTTCCTTGATCTGCGCCACGGCAATCGGCGGCATCTGCGCGATCACAGCGGCGATGCGCATGGCTTCGTTCATGACCTCGGCGTCGTCGACAAGCTTGCTGACCAGCCCCATCTGATAGGCTTCTTCGCCGTTGATGAATTCACCGGTCAGGCACATCAGCATGGCGCGGTACTTGCCGATGGCGCGGGTCAGCCGTTGCGTGCCGCCGGCCCCCGGCATGATCCCGACCTTCACTTCCGGCTGGCCGAGACGGGCACCGCGTCCGGCGACGATGATGTCGGCGTGCATCGCCAGTTCCAGCCCGCCGCCAAGGGCAAACCCGTTGATCGCGGCGATGATCGGCACCGGGCAATCGATGATGGCGCTCCAAAGCCGCTCGGTATGGCGCAGATACATGGTCACAGTGTCGGTCTTTGACATATCCAGAATATCGGCACCGGCGGCGAAACTTTTCTCGTTGCCGGTCAGCACCACGCACCGGAGCGCCTTGTCGTCGGCAAAGTCGGCAAAGATCTCGGCGAGACGCTTGCGCACGTCGAGGTTCAGCGCGTTGTGCACCTCCGGGCGATTGATGCGGACTACCGCAATCGCCGGCGACGGTCTTTCAAGAAGCGCCGTGTCTTTCATCAAACCCGCTCCACGACCATGGCAATCCCCTGTCCGACGCCGATGCACATGGTGCAAAGTGCGCGCTTTGCTTTGCGCTCGGCAAGCTCCATTGTCGCCGTCAGCACAAGGCGGGCACCGGACATACCGAGCGGATGGCCGAGCGCAATGGCGCCGCCGTTCGGATTGACGTGTTCGGCATCGTCCGGCAGCCCCAATTCCCTGAGCACCGCCAGCGCCTGCGCCGCGAAGGCTTCGTTCAGCTCGATCACATCCATGTCGGCGATGCCGAGACCGAGCCGCGCCATAAGCTTTCGGCTGGCGGCGGTTGGCCCGACTCCCATGATTCTGGGGGCAATCCCGGCGGATGCGGTGCCGACGACCCGGGCCAGCGGCGTCAGGCCGTACTTGCGGGCGGCACTTTCCGAAGCGACGATCAGTGCCGCAGCGCCGTCGTTGACGCCCGATGCATTGCCGGCAGTGACCGTGCCGCCGTCGCGAAACGGCGTCGACAACGAAGCCAGCTTATCAAGGTCGGTGGCGCGTGGATGTTCATCCAGCAACACCTCAAGCGGCGGCTTCTTGCCCTGCGGCACCATCACCGGAACGATTTCCCTGGCCAGCCGGCCCGAGGCCTGCGCCGCCAGCGCGCGCTGCTGGCTGCGGTAGGCAAAGGCATCCTGATCGGCCCGTGCAACGGCAAAATCGGTGGCGACATTTTCGGCGGTTTCCGGCATGGAATCGACGCCGTGCAGCTGCTTCATCTTCGGATTGACGAAGCGCCAGCCGATGGTCGTGTCATAGATTTCCGCCTTGCGCGAGAACGCACTGTCGGCCTTGCCCATGACGAAGGGCGCGCGCGACATGGACTCGACGCCGCCGGCAATCATCAGCTCGGCCTCGCCGGCACGGATCGCCCGCGCCGCGATGGCAATGGCGTCCATGCCCGAACCACAGAGCCGGTTGATCGTCGCGCCCGGTACCGAGATCGGCAGGCCGACCAGCAGTGCCGCCATGCGGGCGACGTTACGGTTATCTTCGCCGCTCTGGTTGGCGCAGCCGAGAATGACATCGTCGACGGCTTCCCAGTCGACATCCGGGTGACGCTGCATCAGGGCGCGGATCGGCACCGCCGCAAGATCGTCGGGACGCACCGCCGAGAGGGCACCGGCATAACGGCCGATCGCGGTCCGGGCAGCGGAACAAATGAAAGCCTCTGGCATGGAAATCACCTCATCATGGATCGTCTGGATTGACGTTCGGATAACACTTTTCTTTTAGCGGCAGCAATCCCGCATGGATAGACGGATCTCTGCCTTTACCACACTTAAGCCTGACGCGCCGACATGCCGAGCGAAGCACGCCGGCGCAGCCACGCACTGGGACGGTAGCGGTCGTCGCCGGTCAGCGTCTGCAGGGTGCCGAGGATTCGCCTCACCGTATCGGGGCCGATGGCATCGCAAAGCTCAAGCGGGCCTTTCGGATAATTCAGACCGAGCCGCATGGCGAGATCGATGCCTTCCGGCGAGGCCAGCCCCATCTGCGCCATCTCGCAGCCGAGATTGGCGACCATGGCGGCGATGCGCTGGCCGATGAAACCGGGCGAGTCGGCAATCGCCGTGACCTTGCGCCGGGTCGCAAACAGCGAAATCGCCGATGCCCGAACGGCGGCGTCGGCACCGGGTGCCGTCATCAGCGTGACGCGGATCGCGGTATCGGGGATCATGTCGACACAGACCAGCCGGCGATGATCAAGGCCGTTTCGCACCGCATAGGCGGTCGCATCCTCGCCGATCGGGGCTGCCAGTATCAACGATTTGCCGTCGTCCGCATCCAGAATGCGGCACCCGCAGGCGGCGGCCAGTTCGGCCAACTCCGGATGCTCGGCAGGCACAAACGCAAGCGTTGCCGGTGCGGCGTCGGAGACCGCGTCCGGGCTTGGCATCTCGGCACCGTCGCCATAGCGGAAAAAGCCGCGCCCGGTCTTGCGGCCAAGCTTGCCGGTTTCCAGCATGTAGCGGTGTTCGTGGGTCGAGCGCAGACGCGGATCGGCAAACGACATTTCGTGAATGAAGCGGGTGACCGGGAAATTGACGTCGATGCCGGTCAGATCCAGCAGTTCGAACGGCCCCATGCGGAAGCCGAAACCGTCGCGCATCACGGCATCGATTTCGGCGTGGCTGGCGACGTTCTCGTTGTGGATCGCCAGCGCCTCGGTCGGATAGGCGCGGCCGCCGAAGTTGACGAGAAACCCCGGCGTATCCTTGACCAGTACCGGGGTTCGGCCGAGCCGCCCGGACAGCACGTGCAGCGCCTGCAGGATATCTTCTGTGGTATCGGGTCCGGGGACGATTTCGACCAGCTTCATCACCGGCACCGGATTGAAGAAATGCAGACCGGCCATGCGCGCAGGGTTCTCGAGCACGACGGCGATGGCGCCGATCGGCAGCGACGAGGTGTTCGACGTCAGCATCGTTTCGGCACCGACGATGCCTTCAAGCTCCCTGAAGACCGCCTGCTTGACGGCCAGATCCTCGACAATTGCCTCAACCACGACATCGCAGGGTGCAAAATCGCCGATGGCCTTGGCCGGGCGGATGCGGGCGATCAACTGACCCAGATCCTGCTCGGGCATCTTGCCGGCGGCGACGCGTTTGGCCAGGGCCCCGGCAATGCCCTCGATGGCCTTGGCTGCGGCACCGTCGTGGCTGTCGAATAACAGAACATCGATGCCGCCGGCCGCCGCAACCTGGGCAATCCCCGCCCCCATGGCGCCGGCGCCGATAACGCCAAGCACAAGATCGGATGCATTCATATCCCGCATTGAAAAATCCTTTTTGGTATCGGCACAAACTACCGGGTAAAGTACAGCCGTTCAACCGGTCCCGGCATCGTTAAAACGACGGATGCGCAATGACCAGCCCCCGGCTACACTGGTCGGCAACCCTTGAGGCCCCACAAGCACATTTGATCGCAGAGGACGCATGATGAAAGACACCGGTGAAATCTGGCGCTGGCCCGCTTCCGAGATCGCTGACGCCGTCAGGTCCGGCAAAATCACCGCCGTAGCTGCCGCCGAGAGCGCACTGACGCGCCAGGACGCCGTCAACCCGGCCCTCAACGCCGTCGTCGACAGCACCCCGGACGAAGCCCTCGCTGCCGCCGCCGCCGTCGATCGCATGGTTGCCGACGGCAAGGACCCCGGTCTGCTCGCCGGGGTGCCTGTCACCATCAAGACCAACGTCGATCAGGCCGGGCACGCGACGTCGAACGGCCTGCGTATCCAGAAAGACCTGATCGCCAGAATCGACAGCCCGGTCGTCGCCAACATGCGGGCCGCCGGCGCGGTGATTGTCGGGCGCACCAACACGCCGGCTTTTTCACTGCGCTGGTTCACCCGCAACAGCCTGTTCGGAACGACACGCAATCCGCGCGATTTCAGCCTTACCCCCGGCGGCTCGTCGGGCGGCGCGGCTGCCGCCGTGGCTTCGGGCATCTGCGCCATCGGTCATGGCACCGACATCGCCGGATCGATCCGCTATCCGGCTTACGCCTGCGCCCTGCATGGCCTGCGCCCGACGTTCGGGCGCATCCCGGCGATGAACTTTACCGCGCCAGAGCGGAATATCGGTGCGCAGCTGATGGCCGCGTCCGGACCGATTGCCAGAACCATCGAAGACCTGCGCCTCGCTTTTCGGGCAATGAGTGCAGCGGATCTCCGCGACAGCTGGTACGTGCCCCAGCCGGCGGACTGTCCGCCGCTGCCCAAACGCGCCGCCCTGTGCATGGCGCCGGACGGCCTTGCCGTCGATCCGCTGGTCGCCGAAGCCTTGCAGACCACCGCCCACTGCCTGCGCGAAGACGGCTGGATCGTCGAGGAAAAAGCCTGCCCGCCGCTGCGCCCGGCCGTCGCCGTGCAACTGGTGCTGTGGATGGCGGAATTTCGCGGTGCCGCCGCAGCTGCCCTGCAAAAAGAAGCCGACCCCGATGCGCTGTTCGTCTTCGCGCAGTTGTCGCGTCACGCCGCCGTCGATGAAGCCAACCCGCTGGACGCGGTCATGGCGTCGCTCAGGGACCGCTCGGCGCTGATCCGCGCCTGGCAGCTGTTCCTCGCCGAATACCCGGTGGTGATCCTGCCGGTTTCAGCGGAGCCGCCGTTTCCCGATCAACTGGACGTGCAGTCCGAAGCGGCCTTCGACCGGGTTCTCGAGGCACAGCTGGTTCAGGTCGGCCTGCCGGTTATCGGCGTGCCGGCGCTGACGGTGTCGATGAGCATGAGCGGCAACCGGACCAGCGGCGTGCAACTGGTCGGACCGCGTTACCGCGAGGACGTGATTTTGGCAGCGGGTGACGTGCTGGAGCGCGCCTACCCCGTCGCCGGCCCGGTCGATCCGGCGGGCTGAGGGACGAAAGTTCGCAGACGCCAACGATGTCGGGCCTGATTTGCAACTGAACCGAAGCGGACTGATGTCAAAAGTCTTGCGCCGGCGCTACCACTGGAAATTATCTTGCTGGAATACCTTAATGCATGCATCGACGAACACGGGGTCGTAAGCCGTGCCACGCCCTCTTTTGATCTCGGCAAGCCCGGCATCAATGCCCAGAGCCGGCCGGTACGGACGATTGGCGGAGATCGATTCAACAACATCGGCGACGGCAATCAATCTTGCTTCTGGCACGATCTGTTCACCTTTGAGATTGCTGGGGTACCCGGACCCGTCAAACCGCTCGTGATGCTGAAGCACCATTTCTTTAATAGGCCACGGAAACTTGATCGCGGCGATAATTTCGTATCCGACGGCCGGATGGGTTTTGACAATCTCGAACTCGTACTCGGTTAACTTTCCGGACTTGCTCAGGATATCCGAGGGCACATAAATCTTGCCGATATCGTGAATTTCAGCCCCGAGGCGCGCCCCTTCGACCTTTGACGGATCCCAGCGCCATGGCGCGCGTCAAGATGCTCACCCGGTGCTGGTGCCCCGCCGTGTATGGGTCGCGGCTTTCAATGGTCTTGGCGATTGCCTGAATTGTTTCGAACAGCAGATGGGATAAATCGTCACTGGCATTTTTCAAGTCCGTAATGACTTCGGTAAAAATGATGATGCCGGTGACAACGCCGTCGTCATTTTCAAGCGGCACCAGTTCCCAACGTACCCAGTCGATACGGCCATCCTCTCTGATGAATTGATCTTCTTTTGCACTAATCCTTTCTCCCTGAAGACAGCGCTGATGAAACTGCTTCCATCTTTCAGGAATATTGGGAAACACATCATAATGAGAGAGACCGATGATCTCGGCAGGCTCCAATTTGTAATCCGTTGCCCAGCGATTGCTGACGCAAACGTAGCGCATCTCATTGTTCAACACGGCAACGGCCGCCGGAATCATGGAGATAAAGGACTCAAAATTCGGAGATAAAAAACTCAAATTACCAATTTTGATGGTCTGGTTCCTCCTAACATAAAAATTTTATAGCCACGGCAATAAATAAACAAATCACTACCGATCCTAAGTTGAGCAGTAATTACCACCTGCAACAAACTATAAACGGAGCAAAAGTCTGAGAGCCGGCGACGACAGCAAAAATTCCAGGGTCAGGATTTCCGGTGAACGGACATTCAAAACCCCTGAAGATCAAAACCCATCAAGGCCTTTACAGCACCACAGCAGCCCGGCAATCACGTCGCGGCTTTGACGCGGATTCTGTTTTTCTTCACCTTGGTGCCGTGCAATTTCTTGATCGCTGCCAGCGCGTCGGCCTCGCGTTCAATCGTGACGAAGCCAAAGCCTTTTGAAGCACCGCTCTGCTCATCCAGGACCAGCGTGCAGGCGGTGACCGTACCGTGAACCTTGAACAGGTTTTTCAGGTCCTGCTCGTCGAAATCGCGCGGCAGGTTAAGGGCAATCAGTTCCATTTCGGCTCCGGTAATATAAGTGAGTGCGGCGTTAATGCGTCGGTTCAGACTGAATTTTCAGCGAAACCAGGTCCGTTGCAAACTAGAACTTCAGGGTTCTGAGCGTGCCCGTAATACCCAGCGCTTCCTTGGCGGCCTGGATCGTGTTGTTCAGATCGGTCAGCTTCTGCTGGGCGGCGGCCTGTTCGGGCTCGTTCTGCGCTTCGTTCACCACCTGATCATGCAGCAAGTGTTCGAGTTTCGATTTTGCCCGGCCCCGTTCGATCAGCGTATTGGCAAGATTGAACTGGGCTTTATCAAAGGGAATCTTCTCTATCGTCAAACCCAGCGCCTGCAGCTCGGCAAGATCCGGCAATCTGTCACAGAAACCATAAACGGTTTTGTCATGGCGATAGCCAACCTTCTCAAGCCGGCATCGTTGCTGGATCTCGTTGATTTCCAGACGAAAGTCGCCATTGGGCCTGGGTGTGAGTTTGAATGTCTGCATCGGGTTCGCCTTTTTTTAACTGTGCATGCTTTCGTCAAAGTCATAAAGCAAAACCCCGCAATTCCGCAGAATCACGGGGCCTTGATTGATAGCGCAGGAGGAACGCCCCCCGGCACCCGGATTTTACACGTGCTGCGGCACAAACTTTGTCAGGTCGATCCCGGCCACGGCAGATTTATACTCATCAATGCTTGGTGTCCGGCCAAGGATTGTCGACAACACAACGACCGGCGTCGAGGCCAGCAGGGACTCGCCCTTCTTTTCGTCGGAGTCTTCAACAACACGTCCCTGGAAAAGACGCGTCGATGTCGCCATGACCGTATCGCCCTTTTCCGCTTTCTCCTGGTTGCCCATACACAGATTGCAACCGGGGCGTTCCAGATAAAGCTTGTTTTCGTATTTGGTCCGCGCCGTTTGCTTCGGTGCGCTGTCGTCAAATTCGAAGCCGGCAACCTTTCGCAATACGTCCCAGTCGCCTTCGGCCTTAAGCTCGTCAACGATGTTGTAGGTCGGCGGTGCGACGACCAGCGGCGCATTGAATTCAACCTTGCCTTGCTGCTTTTCGATGTTCCTGAACATCTGGGCGATAATTTTCATATCGCCCTTGTGCACCATACAGGAACCGACAAAGCCGAAATCGACTTTCTTTTCCGCCTTATAATAAGAAATCGGCCGGATCGTATCGTGCGTATAACGTTTCGAGACGTCGATATTCTCGACATCGGGGTCGGCGATCATCGGTTCGTTGATGAGATCGAGATCGACGACGACTTCGGCATAATATTTGGCATTGTCGTCAGGCGCCAAAGCCGGTTTCTCGCCGGATCTGATTTCGGCAATCCGTTTCTCTGCCTTGTTGATCAGGCCCTTGAGCATTTGCGCATCGTTATCCATGCCCTTGTCGATCATGATCTGAATGCGGCTCTTGGAGATCTCCAGGGACTTGATGAGTGTCTCATCGTTGGAGATACAAATGGACGCCTTCGCCTTCATTTCGGCGCTCCAGTCCGTGAACGTGAAGGCCTGGTCGGCTAGCAGCGTGCCGATGTGGACTTCGATGATCCGGCCCTGGAATACGTTGTCGCCGAATTGAGCCAGCATCTGCGCCTGGGTCGCATGGACGACGTCACGGAAATCCATATGATCCGCCATGTGGCCCTTGAAGGTGACTTTAACGGACTCGGGAATAGGCATCGTCACTTCGCCCGTCGCCAGGGCCAGTGCAACCGTTCCGGAATCGGCGCCAAAAGCAACACCCTTGGACATCCGGGTGTGCGAGTCACCACCGATGATGATGGCCCAGTCGTCAATCGTGATGTCATTCAGAACCTTGTGAATGACGTCGGTCATGGAAGGATATTTGCCCTTCGGGTCGCGGCCGGTGATGAGGCCGAAGTCATTCATGAACTTCATCAGCTTCGGCGTGTTTGCCTGCGCCCTTTTGTCCCAAACCGACGCCGTATGACATCCGGACTGATACGCGCCGTCAACGGTCGGAGAAATCACCATGGCTGCCATGGCCTCCAGTTCCTGAACCGTCATCGGGCCTGTCGTATCCTGCGAGCCGACGATATTGACCCGCACCCTGACGTCCGAACCGGCGTGCAACACGGCGTCTTCATCGACCCCCAGCGCATTGTTGTTGAATATTTTTTCAACGGCAGTAAGGCCCTGTCCCTTGATGACGACTTCCTTCGAGGGCGCAAACACGGACTTCAATTCGACACCGAGCGTCGAGGCCGCAAAGTTCTGCAGTCTCTTGCCGAAGACGATGGCATACGAGCCGCCGGCTTTCATGAACTCGACCTTTTCAGGCGAGAAGGACGGCGAAACATCGACAAGGACTTCCTTGCCTTCTTCATTGCAGAGTTTTTTGTCCTTGGCGTTGATGGTCAGGACGGTACCCGTCGAGACCGAGTAGATTTCTTCGAGGATCGGACTGCCGTCGTTGTTCAAAATCACCTTGCCGTCGGAGTCCGTTTTCTTGACCCAGTTTTTCAGATCAATCCCGACGCCGCCGGTAACACCCACCGTCGTCGCGAAAATCGGCGAGATGCCGTTGGTTCCGGCAACGATCGGGGCAATATTGACGAACGGAACGTAAGGGCTGGCCGGTTTGCCCATCCACAAAGCAACGTTGTTGATGCCCGACATACGCGATGAGCCGACGCCCATGGTTCCCTTTTCCGCGATCAGCATCACCTGCTTGTCGGGGTGCTGCTTTTGCAATGCCTGAATTTCGGCTTGCGCCGTTTCGGAAATGAAGCACTTGCCATGCAGTTCCCGGTCGGCTCTGGAGTGCGCCTGGTTGCCGGGCGACATAAGGTCTGTGGAGATATCACCCTCTGAGGCAACGTACGTCACGACTTTGATTTCATCGTTGATGTCCGGCAGTTTTGTGAAGAACTCGGCCTTCGCATAGCTTTCCAGAATGTCCTTGGCGACGTCATTGCCGGCTTTGTAAGCCTTCTCCAGTCTCGCCATATCGGCGTCATAGAGGAAAAACTGCGTCTTGACGACGTCGGCTGCCGAACGGGCGATCGAGGCATCGTCGCTCAGGGCCAGATCGAGAAGCACCTCAATCGACGGGCCGCCTTTCATATGCGACAGAAGCTCCAGTGCGAGCGACGGTGCAATCTCTTTGACGACCGCTTTGCCGAGAATGATCTCTTTCAGGTACTTGGCCTTTACAACCGCCGCACTCGTTGTGCCGGGCAGCGTGTTGTAAATGAGAAATTGCAGGGACTGTTGGCGATGTAAGTTTTTGAGATCATTGATCTGCGCGATCAGTTCGGCGACGAGCGCCCCGTCCTCAATCGGTTTCGGGCTCAAACCCGAGGCTTTCCGTTCTTCGATTTCAGCTAAATAGTCTGTGTAAAGGCTCATCATCATTCCTGAATTTTGGCGTAAGCATGGGTGTGAATGCTAAACCGATCGTCAAAACCCGACATCCATTTGCAGGGTTTTCTCAAACCTGGCCCTGTCGAATTTAAAGCTGACCTCAACGATCTAACAACATGACATATAATATAGCCAAGGAATCATCGCCGTCACGGTGAATTCCACGACCGCTCGCCCTGCAGGCGCGGAAGGCAACCGGAAAGTGCACGAAAAAGCCCCGCAACCTTGATCAGGTGCAGGGCTTTAATTGGTAGCGGAGGAGGGACTCGAACCCCCGACACGCGGATTATGATTCCGCTGCTCTAACCAGCTGAGCTACTCCGCCACAGGTGAGAGACCGGGGATTTACGGCGTTCCGGCCCCCCTGTCAAGGCACGCGAGCAAAGGATTTGAGCCCGTCTCCGGTCGCCGATTGTTGGGCGCCCGGAGCAACACCCGGCGCGTCCCCGCCCCCGGCGCTCTGCGTCCCCCTCTCCCACGAGAGAGGGGTCACACGGTTATTTCACGGCGGTGTCGGGGCTCGGCAGGGCGAGCGTCTCGGGCGCGCTGTAGGCAATCCGCCGGAGCAGCGCATTGGTGCCGACGTCGGAGCCTTTCAGCGTCGTCATTTCGGCGCTGGCGCGCTGCGCGGTGCGGCCCTCTTCGGTCAGCCACGGGCGGTCGGCAAGATCGCCATGGGCCATCGCCTGCGGCACGGGTTCTGCGTCCTTGACCCAGTAATTGACCATTTCCGGGGCCTTGAATTCGGCTTCGGGCCTGGCTTCCGGGGCAGCGTAGCGGCTCGGATGCGGGCCGAAGTAATTGACCAGCCGCAACTGGTCGGCAAATTTCGGCTCGCGGTAGCACTGCACCGCCGCCAGCGATTTGTAGCAATACACCGGCTCCCATCCGGCAACCTGGCTTTCGTACTTGTCGATCGGGCTGCAGGCACCGAGACCGGCCACAAATGCACCCATAAACAGCACTTTCCTGAGCATTTCATCCTCCTCAACTGACGTTCTGAGGGTTTAAATGCAGATTCGGTGCCAATCCGGCGCGGTAAGCAAAAAGCCGACACCGGGCATCCCCCGGCATCGGCCTTTTATTTATTATCAAGACCTTAAGATGCGCAGCAATCAGCCGTTAACGTCGATCACCATACGTCCGCGGACCTGACCCTTGAGGATTTTACCAGCCAGTTCCGGCAACTCGGCAAACCCTGCCCGGTTGGTCAGGCTTTCCAGCTTGTCCAGCGGCAACTGCTTCGACAGCCTGTCCCAGGCGATGACGCGACGCGATGTCGGGCAGGTCGCGCTGTCGATGCCACAGAGGTTAATACCGCGCAGCAGGAACGGCAGCACCGTGGTGTCGAGCTTGAACGAGCCGGCATTGCCGACCGACGCACAGGCCCCCCAGTAGCCGAGCGTCGCCAGCACATGGTGCAGGGTCGGCCCGCCGACGTTGTCGATGGCCCCGGCCCAGCGTTCCTTGCCGAGCGGCCCCTTCGGCGGCTCGACCAGTTCATCGCGCTCGACGATCATGCCGGCACCCAGCGATTTCAGATAGTCGTGCTGTTCCGGCCGGCCGGTCGAAGCGGCCACCTTGTAGCCGATATTGGCCAGCACCGAGACGGCAATCGAGCCGACCCCGCCGGCGCCGCCGGTGACCAGCACTTCCTTGTCGGCGTCGGGCATCAGCTTGTGTTCTTCGAGGGTCATGATCGCCAGCATCGCCGTCAGCCCGGCGGTACCGATCGACATAGCCTGTTCGAGGCTCAGCCCCTTGGGCAGCGGCACCAGCCAGTCGCCATTGACCCGGGCGCGCGTTGCAAAGCCGCCCCAGTGCACTTCACCGACCCGCCAGCCGGTCAGGATGACCTCGTCGCCGGGCTTGTAATCGGGGTGTGCGGATGTCTCGACAACACCGGAAAAATCGATGCCCGGAATGTGCGGATAATTGCGCACCAGCTTGCCGATCCCGTTGAGGATCATGCCGTCCTTGTAATTCAGCGTGGTGTACTTGACGGCAACGGTGACATCGCCTTCCGGCAGGCGGTCGTTGCCGAGGGTCTCAAAACTGCCCGTGACCTTGCCGGCATCGTCGGTGCTCAGCAGCAGGGCCTTGAATTCGCTATCGCTCATCATATGTATCTCCTGAATAATCGTCTGCTGCCGACCATACGCACCGTTACGTTAACGTCAATGATTGTCGAAGCCATCCGGTCTCATTATGTCGGCGCAAATTTGGAGATAATGCATGATCGAAGATGGCCTTGAACGCCGCGAATACAAACCCGGACAAGTGATTTTCGCGCAGGGAGATCATGGCGAGGAAGCCTTCCTGATCGAATCCGGGAAAGTCGAGATTGCCCGCGGCGACGGCGTCGCCGAACTGGTGATCGCGATCATCAATGCCGGTGAACTGGTTGGCGAAATGGCCCTGATCGACCATTCGAAGCGGATGGCAACGGCCCGCGCGGCAGCCAAGACGACCTGCATCGTCGTGCCGAAACGGATCTTTGACCGGGTACTGAAGCAGGCCAATCCGATTGTCGTCAGCATGCTCAACTCGCTGATCCGCCGCGTCCGCATCGATGGCGGCAAGGCCGCAAAGAAAACCCTCGGATAAGCTTCCACAATCTGTTGTCATCCTGAGGAGCGGCAAAGCCGCGTCTCGAAGGATTAGCCTGCTAAGCTTCAAGCTGCCAGTTAAGCGTCTCGCCGGCCATGAACGGAACCAGTTCCTGGCCGCCGTCGACGGCAAGGCTGGTCGGCACCGTCCAGGGCTTGCGCACCAGGGTGATGGTCCCGGTATTGACGGCAAGGCCGTAAAACGCCGGACCGTTCAGCGACGCGAAGGCTTCCAGATTGTCCAGCGCGCCCATTTCGTCAAACGCCTGGGCATAGATCGGCATCGCCACCGGCGCCGCATAGACCCCGGCACAGCCGCAGGCCGCTTCCTTCAGATGCCTGGCGTGCGGTGCCGTGTCGGTGCCCAGAAAGAAACGGCGATCCCCCGACGTCGCGGCACGGCGCAGCGCCTGTCGGTGCACTTCGCGTTTGGCAATCGGCAGACAATACAGATGCGGGCGGATGCCGCCCTTGAAGATATCGGTGCGGTTGATCATCAGATGGTGCGCGGTGATCGTCGCACCGATTCTGGAGGCATCCTGAGCCGAGACGAAATCGACCGCTTCTCTGGTGGTGACGTGTTCCAGCACCACTTTGAGCGCCGGCAATTTCTTCAGCAGCGGCGACAGCGTGCGCCCGATGAAAACCGCTTCACGGTCGAAAATGTCGATCTCCGGGCTGGTCACTTCACCATGGATCAGCAGCGGCAGGCCGATCTCCTGCATGACCTCGAGCACCGGCATGACCTTGGCGATATCGGTGACACCGGACGCGGAATTGGTGGTGGCCCCGGCCGGGTACAGCTTGACGGCGCTGAAAACACCGCGTTTGGCCCCTTCGCGCAGGGTCTTCGGGTCGGTCTGGTCGGTCAGATACGCGGTCATCAGCGGCGTGAAGGCAATCCCCGCCGGCACTGCATCCAGAATGCGCTGGCGGTAGGCTTCGGCGGCGGCGATGTCGGTCACCGGCGGCACCAGATTGGGCATGACGATGGCGCGGGCGAATTCTCGCGCTGTTGCCGGAACAACGGCCTGAAGCATGACACCGTCACGGAAATGGACATGCCAGTCGTCAGGGCGTTTCAGGGTAATGCGTTTGCTTTCAGCCATATCCCGTTGCTCGCATGATTTTCGCTTTCTGTCCAGACATCAACGCTTCACCCCGACGTCGTGTGTGTTAACATAAACAATAATAATCCGGAGGATCCGCCATGCGAGCGTTTATCGTTGCCGCCGTTATTCTCGGCCTGACATCTGCCACCCTGAATGCACAGGGCACGCGTTATTCGACGTGGTCCGATCCGTCTGCACCCGGCAGCGGCAGCGAAACGGCGGCGATGCAGGATTTCATCCAGCGCCTGAACAAGCTGATTGATGACGCCGAAAAGGCCAAAGCCGCCGATCCGGTATTCCTCAAGGACTTGCGGGCGCTGGCCGCAGGCACAACGACGCCGTGGAACGTCACCCTGCTCGACGACAGCTTTGCCGACGGCAACTTTACCGCCAACCCGGTCTGGCAGGTGCTCAGCGGCGAATACTTCATCGAAACCGGCTGGGGCCTCAGGAACAAACTTGTTCAGGCGCAACCGGCACAGACCGGCAGCAGCGGCGGCGGCGGCGACGACTTTGCCAAGGTGCTGCTCGGGCAGATTCTCAAACGCGCAACCAATACGCCGACCGGCACGGCGGCAACTTCGGAAAACAGCATCGTCACCCGCGCCAAAATCTCCAACGCCTTCGCGCTGGAGATGGATATGTCGTCGTGGATCAGTGAAAACCATTTCGAAGTCGGCGTGTTTCAGGGGGATCAGGCGCAGATCGGCTATCGGTTGCTGTACGTCAGCGACAAGGGGCTGCAACTGCACCGGGTCGGCAGTTCAGGCTCCAGCGTGATCGCGACCTCGGAGCCGATAACTTTGGAAGACAAGAAATACCACCTGATCAAATGGACCCGTTCAGCTGACGGCGCGATGCAGATCGGCATCGACGGCAAGGAGGTCATTTCGACCTCTGACCGGGCCTTCTCCGATCCGTTCGACGGTGTGCGCATAGCCGACAAGGGCGGCGACTTCATCATCCGGCGGATCACGGTCAAAGGGCTGTAAGCCCCCTTACCTGCCCTCTCCCTCTCTTCGTAGGGGAGAGGGACTCACGGATCAAAGCACAGTTCAATAATCCCCCTCCCCCCGGCAGAAGGAGAGGTCAGGTGAGGGGGTGTTTGCTATGCACTCAACACTTCGAACACGTCGCCCGAGGCATCCGCACCGATGATGTGGCGCTGGTGCCAGAGGGCGTAAAACAACAGCGTCCATTGTGCCTGTCCCTGCGCTTCACCGGCCGTGAACAGACGTTTGACGGCGTCGGCATCGCAGATTTCGGCAATCCCCGGCTGCGTCGCGAGAAGCGGGCCGAGCGCCGTACCGCGCCCGGCGATCCAGGCCCCGACCGGCACCGTGAAGCCGCGCTTTTTCGAAAACGGCAGGCTTTCCGGCAAGGCTGTTTCCAGCCATTTCCGGAGCAGCCATTTGCCGGAACGGTGATGCACCTTGAAGCGGTCGGGCAGACGGAAGGCAAAATCGGCAACGAACGGATCGAGAAACGGCACCCGTCCTTCGACCCCGTGCGCCATCAGACAGCGATCCAGTTTGCCGAGCAGATCGTTCGGCAGCCAGTCGGCACAATCGGTCGCCTGAGCCGTCTGCAGGGCGTTACGACCGAAGCCGCGGGCCTCGTCTTCCGAAGCGGCGATACCGTCGCGCCACGTTGCCGGCATGTCGCGCAGCACCCCGGTTCCGGCCATGATCGAAGCATGACGCATGCGCCTGCCGCCGAGAATGGCGGGGCGGCCCTGGCGGCGATAACGGCCGTATCCAGCGAACAGCTCGTCGCCGCCCTCGCCCGACAACACCACCTTGAGACCTGAAGCGCGGGCCTTGCGGGCCAGCATATACGTCGGCACAACGGCATAGTCGGCGGCCGGATCGTCCATCGCCGCGGCAATCTGCGGCAGCTCGCGCCAGAAGTCGTCTTCGCTGACGGTGATCTCCTCGTGCTGCGCCCCGCAGGCCCTGGCTACGGCGCGGGCATGCTCGCGCTCGTCATGCACATCGGTGCCCGGAAAGCCTGCCGTCAGCGCCTGCACCGGCGTCGGGTTCAGGCGCCGCATCACAGCCAGGATCACCGACGAGTCGATGCCGCCCGACAGGAACATGCCATAGGGCACGTCGGAGCGCTGATGCACATTGACGGAATCGGTGATGACCCTGTCGAAATCCTGCAACGCCTGATCGCGGTCGGTCTTGACCGGTCCGCCCGGCGGCAGCGCCGCCAGCAGGGCGCGCTGTTCGATGCGACCTTTGCGGATCACCAGGGTTTCACCGGGCAGCACGCGGTAGATGCCGGGAAAGATGGTCCCGGCGCCGGTGGTGAATTGCAGCGCCAGCAGCTCGTCGCGTTTCGCCGCATCAACAGCCGGCGTGACCAGCCCCGCCGCCAGCAACGCCTGCGGCTCGGAGGCAAAGACGAAACCGTCTTCGGCGATCCCGTAATACAGCGGCTTGATGCCGAACGGATCGCGCGCCAGCACCAACGCACCGTCGCTGGCGTCATGAATGGCGACGGCATACATACCGCGCAGATGCTCGGCGAAATCAAGACCGTAACGGCGATACAGATAAAGCATCGGCTCGCAGTCGGAACCGGTGGCGAAGCTGACCTTGGTCATCTGCTGGCGCAGTTCTATGTAATTGTAGATCTCGCCGTTGGCGACCAGTGCCAGCTTGCCGTGCTCGTCATCGGCCGGCGCGTACAACGGCTGATCACCGGTTTCAAGATCGATGATGGCGAGCCGGGCCTGCACCATCGCGACATCCTTGACGCCGTAGGTGCCCTGCCCGTCCGGACCGCGATGCGCCAGTGCCGCAGCCATGCGCGTCAGAACATCAGCCGCCGGCGCGGCCCCGTTTGTCGTCATCAGTCCGGCAATGCCGCACATTGTCAGCCCTTAATCCGCTCGAAGAATCTCATATACTGTTCGGTCACCTTCGCTTCGGTGAAGTGTTCCAGATATGTATTATAGCCCTGTCTGGCGATCCGTTCCGCCAGATTATCGTCATCGATCACGGCGCGAATGGCGCGGGCCATCATGATTTCGTCGTCGACCGGCACCAGAATGCCGGTTTCCATATTTTCGATCAGCGTGCCGGGTCCCATGGAATCGGCGGCAACTACCGGCAGCCCCTGCGCCCAGGCTTCGATCACGACATTGCCGAGCGGCTCGTGACGCGACGGGCAGACAAACAGATCGGCGGCCTGCAGCAACGCCGCCGTATCATCGCGCCAGCCGAGGAAACGGACACGCGGTTTGATCGCCAGATCTTCCGCCAGCTTCGTCAGCTCGGCCCGGAGCGGCCCTTCGCCGGCCAGCCACAGATACGCATTCGGTACCCGGGCCACGGCCCTGAGCAGCACGTCGAAGGCCTTGTTTTCATGCAGACGGCCCAGCGCCACGATCAGTGGCACCCCTTTCGGCGTGTAGAAGTCACTTCGCGACAACGGCTCGGCCTGATCGGCGGCAACGAAATTCGGCAGATAGTGGGCCTTGTCCGCCGGCCAGTCGTGTTCGACCAGATAGTCGACGATGTCCTGGGTATTGCCGATCAGATGATCGCAATGTTGATAGTACTTGAGATCATAATAGCCGCCGAGCCGGGCTACGTGGACAAAGTCGCCTTTCGGGCACATGGTCGTCGCCCGGTTCATCCAGGTCAGCACGATATCGGGATTGTAATCGCGGATTTCACGTTTCAGGGCGCGCGGCGTGGCAAAGTCAAAGCGCCCGCCAAAGGCCATCTCGACCGGTTCGACACCGCCGTCCCTGAGAATCCGGGCGCGCGCCGGGTTTTCACGGATCACGACTTTCTGATCGATACCGGCACGCTGCAAGGCAATGCAAAGGCGTACAAAAAACACCTCGGCACCGCCAAATTCCGCACCGGCCATCGCTTGAAGCAGTTTCATCGCTGTTCCATCAACTCCTCGAACGCGGCCGCCGCATCGGGCCAGCGCCATGCACGCTGGGTCTCGAGTGCACGGTCATGCTGTGAGCGCCATAATGCATCATCGGTGAGCAGCCGCTTTGCGGCAAGCGCGAAGCCGTCATCGTCGTCACGGATAAAGCCGGTTTCTCCGTCCAGAACCCGCTCAACCATCGAGCCGATCGGCTGCACCACCGCCGGCACGCCGAGAATCTGCGCTTCGGCAATCGCCAGACAGAAGGTTTCGTTGATATCGCCTTTGTACAGCATCACCCGGGACAGCCTGAGCTCGTCGATCAGCGCCGCCTTGCCGACCGGTTTGCGCAAGCGAACTCCCTGAGCGCCGAGGCTTTCCGCCCTGGCCAGAACCTGCCCCATGGCATCGCCCTTGCGTGCACCGGCGGCGCCATAGGTCGCGGCACCGGAAAAGATATGCAACTCGGCCCCCGGCACTTGCGGCTCGATCAGGCGGCTCCAGACGTCCAGCAGCCAGTCCAGTCCGCGCAGCGGGTTCGAGGTAAAGATGGCGCGCGGCCCCGGCACCTGTTCGCCCGGCGCGGCTTCGCAGAACAGATCGGGCAGACCATAAGGGATGGTTCTGCGCCCGCCTTCCGGGACCCAGCCCGGCAGGGTCCTGGCGTGATAGTCGCCGATGAAGACGATCACCGGACGACGACGCCAGAACTGCCACAGATAGCGGGCTTTCAGCATGTAGCTGCACGGATTGTGGGTCCAGAAGACGGTTCGTTTGGCGTTCGGGCACAGCGACAAAAGCTTGTCGCCCCGGTTGGCGATATAAAGATCGGCACTGTCCGGCACGCCCGAGGCGATCGGCCGCCACTTGACGCCGCGATAATCCAGCGGTGCGGCGCATTTGTTGTAGACGCTGACGTCATGGCCGCGCGCCGCCAGGGTCTCGACCAGCTGGATGACCGAAGACTCGGCCCCGCCGAGCGGTCCCTGCTCGGGCGTCTTGCCGTCAAAGACGATGCCGTCATCTGCCAGAATGATCTGCGCCATCGCTTAAGCGTCCTCGCGCATGCTGGCGGCCTTGACGTGCGACAGCAACGGAAACAGACCGGCACAGATGGCAATCAGCAGACCCAGACCGCCTTCGCGGTAACCCTTGCGGAAAAAATAGCATTTGATGAAGCGCGAAAAGAACCGCCGCACATTGTTGGCGAGCGAGCCGATATCGCCGCTGTCGACCAGATCCTTCGCCCGCGCCGTCGAATAGCTGTCGAGGCGGCGGATCATGTCGGAGATATCGCGGTCGACATAATGCACGAGGCGGTTCTTCAGCATCTGCCCCTTGTGTCCGGTCCACGACAGCGACGGATGCACGCGCTGCATGCCCCAGCGTTTGGCGCCACGGCGGAACAGCCCCGGATAGGCGGCCTTGCCGAACGACGCCCCCCAGCCCCAGCGGACCAGGCGCGAGCCGATATAATTGTCGACGAGAATTTCATGCCAGTCGTCGGTCGTCGTCCTGACGGTTTCAACGATCTCGCGGGCCAGCGCATCCGGCACCCGTTCGTCGGCATCGATCTCGAAAACCCAGTCACCCCGGCAGGCTTCGATCCCGGCGTTGCGGCGCTCGCCTTCGATCTGCCAGTTGCCTTCGACAATCCGGTCGGTGAACGCTTCGGCGATGGCCTTCGAGCCGTCCGAGCATTTATCCAGCAACACGACGATCTCGTCGGCAAAGTGCAGGGTTTCCAGACAGGTGCGCAGCTGATGCTCTTCGTTGTAGACGCTGATTACGGCGGACAGTCTGATCGGCGCATTCATGACTTCTCGGCCCCGGTTCTGGCCCACAGCCGGCGGGCGGCGGCGTCCACCTGATCGACGCTGAGACTGTCCATCAGGGTATCGGTATTGCGGTGGTCAAAGTCTTCGGGGAAAATATTCTCGTAACCGATGCTGGCCTGAACAACATCACACTTCGGCCCCCAGGGCGCGTATTGTTCGACCGGCGACGGCCCGAACAGACCCAGCGTCGGAATGTTGCTGGCTGCCGCCAAATGCATCAGACCGGAATCATTGCCGATATACAGTGCGGCCCGTTCCAGACACGCGCAGACCGTCAGCAGATCGATGCGCCCGACCAGATCAAGCAGACGATCGGCGGGCACGGATTCGATCACCGGCAGCGCCATCGGCCGTTCATCGTCGCGCCCGAAAATGGCGACCCGTGCCCCCGGCAGTATGCCGTCCGCCGCCGTCAGGCGGCTGATCAGCTCGGCAAACGACTGACCGCGCCATTGCTTGGCCCGCCAGTTCGCGGTCGGCCCGATGGCCAGCACCGGCGGCCCGTCAGGAATAAGTTTTTGGGCCAGGGCACGGCGCGCCGGATCAAGCCAGATCGTCGGCGCCGGCGGATTGAGTTCGGCATCAATGACCCGGGCCAGCGTCAGAATGCGGTGGCCGGTGTCGCGGCTGCGCGCCATCCGGTAGCGTTTGCGGGTGCCGATCAGATAGGTCATCGGCGCGTTCCTGAGATCGACCAGAATATCCCAGCGCCGGCCCACCGTCTGCGCCCACAGATATACCCAGTGCAGCGAGCCCAGCATCTTGTCGAGGACGATGATCCGCTCAAGTCCGGGCACGCCTTCAAACAGCGAAGCCGCCGCAGGACCGCAGGCAACGGTGACCTTCAGCCCCGGATTCTGCTCGAGAATCCGGGCCAGAATGCCCGTCGAAAGGATCGAATCACCGACCCGGGTTGATGTCACAAAGAGTGCCTGCATATCGTCCACCGTTGGATGCCCCCTCTTATAAGCGGGCGATGCGGCGATGCAAACCCCGGCCCTTGCAGAGCCGGCCCCTTAACCCCCATGTTAGGGAGGCAAAACAGGAGCACGAGCGCCATGAAACGCCTAAAATGCCCGGATCGCGGCATCATCCGGATCACCGGCGAGGACAGCCGCAACTTCCTGCAGGGGCTGATTTCCAACGATATCGCCCGCGCCGACGGCAAACATGCGCTTTATGGCGCGCTGCTGACGCCGCAGGGCAAGTATCTGTTCGACTTCTTCATCATCGATGTCGAGGGGGCTTTGCTGCTTGAGTGTCCGGCCGGCGATGTCGAGCCGCTGATGAAAAAGCTCTCGATGTTCAAGCTGCGCTCCAAGGTCGTTCTTGAAGATGTCTCGGCGGATTTCGATGTCCATGTCCTGTTCGGCGACGGCGCCGTTGCCACGCTTGACGCCGATGCCAAACAGATCCGCCGTGCCGATGGTAGCATTCTTTATGCCGATCCGAGGCTGCCGGAAGCCGGTGTCCGTGCCCTCACCGGCAAGGATTTTGACGCCGCTGCGCTCGGCGGTGACGTCGCGGACGAAGCCACCTATCAGCGACACCGCATCCGGCTCGGCCTGCCCGAAGCCCCCGACGATCTGCAAAAGGACAAATCGATCCTGATGGAAAGCGGCTTTGACGAGCTGGCCGGCGTCGACTGGAAAAAGGGCTGCTACATGGGCCAGGAACTGACCGCCCGCACCAAGTACCGTGGCCTCGTCAAGAAGCGCCTGGTGCCGGTTACCCTTGCAGGCGCAACCCCGCCCGCCAGCACGGATCTGGTCAGTGACGGCAAGCTGGTTGGCGAGCTGCGCTCGATCAACGGAGATCTGGCCATGGCCATGCTGCGGATTCCGGCGATCACCGCCGGCGTGCCGATCATGGCGGGCGAGACCCGCGTCACCCCGGCACCGCCGGCCTGGCTGCAGCTTCCCGACGCAGCCGGTGACGACGAAGAGTGATTTTTGCCATGCTTCGAGACAGGTGCTACGCACCTTCCTCAGCATGAGGTTGATTTCTAAAACATGACCATCACCTCATCCTGAGCAGCGCTGTACCCGCGTCTCCAAGGATGAGGATGCAGCCACCACCTCTGTCAGACGAAATCCTGATTGGCAGGGACTGCCGGAAAGACTAGCCTTTGCCCGTGATTTTCCAGATTTTACGACATGCGCCGAGACTGCTGGCTCCGGTTGCCAGAATCTACGGCAAGCGACTGGACCAGTGCGGCGCCACCGCCAAGGGCGTTTTCTGGCGCGGTGAAATCTGGCAAAACCGCCGGTTTGAGCGGATGAGCGAAATCTTCACACCGCACGACATGGCCACCGGCAACGTTTCCATCAATGATTTCGGCTGCGGTTATGGCGCGTTTTTCGAGTTTCTCGCCGACTATCCGATCATGCAGAACAGCCGCTTTTACGGCTACGACATCTCGCAGCCGATGATCGCCGCCTGCCGCGATCGCATCAGCGATCCGAGGGCGCAATTTTACCGCAAGATGTGGGCGACCAGAACCGCCGATTACAGCTTTGCGTCAGGAACCTATAACCTTAACGGCGATGCCGACGAAGAAGCGTGGGGCAAATACGTCGAGGCCAGTCTCATGCAATTGTGGAAACGCACCACCAAGGGGCTGGCCTTCAACATGCTGCGCCAGGACGCAGACGATGACTTTCAGGGGCTTTATTACATCGATCCTGAAAGGATGCTGAAATTCCTTCGCGAAAATCTCTCGGATGATGTGGAAATGTTCGATGAACGGCCGATGCCGGATGTCACGTATTTCGTCCGCCGCTGACGCTGATCAGGCGCGTGCGTTGGCCTGATGGACCGTTACGTTCGCCGATGTGCCATAGCTGAGATCATCAACCAGCGCATCGACACAAGGCCTGAGAATCTGGATATCGCGCCACACCCCGTGGTGGAACCTGAGCGAATTGTCGCCGCTGAATTTCCAGACATCATAAACAGGATTGCCCGGGAACCTGCGCGGCAGATCACGGGCCGGGGCTTCGCCGATCATGACGACGCGATCAATCAACGTCCACTTCGCATGGGCAAAGCCGTCCCAGTGCTTCGGCCACAACCCGTCGGCACCGAGACCGGCCAGAGTCAGCGCCGAAAGGGTATAGGAATCTGCGCGGTCAGCCGGTTGCAGGCCCGCACTGAAGGCCCGCAAACCGCGAATACCGTGTCCGCGCATCAGCGCCTCGGCAATCAGCGAGTGACGCGCATTGTCTTCACAGACAAACAGCACGTTCCTGATTTTCGCTTGCGGACTGTATACAATGCTCATGGATTTCCGGCACCTCATCAATGCCGGATGATGACCCGCCACCCTGAAGACAAGATGACAGTCTGCAATATATTAGAAAAAATGCATTCTCCGGATCAGCCCTGATCGGCAGCGGTCCGGGCGGCAATTTTCGCGGCCAACTGGCCGATTTCTGCCATGTCGCCGGGGTTCAGTCCCCAGTTCATGGTCAGGTTGTCTTCACTGAAACGCGGGATCACATGAAAATGAATGTGGAATACCGACTGCAGGGCACCCGGTCCGTTGGCCTGCAGAATATTCATGCCGTCCGGCGTAACCTCGTCACGCACGGCACGCGAGACCCGACCGACCGTCGCCATCACCGGCGCCAGCCACTCGGTCGGGGCTTCATAGATATTCGGCGTATGGTACTTCGGAATGATCAGCGCATGGCCCCGCGCAACCGGATTGATATCCATGAAGGCGAGGGTTTTTTCATCCTCGTGAACTTTGAAACAGGGAATTTGCCCGTCGATGATCTTGCAGAAGATACAACTCATTTTGAACCCGTTTTTGCGGACATTAGGCTGAGGATCGAGGTTTATGTATTGATCCGTTCAACGATGAACATCAAACATTTTCTGCCAGATGCTCTTTTGCTGGGAGGCAAAATCGAAATGCGTGATGATGTTGGTGACATGTTCATTATCCGCAGACAGCGGCAGCCGGATGGTCGGCACGATCAGTCTGTTGGCATGTTCCCGGCTTGATGACGCATCCCACAGGAACGGCATCGGCGCCTTCATCTCGATCACCTTCCGGTAGTCAGCCAGAACCTGTTCCCTGCGGCGCTCGTCGAGATAGCCCATGTTTGTCGTCAACAGGGATTGTCCGGTGCGGTCGAAGTAAAGCACGTCCGTCAGGCCCGTGCCCCAGAACCGAAAGGTAACATCGAAGGGATCTCGCGTGATATCGACGACGTGGGTATAGCGAATGCAGTTTGGCGGAAGGCGGCTCAGGTCGAACTCTTTCCAGGTCGGCGCAATACGATCGCCGCGGATCGTGTTCCAGAAATCATAGATAACCTGGCAATCGCTGTCCTTTATATCCTCCAGCGTAACCTTGACGGAGGATACAGCGATACTTCCCAGATTGAATCGATCAACCCCGCGCCTTTGCATCTGCCATCTATCCTGATTTCAACCCGCAGTCCCGTAATCTTTTCGTCGTGGCCGCCATGAATTTAGCAAATATAAGTAGAAACGTCACACCTGATTGGTTTTGCTTCAGGGTATCACACCGGCGGGGCGGCGATGACATCCTCGTAGGCGGGACGCCGGGTGATCAGACCCGAATGCTGAAACACATCAAGGGCTGCCTCATAGGCCGGCCGGGTGATCTCGACGTGCGGCGTCCAGTTGCCGAGGTTCTGGTAATAGGCAACCGTTGAGCCAAGCGTCGAGCGATGGATGGCCGGGAAATAACTGCTCAGCACCTCGGCCACATCATCCGCGGGCGTCGCGATCAGCCATTTGCGGGCCTTGCCGTAGGCGCGCGTAAAGGCCTTTGCCATATCGGTCCTGAGCCATTCACGCGTCGCCGCCAGTGACGAGAACGCGCACGGGCCGATCGCCGGTCCGACGGCAGCGACGATATGGCCGGCACCATCATATTCGAGTTGTTGCGGTGCCGGTCCCTGCAGATGGATGTAATCGCCCTTCTGTTCCTTGAAGGCATTGATCATGTCGGCACCGGTTCCGGCGTTGACGATCTGCAGCTTGGCGAAATCCAGACCCATCTTGAAGCACGCGTACTTGAACATGCAGAGCGGCTGCACACTGGTCTGGTCGACGATGATCCGGGCACCGTTCAGTTTATCCCAGGTGAAATGCGGATCGGGTTTCTGTGCCGTCAGGAAAAAGCCGTCCATCTCGTTGACCTGGGCAAAATGCGCCTCGGGCGGGGTCTTGCCTTTGGCTACAGCCATAAAGCCCTGCGACGGTGCTGACTGCACAACATGTGCCGAGCCGTCGACCAGTGCGTCGACCGCAGACCGGCCGACCGGGGAATTCGACCATTCGTGCTCGAGGCCTTCGTCCTTCAGGAAACCACCGGCCATGGTCACGATAAGCGGGCTGTAGAATGCGGAAAATCGCGAAAACTGGATGCTGATCTTGGACATTGATGTTCCCTACTCTGATTTATCAGGAATTTTACCCATCAGGGTTGCCCTGATGCCATTCCATTCAGAATAAACGTAAGGACCCCCCGCCCGTAAAGGAAGGGGATAATATCCAGCCAGCCTATTTCTTTTTGTCTGCCAGCGCCGCCTGCGCCGCTGCCGGATTATTTCTTTTTGTCTGCCAGCGCCGCCTGCGCCGCTGCCAGACGGGCAATCGGTACCCGGTACGGAGAGCATGACACATATGTCAGACCAACCTGGTGACAAAAACGAACAGAAGCCGGATCGCCGCCATGCTCGCCGCAGATGCCGAGTTTGATGTCCGGGCGGACCTTGCGACCCCGCTCGATGCCGATCTTGACCAGTTCGCCGACGCCGTCGACGTCGATGGTCATGAACGGGTCGTTCTCCATGATGCCCTTGCGGTGATAGACGTCGAGGAACGGTGCCGCATCGTCACGCGAGAAACCGTACGTGGTCTGCGTCAGATCATTGGTGCCGAACGAGAAGAATTCCGCCGTCTCGGCAATTTCACCGGCCAGCAGGCAGGCGCGCGGCAGCTCGATCATGGTACCGACCAGATAGTCGATGGTGGTACCGGACTCGGCCATAACGGCCTTGGCGGCGGCATTGACGACCGCGGTCATGGCGTCCAGTTCGCTTTTCATGCCGACCAGCGGGATCATCACTTCCGGGGTCACGATGATGCCGTCGGCCTTGACCTTGACGGCGGCTTCAAAGATCGCGCGGGCCTGCATCTCATAGACTTCGGGATAGGTGATGCCGAGACGGCAGCCGCGATGGCCGAGCATCGGGTTGGATTCGTCGAGCTGGTTCTTGCGGATCTTCAGATCCTTCAGCTTGATCCCGGCAGCCTTGGCGACTTCTTCCAGTTCATCATCGGAATGCGGCAGGAATTCATTCAGCGGCGGATCGAGCAGACGGATCGTGATCGGCCGGCCTTCCATGATCCGGAACAGCGTCTCGAAATCGTCGCGCTGATACGGCAGCAGCTTGTCGAGTGCGGTGCGGCGCGCCCCCTCGTCAGACGCCATGATCATTTCGCGCATGTGGATGATCCGTTCCGGATCGAAGAACATGTGCTCGGTCCGGCTGAGGCCGATGCCTTCGGCACCGAACTTGCGCGCAGTTTCGGCATCCAGCGGCGTTTCCGCGTTGGCCCTGACACCCATGGTGCGAAACTCGTCGACCCACGCCATCAGCTTGCCGAAATCGCCGGTCAGTTCCGGCATGATCATATCGACCGCACCGGCCATGATCTGACCGGTGGTACCGTCCAGGGTAATGATCTCGCCTTCGGTGAAGGTCCGGTCCATGCAGGTCAGCGTCTTGTTGACGGCATCGACGCGCATTTCACCGGCACCCGATACGCAGGGCCGGCCCATGCCGCGGGCAACCACGGCAGCGTGCGAGGTCATGCCGCCACGGGTCGTCAGAATACCTTCCGCCGCGTGCATGCCGCCGATGTCTTCGGGGCTGGTTTCGGTGCGCACCAGAATGACTTTCCTGCCGTCCGCTTTCCACGCCTCGGCAACTTCGGCGGTGAACACGATGGCCCCTGTCGCGGCACCCGGCGAGGCCGGCAGACCGCGTCCGACAACGGCGCGTTCGGCTTTCGGATCGAGCATCGGGTGCAGCAACTGATCAAGCTGCATCGGGTCGATGCGGTTGACGGCTTCTTCTTTCGAGATCAAGCCTTCATCGACCATGTCGCAGGCGATCTTCAGCGCCGCCTTGGCGGTGCGCTTGCCGGAACGGGTCTGCAGCATCCACAGACGGTTCTGCTGGATCGTGAATTCCATGTCCTGCATGTCTTTGTAGTGCGCTTCGAGCCGGTCACGGATTGCACACAACTCGCCGTAGGTCTTCGGCATCGCCTCTTCCATCGACATCAGATCGGAACCGGACAGCGCGCGCTCGGCCTTGGTCAGCGATTGCGGCGTGCGAATGCCGGCGACCACGTCTTCGCCCTGCGCATTGATCAGGAATTCGCCATAGAAGGCATTTTCACCGGTCGCCGGATTGCGCGAGAAGCACACACCGGTGGCGCAATCCTCGCCCATGTTGCCGAACACCATGGCCTGCACGTTGACCGCCGTACCCCAGCTTGCCGGGATGTCGTGCAGTCGCCGATAGGTGGTGGCGCGGGCATTCATCCACGAGCCGAACACCGCACCGATGGCGCCCCACAGCTGCGCTTGCACATCCTGCGGGAACGGCTCGCCCAGCACATCAAGAACCCGTTCCTTGTACATCGGCACCAGCGCTTTCCAGTCGTCGGCGGAAAGATCGGTATCGAGACGGTAGCCGCGGTCGACCTTGTAGTTGTCGAGAATTTCCTCGAACTCGCCGTGATCGACGCCGAGCACGACGTCCGAATACATGGTGATGAAACGGCGATAGCTGTCATAGGCAAAGCGGGCATCGCCGGACTCGGCGGCCAGCGCCTCGACGGTGTCGTCATTCAGACCGAGGTTGAGCACGGTGTCCATCATGCCCGGCATCGAGGCCCGGGCGCCGGAACGCACCGACACCAGCAGCGGCTTGTCGACCGTACCGAAGCTGCGACCGAGCGCGCTTTCGATCTTCGCCAACGCGGCCAGCGTCTGTTCCTTCAGATCGTCGGGATAGTTGTGCGCGTTGTCGTAATAGTGGGTGCAGACTTCAGTGGTGATGGTGAAGCCCGGCGGCACCGGCAGGCCGAGGTTGGACATCTCGGCCAGGTTCGCACCCTTGCCGCCCAACAGGTTTTTCATGCCCGCACTGCCGTCGGCGGTGCCGTCTCCGAATGCGTATACCCACTTGGTCATTGTCTGTGTCTATCCTCTATCATTGCTCTGGTCCCCTCACCCTCCCGATCGCTTCGCTCCCGGGTTCCTCCCTCTCCCTTGGGAGAGGGTGGTGCATCGCGCCGGGTGAGGGGTTAACCCTCGACCTTCGAAAAATCTGCAACCCCGTCGAGCGCAGAACGAATCCCGTTCAGCAGCTTCAGACGGTTGACCCGCAATGCCGCATCGTCGGCGTTGACCGTGACGTCATCAAAGAACGCATCAACGGGCTGGCGCAATCCGGCCAGCGCCTGCATCGCGGCGACGAAATCCTCGGCCTTGATGGCCGCGGCAATCGCCGGGGTGGCACTGTCGAGAGCGGCGGCCAAGGTCCGCTCCGCAGCCTCGGCGAACACCGCAGCGTCCGGTGCGTCGTTGTAGGTCTTGCCGTCTTTCTTTTCTTCGATACGCAAAATGTTGGCAGCGCGCTTGTAGGCGGTCAGAAGGTTGCCGCCGTCTTCGCTCGCCAGAAATTCCTGCAACGCCTCGACCCGCTTGATCAGACGCACCAGATCATCTTCACCGCCGAGCGCAAACACCGCATCGATCAGATCATGGCGCACGCCCTGCTCTTTCAGATGCACCTTGAGGCGGTCAGCGAAGAAAGACATGAGATCGTCGGGAACCGAAATGATTGATTGATCGATGATTCCATAATCAATTTCAATTCCAGGATCCTGTTCCAAAATACTTTTAATTGAGCGCGAGACAGAAACTGTAGCTGATTCAAAAACCTGAACCAAAGGAACACGCAATCCGTTCTCAAGCACCAGACGAATTACCCCCAGTGCTGCACGACGTAGTGCATAGGGATCTTTCGATCCTGTCGGTTTTTCATCAATCGCAAAGAAGCCGACCAGCGTGTCGATCTTGTCCGCCAGCGCAACACAGACGCTGACCGGATTGGTTGGACAAGTGTCGTTCGGGCCGAGCGGTGAATAGTGCTCGGCGATGGCATCACAAACGGCAGCATCTTCGCCATCGGCAATCGCGTAATAGCGGCCCATCAGGCCCTGCAGTTCAGGGAACTCACCGACCATGCCGGTCGAAAGGTCAGCCTTGGCGAGACGCGCGGCGCGTTTGACCAGCGCGGCATCGGCACCATCAACGTAAACGGCAATTTCGGCGGCCAGCGCTTCGACCCGGTCGATCTTTTCAAGCAGATTGCCGAGCTTGGCATGGAACACCCGGTCCTTGAGGGCGTCGACGCGGGACTCCAGTTTGACGGCGCGGTCCTGATCCCAGAAGAACTTGGCATCGGACAGGCGCGCGCGGAGTACCCGCTCGTTACCGGCTTTGATCTGTACGCCTTCATCCCTGGTCTCGGTGTTGGCGACGACGATGAAGCGGTTGGCCAGCGTGCCGTCCCCATTCAGGCAGGCGAAATATTTCTGATGTGCCCGCATCGACGTCGTCAGCACTTCGGCGGGCAGCATCATGAACTGGTCTTCGATGGTGCCCATCAGGACCACCGGCCATTCGACAAGGCCGGTCACTTCATCCAGCAGCGCCGGATCGTCCTTCAGGCTGAGGCCCTGTTCTGCTGCCCTCTCTTTTGCTTTGGTTTCGATCTTGGCGCGCCGCTCGGCCGGATCGATCGTAACCTTGGCATCGGATAACTTTTGTTTGTAGTCGTCAAAACCCGTGACCGTGAACGGTTCCGGGGCGAGGAAACGATGGCCGACCGTTAAAGCGGTAGATTCAATCCGCGTTTCATTTGTAGGGTTGTTAACCGCCTCAACAGAACGAATAAGATCCCAGTCCAATGGCAGCAGTTGCCCATTGAATACCGCTAAGATTCCGTGAATGGGGCGCACCCATCTGACATCAGTGTTGGCCCAACGCATCGACTTCGGCCACGGCATTGCATCCAGAACATCTGGGATCAAGGACGCCAACACTCTTTCGGCAGGCACGGGGGCAGCCAATGCGTAAAACTCGTAAAAATCTCCCTTTGGAGAATTTACGATTCTGATGTCTTCGTCATCGACGCTAGACCGGGCAACCTTTTTCAGAAAACCCTGAATTGCCTGTTCTGGCGCGCCTACTTTCGGGCCTTTTTGAGTGATAGGTTCCGAAGCAGATTCCTCTCGCACATCGCCGACAACAAGGCAAAGACGGCGCGGCGTCACATAGGCTTCGTCACTCCGGAAGTCGAGCCCGGCAGCCTTGAGGCCATCCGTCACCAGCCGCTTCAGATCGTCAGCGGCGCGCGCCTGCATGCGGGCCGGGATTTCTTCGGAGAGGATTTCGAGGAGGAGTTCCGGCATTATACGTCCTCCACACCCTGGGTCTGCAGCCACTGTCTGGCGCAGGCCTTGGACAACGCACGGACCCGGCCGATGTAGGCCTGACGCTCGGTCACGGAAATGACGCCACGGGCATCAAGCAGATTGAACAGGTGCGAGGCCTTGAGGCACTGATCATAGGCCGGCAGCACCAGACCGGCTAGGTGGCCCCATTTTTCATGCGCGGCACCGACCCGGCCCTCGCCCGCCGCGATCAGGGATGCGCATTCCTTTTCCGCATCCTCGAAGTGGCGTTTGACGATTTCGGTATCGGCGTATTCGAAGTTGTAGCGGGCGAACTCGACCTCGGCCTGATGGAAAACGTCGCCGTATTTTTTCCCACCGGCATCCTTGGGCAGACCGTTCCAGTCGAGATCATAGACGTTCTCGACGCCCTGCACGTACATCGCCAGCCGCTCAAGCCCATAGGTCAGCTCGACCGGGACCGGGTTGCAGTCATAACCGCCGACCTGCTGGAAATAGGTGAACTGGGTCACTTCCATGCCGTCGCACCAGACTTCCCAGCCGAGACCCCAGGCCCCCAGCGTCGGGCTTTCCCAGTCGTCCTCGACAAAGCGGATGTCGTGCAGATCGGGATCGATGCCGAGCTCGCGCAGGCTTTCGAGATACAGTTCCTGCACGTTCTCCGGGCTCGGCTTCATCAGGACCTGAAACTGGTAATAGTGCTGCAGACGGTTCGGGTTTTCGCCGTAGCGGCCATCGGTCGGACGTCTGGACGGCTGCACATAGGCGCACTTCCAGATGTCATCGTCGCGGCCAAGGGCGCGCAACGTGGTCGCCGGGTGGAAGGTCCCGGCACCGACTTCGATGTCGTAGGGCTGCAACAAAACGCAGCCCTGTTCCGCCCAATAGCTTTGCAGCTTGAGGATCAGATTCTGAAAGCAGGTCTGTTTGTCAGCTTCAGGCGCCATGATCGGGCAATCGGGTCTGGTTGCGGTGCGCTGCAACATACGGGCACGCCGCCCGGGGATCAAGGATTAGGAAAGGACTAATTTCATCCTTCGAGACGCACCTGCCGGTACTCATCGAAGGATCAGGATCAAAAATCAGCGCGGATAGGGACAGCCGCTGCGACCGCAGGATTTTGCGCCTTTTCCGGCGACAAAGGTGTCGCAAACGCTGCAGCGGACCATGTCTTCGACCGGATCGGCACTGCCCTGGGTTTCACGCCTGGCTTCACGCACTTTTTCGTGGCGTTTCTTGTCCTGCACTTCCTGACGGCGCTGCAGATACTTGAAGCCGTTCCACACGCCGATGATGATCAGCGCCAGAATGATAAGCTTGGGGAATGAAAATCCGAACATACGCTGTTTTACGTGCCCGGAGGATTCCCGGTCAAGGTATTACACCGCATACACCGTCATCCCGCCCCGTCATCCCGGACGTTAGCCGCATGCACCGTCACCCCGGCGCAGGCCGGGGTCCAGACACTTGACGCGCTGGATTCCGGCCTTCGCCGGAATGACATAACGGCGTTCTAAATATCCCCGGGCAGGCTTGAGGTGCCGTCACCGATCGACAGCAGCGATGCGTTGCCGCCCGATGCCGTTGTGTCGATGCTGAGCGAGCGTTCGTGCACGAAACGGTGCAGATAATGCGGGCTGCCGGCGAGCGGCTGTCCGGCACCGATGCTTGTGGCCGGGTCCTCGCGGAACACGATGACCGGGCGGATCGCCGCATCGGCATCGGCAAACTGGCGATTGATGGCGATCGCCAGTGACGCAGGTGCGGCGACGCAGACCGCTTCCAGCGCCGGGATCGCCAGTAAATCGTGCACCGAGGCCGTGCTGCCGGGATCGATCACCGTCAGCGCCGCCCCGGCGACACCGGCATTGGTGAAGACTTCGGCCACCTGCTCGGCGACGCCCGGTTCGGGATGGAATATCAGCGCCCGGTTGCCGGTGGCCAGCGCCGCGCCGACCTCGGCGATCAGCGCCGCAACACTGCCCTCACCACCAGACGCAAGGCAGGCGACCAGACCACGGGCATGGCGGCTGAGCTCGTTCCGCTCGCCGGTCGGTCCGGGCAGGCTGACGGGTTCGGCAAAGGTCGCATCGACGTGCGCGGCGAAGGCCCTGAGATAGGCTGCCGCGCGCATCGCTTCGGCTTCCGGCAGATCCCGGAAACCATAGGATTCCAGCGCCTCGGCAACGTCTTCGATGACATCGCAGCGGTGCGATACCGGCTCGTTCCAGACGCCGCCGCCGGCTCTGGCGGCCTGATCGATGGCAGCCTTGTCGGCGCAGGCGTCGGTGATTTTCAGCGCCTTGAAGGCACCGTGCGCAATCGCTGCCCCCTGCTCGTTGACGAAACGGTGCAGATAATCTGGGCCGCCGGCTTTCGGCCCGGTCCCGGAAAGCCCCTGCCCGCCGAACGGCTGCACGCCGACGATGGCGCCGATCTGGTTGCGGTTGACGTAGGTATTACCAACGTGGGCGGCGGCAAAGACCTTGCGCCAGTTTTCGTCGATACGGGTATGCACGCCGAGCGTCAGGCCGTAGCCGGTGTCATTGATCGCCTTGATGACATTATCCAGTTTAGAGCCCTTGAAGCGCACCACATGCAGGACCGGACCGAACACCTCGCGCTGCAGCTGGCTGATGGCATCGATCTCGAACGCCGCCGGGGTCACGAAGCAGCCGTTATCGGTGCCCGCACCCAGCTTGGTGCGGTGGATTTCCCGGCCCTCGCCGAGCATCCGCTTGATGTGGCCGTTCAGCATGTCCCTGGCTTCGCTGTCGATCACCGGACCGATATCGGTGGAGATAAAGGCCGGGTCGGAAACCGTCAGGTCCTCCATCGCGCCGGCGATCATTTTGATGGTGCGCTCGGCAACATCGTCCTGCACGAACATCACGCGCAGCGCCGAGCAGCGCTGACCGGCGCTCTGGAACGACGAACTCATGACGTCGCGGGTGACCTGTTCGCTGAGCGCCGTGGAATCGACGATCATCGCATTCTGCCCGCCGGTTTCGGCGATCAGCGGCGGCAGCGTGCCGTCGCGCATGCTGAGCGTGCGGTTGATGATCCGGGCCACTTCGGTCGAGCCGGTAAAGCACACGCCGGTGACGCGGGCATCCCTGACCAGCGCACCGCCGACCCTGACCCCGTCGCCCGGCAGAAGATGCAGCACGTCGCCGGGAATGCCGGCCTTGTGCAGCAAGCGAACCGCTTCGGCGGCAATCACCGGAGTCTGCTCGGCCGGTTTGGCCAGTACCGCATTGCCGGCGGCCAGCGCTGCCGTCACCTGACCGCAGAAAATCGCGAACGGGAAGTTCCACGGACTGATGCAGGTAAAGACACCGCCGCCACCAAGCGTCACAGCAGCCCCGACATTGCTGTCAGGTGCACGCAGGCGAATGCCGACGTCGAGATCGTCACGCGCACGGATCGAATAATAGCGGCAGAAATCGATGGCCTCGCGAATTTCCGAGACCGCATCCGGGATCGTCTTGCCGGCTTCGGCGACGCACAGCCCCATCAGCCTGGCCATGTCCGCTTCCATCAGATCGGCGGCCCGCTCAAGACACTGGGCGCGCTCGATGGCCGGCCGCGCGGCCCAGCCAATGGCCGCCTTCGAGGCTGCCTTCAGTGCCTTTTCGATATCGGCGTCGGTGGCTTCGCTGGCGGTGCCGAAACGCTGGTCGACGTTCTGCGGCGAGACCACGTCGCGGCTCTGCTGGCCGGCAAGATCGTCGCCGTTGACGATGGGGCCGGCTTTCCAGCCTTGATCGAAAATCTTCGGCATCTCGGCGGCGAGGAGTCTCAGCTGCGCACGGTCGCTGATATCCATGCCCCCGGCATTGACCCGGCCAAGCCCATAGATATCACGCGGCAGCGGAATGCGCGGATGCGGCTTGTGGCTGTAGCCGCGAACCTGGGCGATCGGATCGGCGATGATTTCATCGACCGGGGTTTCGGCGTCCTGTACCCGGTTGACGAACGACGAGTTGGCGCCGTTCTCGAGCAGGCGGCGCACCAGATAGGCGAGCAGATCTTCGTGCTGGCCGACCGGCGCATAGATCCGGCAGCCGGTACCGATCCGGTCGCCTTCGATGGCCTGTTCGTACAGTTCCTCACCCATGCCGTGCAGACGCTGAAACTCGAAATTGCGGTTGTTGCCGGCGAACTGCAGCACCGCAGCGATGGAATGCGCGTTGTGCGTCGCCAGCTGCGGATAGAAGACATCGGTTGCGGCGAACAGCTTTCGCGCACAGGCCAGATACGAGACATCGGTGTTGGCCTTGCGGGTATAGACCGGATAGCCCTTCAGCCCCAGTTCCTGCGAGCGTTTGACCTCCATGTCCCAGTACGCCCCCTTGACGAGGCGGACCATCAGGCGACGGCCGTGCCGTCTGGCCATGTCGGCCAGATGATCGAGCACAAAGGGTGCCCGCTTCTGATAGGCCTGCACGACGACGCCGAAGCCCTGCCAGCCCTTGAGCGCCGGATCGCCGGAAATCGCCTCGATACAATCCAGTGACAGATCAAGCCGGTCGGCTTCCTCGGCGTCAATATTAAGGCCGATGTCGTATTTGGCGGCATCGATACAAAGCGCCCTGAGCCGTGGCACCAGTTCGTCCAGCACCCGCTGCGCCTGCCCGATCTCGTATCTCGGATGCAGCGCCGACAGCTTGACGGAAATCCCCGGCCCCTTGTACGGCCCGCGCCCGTCGGCGGTCTTGCCGATCTTTTCAATCGCTACCTTGTAGGCCTGAAAATAGCGTTTGGCGTCGGCCATGGTTCGGGCCGCTTCGCCGAGCATGTCATAGGAATAACTGTAGCCGCGCTTTTCCCACTCGCGCGCCCGCTCCAGCGCATCCTCAATCGTGCGGCCCATGACGAACTGCTTGCCCATCACGCGCATCGCCTGATTAACACTTTCGCGAACCACCGGCTCGCCCAGCCGCGCCATCAGACGGCGGATCGCCGCATCAGGCGAGCGGCCCTTGTAGCCGTGCATGTTGACGACCTGCCCGGTCATCATCAGCGCCCAGGTCGAGGCGTTGACGAACAGCGACGACGATTGACCGAGATGTTTTTTCCAGTCGGCCGAACCCAGCTTGTCGCGGATCAGCGCTTCGCGGGTCTCGTCATCGGGAATACGCAACAGCGCCTCGGCGACGCACATCAGTAAAACCCCTTCCTGCGTCGACAGCCCGTATTCGTGCAAAAACGCATCGATGCCGCCCTTGTGCACGGTCTTGTCGCGCACCGCCTGAACCAGCTTCCGGGCATAGTCATCGATGCCGGCGCGCATCTCGTCGCTGAGATCAAGGGTGCCTAAAAGCCGCTCGATACATTCGGTCTCGTCAGCGCGGTAATAGGGGTCGATGTCGGGGCGGGCGACATTTGCCAGAGGATCGTTTTTCCTGAAAATCATCTTCGGCATTGTGCACTCCCCGGCATTGACTGGCTTCAGAGACGGTAGCGGTCCCAGATCATTCGTTCCTCGACGGCGGAGATCAGACCGTCGGCCCAGACCGCAACCTCGGTCTGCTGACGGGCCCCGCCGAAGCGTCGAGATAACCATGATTTCTGCGCTTTGAACACCGGCATCCTGACTTTTTCACCGAAGCGGTCGCGCAAGGTCTGGCGGATTTCGCCCAGTCCGTCGGCCAGCCCGAGGTCAACGGCGCGCCGTCCGGTCCAGAACGCACCGGTAAAAAGCGCCGGGTCATCTTTCAGTTTATCCGCACGCCGGGAACGAACGTAATCCTTGAAGCTGTCGTGCATGTCGAGCTGAATTTCCTTGAGCCGGGCGACGTCGGCTTTCTTCTCGGGGAGGAACGGATCCATGAAGGATTTGTTTTCGCCGGCCGTGTGCAGGCGGCGCTCGATACCGATCTTCTTGATCGCCTCGACAAATCCGAGGCTTGAGGAAATCACTCCGATCGAGCCGATGATGGAGTTGTCGTCGACGATGATCTCGTCAGCCGCCGCCGCCAGCCAGTAGCCGCCGCTGGCCGCGACGTCCTCGCAAAAGGCGATAACCTTGACGTTGTTCTCGTCGGCCAGCTGGCGAATCCGTTTGGCGATCAGTGCCGACTGCACCGGCGAGCCGCCTGGTGAATTGATGACCAGCGCCACCGCCTTGATCTTCTTCACCTTGAAGGCGCGCTCCAGAATTTCGGCGACGCTTTCCAGCGTCAGTCCCTGCCGCATCGGTCCCATCTGGCCGATGATCCCCTTCAGCGGCACCACCGGCACCAATGGCAGTATTTCGCCGGTTGTCCATTCCCTGATTTTCGGGGTCACGGTATCCGAGATAAAGCCCATGGGGTGCTCCTAATCATTTCAAGACTTATCAGATGGTCAGGGCCTGGCCATCGCGCAACACGGCCTCGGCCTGATCGGTAAAGCTGCCGTCGGCGTCATGCAGCACCAGTGAATTTTCCGCGACCGGCCCCGGCGCCGCACCCTTGGTCGCCTGAATGAGGCAGCGTTTGACCGGGCGTCCGTCATCAAGCGGAATCAGGCTGAGCCGCTTCGCTGCGCCAAACCCGCCCTGCAACGCTGCCAGAATCTCATCGCCCCGGTCGGCGCGGTGAATGATGCTGAGCGTACCGCCGGTCCTGAGCCGTGCGGCCATGAACGTCATCCAGCCGGCCAGATCGCTGCTGCTTTCCACCGTTGCCAGCGCGCGCGCCGGATCTTTCGGCATTTGCCCGCTGGCGGCATCCAGAAAAGGCGGGTTCGACATCACATGATCATAAAGGGCCGTGCGCATCACCGCGTCGGGTTTGCTGACATCCATCATTTGAAAGCGGCTCCGCTCGTCCATGCCGTTTCGCCCCGCCGAGCGCTCGGCCAGCGCAATCAGGTCGGGCTGCACGTCGATGCCGCTGACCCATACACCGGGCACCCGGGCCAGCAATGCCAGCGCCGCCGCCCCGGTGCCGGTACCGACATCCAGCACCTGATCGGCGTTAACGGCCGGTACGGACGCCGCCAGCAGGATCGGATCAATGGCCGCCCGAAAGCCGGATTTTGGCTGCAAAAGGGTCACACGGCCGCCCAGAATCGGGTCTTCGCTGAGCCGGTCCTCGACCTCTTCGACCACCACCCAGGCCCGCCAGTAATCCTCGTCAACGACCATAACCCGTTGTAATGCCGTCATATTCACAGGCTGCAGCACCGAAGACGCGAAGCCGTCAAGGATCAGCGCCTCGATCCCTTCGGCACCCAGTTCGGCCCTGAGATACGACAGAAACACCGGATCGTTGGAACGGGTCAGCTCGCGCATCAAATGTCCTGTTACTCACTGTTCTTGCTCACTGTAATCGCCGTCCGTATGCTTTCAACATGTTTGGCCTTTTGGCCGGGCAACATGTTTGGCCTTTTGGCCGGGCAACATGTTTGGCCTGATGGCCGGACAGCAACGGCTGACAAAGCCGGTACATTGATTGGTAACGAGAGAGGTCTGGCCCGTGGGCGTAGTTGTTAGTCTGGAAGGTGAGCGCGACAAGCGCCCATCACTTGATGAGTTATATGATCTGATCGCCGAAGATCTGAAAGCGGTCAACGAAGAGATCGTCAAACGCATGCAAAGCCCGGTGGCGCTGATCCCGCAACTGGCATCGCACATCGTCGCTGCCGGCGGCAAACGGCTGCGGCCGATGCTGACGCTGGCCTCTGCACAATTGTGCGGTTATCAGGGCGAACGCCACGTGACGCTGGCGACCTGCGTTGAATTCATTCACACCGCAACCCTGTTGCACGACGACGTCGTCGACGAAAGCGAGTTGCGTCGCGGCATGCAGTCAGCCAATGCCATTTTCGGCAACAAGGCGAGCGTGCTGGTCGGCGATTTCCTGTTTTCACGCTCGTTCGAGCTGATGGTCGAGGACGGCTCGCTCAAGGTGCTGGGCATTCTCAGCCGCGCCTCGTCGGTGATCGCCGAAGGGGAAGTGCTGCAACTGCTGACCACCAACGACACCGAGACCGGCGAAAGCCAGTATCTGGAAGTCATCAAATCGAAAACTGCGCAGCTGTTCGCTGCCGCGTGCCGCATCGGCGCCGTCGTCTCCGAACGCCCGAAGGTCGAGGAAGACGCGCTGGAATCCTTCGGCATGAACCTGGGGATCGTCTTCCAGCTGATCGACGATGTGCTCGATTACCGCGCCGAACAGGCCAAACTCGGCAAAACCGTCGGCGACGATTTCCGTGAAGGCAAGATCACCCTGCCGGTGATCCTGGCGTTCCGTCGCGGCAACGAGGAAGAACGCACGTTCTGGCGACGCACGCTGGAAGATCTGGAACAGACGGATACCGACCTCAAATACGCCATCACCCTGATGGAAAAGCACGGTGCGCTGTCAGACAGCGTAGACCGCGCCCGCCATTACGGCGCCATTGCCCGCGATGCGCTGGGGATCTTCAAGGATTGTGCGGAAAAGCGTGCGCTGATCAATCTGATCGATTTCTGCATTCAGCGCGTTCACTAGGGATCGGGTCAGCTCAGCTTGCCGTGCTTCGGCAACTCGCCGTCATAATCGACAATACCGGAATCCAGCGCATAACAGGCAAGGCGGACCGATTTCGGGATCTTGACGCTTTTGCCTTCGCGTTCGCCCTTTTCATAGTACTGGATCATGCGCGGCTTCAGGCCGAGCAGGTCGGCCGCATCCTTCTGCGACAGACTGCGCGCCTTGCGCCATTTCTTGAATTTTCTGCCGTTCATGCCCGCCCCCTCGCCCGACACCGGGCCAGTAACGGGATTGTATGCAAAAAGTGCGGTTTCTCAAGCCTGCTCTGCCAAGCCACCAGATCCCGCCCCGCCCGGGCAAAGCCGATGATTTTTTTCAAACGCCGATGCGCGGTTCTTGCTCTTGGCCCCGGGCAGGGCTATAAAACGCGCCGCATCATGACGGAGTGTAGCTCAGCCTGGTAGAGCACTGCCTTCGGGAGGCAGGGGCCGGAAGTTCGAATCTTCTCACTCCGACCATTTTTTTGGCTTCCACTAACGGTTTAACGGTAAAGCACTGCCTTGGTAGGGCAGTGTCTTTCTGTACGATGTACAGAAGTGTACAGCCATGAGCGTGAACGGAAGCGGAACATATCCTTAGTTACTTACGCTACTAGGTGTAGCGGGGACCACAGCATTGCTATTGGCCGCATCGCTATTATTGGCATCGCTCGTTGAATTAGTGTCGTTGACGCCCACTGTCTCCCCTATTGTAATTGTTGTTTTTACTATTTCTGCTTTCCAGCCGTCACTGACAGTGTTCATGGTTTGAATGTACAGCTTCAGTGCTTCTTCCTTTGACAGCTGATAATTGTTTGAGAACTCACACGTACGGAAAAACATTTCCCGTGCCATCAAGAGGCCAGGCGTTCTTCCTGACATTTCAGTTTCACCAGAGTTCTCTGCGTTCCCTCCCTTGTCGGGGCCACCGCTGGCACCCGTTGAAATGAGGGTTATTGAAATATTCGAAGAATCCGATTGGCTAAACGTCGCGTCTGATCCTCTGCCCAGACACGTGCGGAGATCGGAATCCAACTTTGTAACCGTCGTATGCGAAAGACTTGGGAGTGATGACAGTACACTGTCGTTTTTTACGATAGACCTTTGAACCTCTGGTTCAAAGGCTGATGAGCACGCAGCCAGCGAGAGCGTCGCCATCGATAGAGTTAAAGTTTTAAAATTTAGATGCATTCTGAGCTCCGAATAAAGGCTAAACGCCGAACCTAGTAATGAAACACTTTGCCTCGATATTATTGACAACACGTTAGCAAAAAATATTAACCAAATACTAAACGGCTTTGTTTCGTATTCAGATCAGGCTGAAACATGGCATTCGGATCTGTCGCCATCGATATATGTATATTTCAAAGGTCCCTAAAGTCTCTTGATGCAGCCAACAAACTGGCAATAGTGTTACTCTCGATTACAATGGTTTTGGTCATTTTGCATTCAGTGGCAAATTTAATAACTCGGCATGGGGGATTCGACAGGTATGAAATTTTATCAACTGGCTTTGCTTGGCATTGTCTTCGGTTTTAATTTGATTGCTCCGGCGGGCGCAGCAGAACGTGAGCTCATAAACTGGAATAATACGGTTGCGAGCAGCTTTGCTGCGCAGCAGTGTGTGACAATCCACGGCGCCCCAGGCACACCAGAAAAGTGTGCACCCTCATATACTCAGGAGTACCCGTGCCCTTCGTTGAAACATCCGGAAAAGCGTTGCCACCATTCTATAGCCGGACCTTGCACCCCTGCGGTTCCGGGAACGCCGGACGTTCATCAATGCGCGAACATCAACCTGGGCACATTTAGTATCGCGGTTGATGGTGGCGTCTATGCCGGGTATTCAGGCCTTGCCGACAGCGAGATCGCGGTGCAAACGACGGTGCATGTGTCTTTGTTTGGAAAGCATGCGGCGCTCCCGATGAGTTGTAAAATCGGCATCGGCAAAAGTGCAAATATTTGCCTGAACCTTATGACCCGGACGTTTAGCGGTTCCGGCTACACCTGTGAAATTGCCGGCGCCAATGTTGCGTCGATCACTTATCCCGGGGTCACCACAAATCTTTGTATGGATGTCACGGTGGGGGGCATTTTTTCAAAACCCGAAGGCACGGTGACGGCGCGAATCGAAGCAGATGTAGAATTTGGTAATGCAACGGTTGCGGGGCATTCGCTTTCAATGGGTTCCAAATCCTGGCAGCCCGCACTGTTTTCGGTAAAGTTCTAATTCAAGATTGCCGCAAATCTCAATTGGGGAGCCAGACGCCTTAATGCCCCGCCTTGCCTATCGGCCGGAAGCCTTTTGCTTAGGTATGTTACGCAACGCCGCACGTCCTGCGACACAGCCGAGCCGTTCATATGGCACAGGAAGGTAGTGTACAGCCATGAGTGTGAACGTAAGCGGAACATAATTGGATCTGGCGATGGAACTCCCGGATCATATATATGCTGCTGTTGCTGGTAGCCTCGCTGAATGTTCATGTCCCATTGCATTTGATTCATTCGGTGTTGCATATTTTGCATTTGCAGTTCTTGATTCAAATCATTTAAGGCCGTCCCGAGCGAATAACGTCATTCTGCATAATTTCTAAGTCATAATACCGTTTCATTTCTCAACTCTTACATCTTGCTTATCACGCATTTCCCAAAGGGCTTAGAAGTCTGATCAAACCCTGTAGGCTCACATAATTGCATTGCCCCTTGAAGAGTAATGTTTTGCCTGATCGAATCATCTTTTGATACCTCGTTAAGTTCGCGAACGGAACTATTTGCCAACGAATGCTTATCGAGTGGTTGTGGTATTTCTAAGTAAACGTAACATCTATAGTTATCCTTGTTTTCAACGTCTGAGAACACACGGATGTTGCCTTTTACTATCCCGGCGACCGTATGATTGTGCAAAATTCCATACCCCCAAACTTCGCCGATTAGCTCATTTGAGTTCTCATACACGTCAATATTCCAATTACCATAAGCATGCGCTCCAGACGCTCTTATCAAGTTACTGCTGATGGATGCAGTATTAATAAATGCGTTTTCGCAACCTGTACCAGCAAAGGCTGTCTTATAAGGAACATTGCTTTGGGCAATAAATATATTCCTACCGGCATTGTCGTTACTCACGCATGCCGATACCGGCGCCGTACTTTTGCAAAACAACCACATGAACACTTCTCGTGACTGGCCAATGTGGGCGGTTTTACTCCCGTTGACAGCGGTCGTATTGCGCGTCCTCGGTCAAACATTCACAAAGATCGGTTTGATTGATATAGCCGACCCGTTCTACGCAGTGACTGTCAGCACAGTCACTTCCGCAGTCGTCCTACTGGTTCTGTATCTTGTGCGACCGGGTCTAAAATTACCCCTTGAATCGTGGAGAGGTGCCTATCTATTTGGCGCTGCCGGTGTTGTCATCGCCATTGGTTTATACACACTGAACGTTGCACTGTTGCATGGCGAGCTTATCGAAGTCATCCCAATCCTTTCAACAGCACCCATCTTTTCAGTTTTTTGGAGTGTACTTATTTTCAGGCGAGAAAAGATCACTCCCCGGTTCGTCGTTTGTATCGTGATCGTAGCCATATCAGTTACTGCGATAGCACTAGATCAATTGAAATGACGTGATTTTCTCAGTCCGTATATCCTTATCGCTTTAACAGCATTTCTCAGAATTCATACGATCTGAGGCGTGATTTTAAGGTTGATCCAACCCTCAATAATTAGTCAAAAAAGTCAGCTCTTGGCTAGAAGCGGACATTTTTAATCACTACGGATTACGTCCGCTTCTAGCCAAAAGCAGCCTTTGATTGCGGGAGCACGCAACCGACCTTATTTACACATAAGTTTTTTTATACTTTGATCAAAATCATCAACCTGACAGCAAATTAGCCGCTTCTGCTGTTGTTTATAGTGTGCCATTGAAATTAATTGCAGGCACCGTCATCTAGGCTGTTTGTTACGAAATAGAAGCTTACATATCCTGATCAAACGGGGTCGGCTCAACGTAGGGATAACGTGAGCGGGCCTTGGTGCCGACGGCACTGGCATTACGCACGTAACGCGCATCATCACCAATACGCGAGATATGTGCCCACGTCGGCGAGCCTTCCGTCGCACGGTGGATGAACATCCGTTCCTTTTGGCTCTGAATACAAAGCGTATTAATCTCGTCAGGGTCCCATCCGTGCATAAGTCCAGCATGCAATGCGGATTCAATGCCCCGGGCTTCATCTGCCCCCGACAGGTTTCGCAACTCAAGCGGGTCGCTTGCCAGATCATAAAGCAGTGGCGGATGACCATGTGTGTAGATGTATTTGTAATTGTCGCGGCGGATCATGCGGCATGGTGCGGCAACACCTTCACCGGTGTATTCGACGATAACAGCATTGTCCCACGACCCTTCGGTGCCGGCTAAAAGCCCCGTCAACGCGTGCCCGTCCAGCGGACTGATATCTTCGGGGGCCTTGCCGCTGCCAAATTCGACGAACGTCGGCAACAAATCAACGAGCGACGTGATCTCGTTGACCCGACCGGGCTTGATCGTGCCGGGCTGCGCGATAATCAATGGAACCCGTGATGAGTTCTCATAAAACGACTGCTTGAACCACATGCCGCGCTCACCAAGCATCTCGCCGTGATCAGATGTAAAGACCACAATAGTGTTCTCAAGCAGGTCCATGTCCTTCAAAGCCGACATGATTCTGCCGACCTTCTCGTCCAGATACGTGCACATGCCGTAATAGGCATGGCGTGCATTGCGGATGTGTTCTTCTTTGATCGTTAGCAGGTCCTGGGCATGGCCATAATAAAGCCAGCGGCTCATCGCATCGAGTTCATCAACCGGAATTGGGTCAACCTTCGGCATGTCGATCTTGTCGTGATCAAACATATCCCAGTACTTCGGATGCGTGACAAACGGCGAATGCGGATGCGTAAAGGAAATCCACAACATGAATGGGTTGTCCTGATTGAAGCGTGCCAGATCATAAATTTTCTGGATACCCGCGTGCTCAACCTCATCGTCGTAGTCGACCTGGAGATTGCGACGGCTTTGTCCGGCTTCGACGACGGCGCGGGGATTGATACCCGTTGGCCGGTAGCGTTCGCCTACAATCCAGTCAGGCGTCCAGGCAAAATTGGCCGGATAAATATCTGTCGTAATCCGCTCATTGAACCCATGAACCTGATCGGGGCCAATAAAGTGCATCTTGCCGCAAAGCACCGTGTGATAACCGATTGCACGCATATGGTGCGCAATCGTCGGCACCGCTGCCGGCAATTCGATGGCGTTATCCCACTGTGCGATCGCGCTGGTATATCTGCCGGTCAGCATCGACATACGAGACGGTACACAAAGCGGGAAATTGCAGTAGTTGCTTTCGAAGACAACGCCGCTTTCGGCCAGCGCGTTGATGTTCGGCGTTATCGCTGTCGTATTGCCATGCATCGGCAGGATCGACGGCGTCATCTGGTCAACCTGAATAACCAGAATGTTAGGGCGGGATTTTGAAGAGGGCATACAGGGGCTCCGGAAAAGTATGGGGCGACGACAATCCGCCGCCCCATGATGGAGGCTTACTTAATCGTCAGACCGAGTTTCTCACTGACGGTTTCGAAAACGTCATATTGCTTCTTCACAAAGGCTTTGGTCTCTGCAGGGGGCAGAATGTAAGGGACCGAACCGAGCTTTTCTGTCGCTTCAATCCATTTTTTATCGGTTTTAAGCTTGGCCAGCACATCAATCCATTTTGCAGTGACATCTTTTGGCAAGTTTGGGGGTCCCCAAAGTCCACTCCATCCCAGGATGACATTCATGCCTGGATAACCGAGTTCCTTGAACGTTGGGACGTCCGGCGCACTTGGTGATCGCTCATCCGTCGAAACAGCAAGGGCTCGGAGCTTGCCGCCATTCATGTGTCCAATCACGCCGGAAAGGTTCTGGAAGAAAATATCGACATGGCCGCCGATCACGGCTGCGCCTGCTGCCCCACCACCTTTATAGGGAACGTGTTTAAGTTGGGCTGGGTCGACCTTCATCTGATCCAGCATCACGACAACACCAAGATGCTGCAAGGCGCCGACGCCGGCAGATGAATAACTGAGACTGGCGCCACCCTTGATGGCCTTCTCAAGATCAGCAAAGGTTTTGTAAGGTGAATCGGCATTTACCGTCAAAGCGAACGGGTTCAATTCCAAAAGGCCCAGAAACGTGTACTGATCCCACGTGTACGGCGTTCTCTTGTTCATTGCTGGTACGGCGGCCTGTGAGCCAACCCGTGACAGCAGCAGAGTGTATCCATCTGGCGCCGCAGTGACGACGGACATTGAACCGATAACACCGGCACCACCGGTTTTATTGACAACGACGATAGACTGACCCAGTAGATCGACGGCCGTATTTCCAAGAATCCGGGCAGCCAGATCGGCGGCACCACCGGCCCCGTAGGGTGACACGAGAGTAACAGGTTTTGTTGGATATTCTGCGTGTGCCGTATTGCTACTTCCAAATACGGCTGCCGTCAGTGCAATTGCACAGACCGACACAAATTTAAGGTGTTTGATACTAACCATTCTAATCTCCCCATTTGAGATATTTCTTCGGTTTTGGGTGCACAATACCCGAAGCCGAGATGAATTTGATTGACTTATACCCGAGTCATAGTTTATTTGATTGCAGAAATCAAATAATAAAACATGGCAGGAAACAAAAGTGTTTATTGAAGATCGCTCCCACCAAACCGTAGCCAAAAGAAATCAGCGGGACGTTCTTTCATCGGTCGCCCTTAACGGGCCGCTGCCACGTACAGAAATAGCCTTGAAGACAGGTTTGCACATGGCATCTGTTTCAAGGATCACAAAATCGCTGATAGAAGCCGGATTGTTGCGGGAGAAATCTGAAATTGCCACGCCCGGCAAACGTGGCCGCCGTTTCGTCGAATTGGAAATAGACCCTGCCGGCGGTTATGTCATTGGCATAGCCATCAATGCATTGGAACAGTCCGTACACCACGATACTCGTCGGCAGCGTCAGATGTGTATAAGAGACAGGTCCGTCACACTCGCCAATATTCGTAACGAACGGATTGACCGCATCGACTTGAGCTTAAAGAACATCAACGATTCTGATATCGTCATTCAGCGCATCGTCGAAAACATAAAACTGATGATTTTGCGTAATGATATTGCCCGCTCCCGGTTGTTGGGCGCCAGTGTCGCCGTCACCGGTGTCATTGATACGGGCACCGGAGATGTGATCACTGCCCCACCACTGGGCTGGAAAAACGTTGCCCTTGAACAAAGACTCTCAGAAGGCCTGAACATTCGCGTCACCATCGAAAATCTGCCGAACGCCATTAATCTTGCCGAATACAGGTTCGGCATTGCGTCAAAGTATATGACAACCTTTCTTATGAATACGGCACTCGGTGTTGGTTCTAGCGTGATGCTGAATGGATATCTTCACCGCGGCCATGACCGATCGGGCGGGTTAAACGGCAATGTTGTTGTAAATTCAGATGCAGATGACGAGCAATTGCGCACTCTCGATCTGTCAGCTGGTGGACGCGGAGTTCTTGTGGAAATGGGCATGTCCGTTTCGGAAGCCGAGACTTTGGCACCCGTTCATGCCACACACATGCTCGCAAAAGTGATTGATGATGCCGAAAGGAACGACCCCAAAGCCATCGCTGCATTGTCCCGTGCCGGGCAAGCCCTTGGTGTCTTCATGGCTTATTCTGGCAGCGTCATCCAGCCGGAAGCATACATCATTTCCGGCCTTTTATCGCGCGTCCCTGCTTATGCCAACGCCTGCAAGGTTTCACTGAGAAAGCATCTCGGTACCCGGGACGTCACCATCTGCGTAAGCACAATGACAGTGCAGGCTGCGGCCAGGTGGCTTGCCATTGGCAATTACCTTATCGACAACGATCTGGAGACAGCCGAACTCGATAATACGGAGGCGGCATGAATCAGAATGCACGCAGTGAAATGTTCGTCGGTATCGGGGTGGTCGCTATTACTGCGATCTTTATGTTTGTCATCATTCCGGGCGCAATCGTTATGCCCACTGGCACAGAAAGCCGGGCGCTGGCACCGGATTTCTGGCCGCGCATTGTCGTCAGCATTGCGGCGCTCTCTGGCCTCTGCATGGTCTTTAATGGGTGGCGTCATCGTAGTGAAGAAAACCCGGCATCCGAAAAGATCACCGGCACCCCCGAGAGGGCTGCTGTCTGGGTCAGAATACTTGGCGCATTTGCGGCGATGCTGGTGTGTTATTTTCTGCTCCCTCTCGGCGGCATGATCCTGCCGACGGCGGGGCTGGGAATATTCCTTATGTGGTGGGGCGGTGAGCGGCGTTGGAAAATCATGGCCCCTACTGCCATTTTGCTGCCCATACTTCTGCACTTGTTTTTCGCCGATTTTGCAAAGGTCCCCTTGCCGACGGGTATCTTTGCAGGACTGTTTTAGGGGCGCTGACAAATGATTGATCAAGTCGTCGAAGCGTTTTCTATATTTCTGAATGTGCAGAATTTTGTTGTCGTCTTTATTGGCGTATTGATCGGCACCTTGATTGGGGCCGTCCCCGGCATGACCACACCAATGGGTGTTGCCCTGGCGCTACCGTTTACGTTTGCCCTGCATCCAGTCACCGGCATTTTGCTGTTGCTAGGCATTTACAAGGGCGGCCTCTATGGCGGATCAATCAGTGCCATCCTGCTAAAGGCCCCGGGAACGCCAGCGGCATCTTGTACTGTACTTGACGGCTTCCCCATGGCGCAAAAAGGTGACGCGAAACGCGCTCTTGATATGGCGCTTTACGCTTCATGTATTGCCGATGTGATTTCCAATCTGTCTTTGATAATGCTGACCGGTTTTCTGGCAACATTCGCGTTACGCTTCGGCCCCCCCGAATTTTTCACCCTAATCCTTTTTTCATTAACGATCATAGCTGGTGTTTCTGGTAACAGCTTACCACGAG
>FLOH01000754.1_pt1 | contig 59738 bp, 68 predicted proteins | sample 756751 | NCBI WGS metagenome assembly FLOH01 (sample SAMEA4026879, study PRJEB14308) | marine metagenome | biome: coastal water; material: water | depth 74 m
GTATAAGAGACAGTACGCTTGCGTCCAGTGGTTTGAAAACTTCGTCGAAAAGAGGTCGAAACGTAAGATTAAACCAAATGGCACTTTTTTCTAGTGGTCTAAGTGGAAGCCCTGAATCAATTGTAAATGGAATTCTAGCCTATCACAACGAGCTATACCCAGGAATGATACAAAGAGAGACAGAAGGCAACCCCTGCTCTTCAGAAGCCCTTATCTATTGGAATCGGAGAAATTCCCAAGAAAGATAGAAATATCAAAATCATCTACATTATTCTTGTGTAAAAAACTCTACTCTCCAAGCTCATACCTAACAAACCTAACAATTCTCATATTCTCTCCAACCTTACCTACCAATTCCTTTACCAACTCCCCTACCTTTTTACTTCCGTCTCTAATATAACTTTGCGCCTCTAATTCTTTTACGTTTTTAGGGTTCATACTAACAACCTGCATAGCCACCTCTTTACAAAGTGCAACAAACTCGTCATTTTTGGCTACAAAATCAGTTTCACAAGCAATTTCTACCATTGCTCCAACTTTTCCGGTCGCATGAACGTATGAATACACCAAACCACTCTTTACTTCCCTATCAGACTTTTTAACAGCCTTGGCCAGACCACTTTCTCTTATTATCTCTTCTGCCTTTTTCATATCTCCTTTAGCCTCATCCAAAGCCTTCTTAACTCCCATTACCCCAGCTCCTGTCTTATCTCTTAATTTTTTAATTTTATCCATCATATTATTTTTTTGAACCCTGCACCCCACGTGGTGCAGTGGCTTTCAATCCTAACTCAATAGCCTGGGTTAATTTCTTAATAACCAATTCTACCGCAGACATAGCATCATCATTCATAGGTATTGGATAATCAATCATTTCCGGATCAGCATTACTGTCTACCAAAGCCACTATCTTTGTCCCTTTTATATTAGCCTCTTTGATTGCTGTTCTCTCTTTCTTTATATCTACCACCAAAATCACATCGGGTGCAGAGTTTAAACTAGAAAGTCCCCCAAACTGCCTTTCCAACTTGGCAATCTCTCTGTCAAACATCAATCTTTCTCTTTTTGTAAATCCTTTAAACTCACCAGCATCTCTATCTTTCTTTAGCTTTATCAACCTGTCAATTCTAGTTTTCATCTGTTGCCAGTTAGTTATCGACCCACCCAGCCAACGTTCCACCACAAATGGAATGTTCAGTCTATCTGCTTCACTTCTAATTATTTCCTTTGCCTGTCTTTTTGTACCCACTAAGGCTATTGTCTTACCTTCACTCATCCATTTGGTTAGTGCCGTGCAGGCATCTTCCACACAATCGACCGTCTTTTCCAGGTCAAATATGTGTACTCCACCTCTTTTGCCATGCAAAAACTTCTCCATTTTAGGGTTCCAGCGCCTAGCCACATGACCAAAATGAGCACCTGCCTCAAACAAGGTTTTTACCATGTCTTCTTTAGATCCTTCTAAAACTCTAACTTCCTTCGCCTCGTCGGAGCCTTGTGCGGAGACGGGTTTTTTTATTTTCTCAATTTTTTTTGTTGCCATAGTTTCATCCCCTTTTCACCTCTTCTTGGAATCTAAATCAGGGGATTCTCCAAGAATGTGTTTTATTTCTAATAACCTCTATATTCTAACCTGTTTTGCTTTAAATTTCAAACTAGCGCTCCACCCCTCTTCTTTTTCCTTCTATATCTTCATCCAGTCCTAATCTTTCTCCAACTATTCTTAAACAGCTTTCTTTCACAACCTCAATCGGTAAGTTAGCATTCACAACCTCGGTATTGCCTACAAAAATACCTCTACCCCTTGCAATATCTGCTGCTTCAGCACCATATGCCGTAACCATATTAAAACATTCCTTATCAAATGGATCACCTTCACTACCCCTATCAAGTCTTTTTCTTAATGTACCCTCTGTTATGTGCAACATTAAACGCAAATCCGGATCTGGAAAACCAAGCTCAACATACAGCTTTTTGTGTAGCTCTAATAGCTCATATCTACTCATTCCACTTTCTTCCTGATACTTTATAGTAGACATAAAATCTCTGTCTTTTAGAACCATTGCACCCCTTCCCAAGGCTGGCAAAACCACTTCCGCCATATTAATCGCTCTAGCTGTATAAAAAAGTTCAGCCTCACGCATTGGACTCAACGCACCCGCTGCTTTTTTTCTAAAAATAATCTCTCTAATAACCTCTGATTTTGGGCAACCACCAGGCTCCCTTGTTTCAACAACTTCAAGACCCAAACATCTAAGTTCTTCCGCCACCATCTTCATCATCGTAGATTTACCACTAAACCCCGGCCCCTCAAAAACAATATACTGTCCTTTATTCATCCTCTCCAATATAGATCCTCACTTTGATAAAATCAACCCCCTTAACTCACCCGTTCATTAACAAAGGAGATAAGCATGAAGACCTTAAAGAATCAAGGGGCCTTTGAAATTCTAACCTCACCAGAGGAACTAGAACAGGCCTTGCTCAAAATAGAAAGGGCTGGTAGAACCTGTTATCAGTCTGGAAACAAACCAATTACTTCAGAAAGTTCCAAAAGGTTCATTGAAAGATTGCTCACAAGTGGTCACCATAGTGTTCTGGAGCACAGCTCACTAACCGTACTGTTCACCAATGTTAGCCGTGGCTTCACTCACGAACTGGTTCGCCACCGCCTTACATCACCCTCTCAAGAATCAACTAGATATGTTGACTATTCTAAGTCCGGGAAAAATATAGACCTAGACCGATTCGAGCTAAAATTTGTTGTTCCACCCCATCAAGACGAGAAACAGAAAATTCAACTTGCCAATGGCTCATTCATATCGCTTGAAGAAATGCTTCAAAACATAGAAGAATATTACAGAGGTTTAAGAAAAGCAGGTTTTCAACCAGAAGATGCTCGCCAAATCCTTCCCATTGCCACCAAATCAGAAATCGTCATTACTACCAATTTCAGAGAGTGGCGTCACATCTTTTCCATGCGAACATCAAAAGCGGCTCATTGGGAGATACGCACAGTAATGTGCAATCTGCTACAAGAGCTTCAATCACTAGTACCAGTCGTTTTCGACGATTTCGTTCCAGCTGGGCACGACAAAAAAGGTATCCCATTTTTCTCATGTAAAGGTTCGTAACCTATACATAACTATTTAACACCCCCGATTCAATCCTGAATCGGGTTTTTTTTCTCCTCCTCAACCACTGGCCGTTTCCAACTAGCCCAATCACACTTGGGGTACTTCTCACAACCATAAAACTCTCTGCCTTTTTTGGTTTTCTTAATCACCACTTTAGCCCCACACGTTTCACACTTAACTCCTTCTAGGTACTTGGTCATGTTTTCAATATGTCTACATTCAGGGAATTGGTCACAAGCAAAAAACTCTCCAAACCTGCCGGTTTTTACAATTATCTCTCCTTTTTTACACTCAGGGCACTTCCTGCCTGTTTTAACTACCGGAATCACAATCGCCTTTACGTTTTTTTCTACTTCTAGAACCTTTTTGTCAAACGGACCGTAAAAATTAGACAACATCTCCTGCCAATCCTTTTTCTTTAAAGACACCTCGTCTAACAGCTTTTCCATCTCCGCCGTAAACTCGTATTCTAACTGATCCGGAAAGTTTGTAACCAAAAATTTGGTCACCGTTCTGCCAATGTCCGTCAAAAAGAATCGTTTCTCTTTTTGTTCCGCATACTTTCTGTAAATTATCTTGGTTATGGTCGGTGCATAGGTAGACGGCCTACCAATTCCTCGTTTTTCCAGCTCTCTAATCAACGACGCATCATTGTATCTTGCTGGTGGTTGGGTAAACTTCTGCTCTGCCAAAACCTTTTCTAAATCCAGTTTTTCTTTTTCACTAAGTTCGGGCAACAACTGATTCTCCACCATTCCTTTACCAAACACCTTCTTCCAGCCATCAAACTTCTCTACTTCACCTCTGGCAATCAACAAGTATTTATCCGCCTGAATATCAACTTTTGTATTATCATACAGCGCCTCTGCCATCTGGCTAGCCACAGTTCTCTGCCATATTAGTTGGTATAGTTTTTTCTCATCTCCCGCCATCTTTCCTCTACCCACAAAATCATCAGGCAGTTTAGAAATGTAGGTCGGCCTAACCGCCTCATGGGCTTCTTGTGCTTGCACCTTACCACCAGACTTATATCCTCTAGATTTTTCCGGCACGTACTCCTTGCCAAACTGTTCCAAAACCAAACTTCTAATTTCACTAACCACACCAGGGACCAAACTCAAAGAGTCGGTTCGGTGATAAGTAATGTTTCCATGCTCATACAAACTCTGGGCAATACTCATAGTTTTTCTGGCCGACCAGCCCAGTCGGTTCGCCGCCGCCTGCTGCAAAGTACTCGTCTTAAACGGTGGTCTTGGGTAAGCCTTTCTGGCTTTCTTTACAACCTTCTCCACCACATAATCCGCACCCTCTAAATCTTTTTTAATCTTGCTAGCATCCTTCCCATTCTTCACCCCTTGTTTCAACTTCGCCGTAAACAATTCAACTTCGCCTCGCCGTAGCACTTTGCGTAGGCGGGCCCCTATATCCCAATATTCATCGGCTTTAAATGCCTCAATCTCTTCCTCTCTATCAAAAACTAATCTCACCGCCACACTCTGCACTCTACCGGCAGACAGTCCTCTCCTAACCTTATACCAAAGAACGGGAGACAGTCTAAAGCCAACAATCTTGTCCAAAATCCTTCTGGCCTGTTGCGCCTCTACCAACTCCATACTTATCTTGCCAGGCTTTTTCATGGCTTCCAAAACTGCCTCTTTGGTAATAGAGTGAAACACTACCCGTTTAAACTTTTTCACATCCTCACCTTTTTCTTTCATTAGTTCCAAAACATGCCAAGCAATTGCCTCTCCTTCTCTATCAGGGTCAGTCGCCAGTATCACTTCATCTGCTCTAGACACCATCTCCTTAATCAGGTTCACCTGGGGCGCCTTACCTCTCACCTGAATATACTTTGGCTCAAACACATACCTGCTTTCCAAAACGTCTGCGTTTTGCCCATCTAAATGCTTTAGCTTTTGTTGGGTAATCTCCACCCCCATCTTAGATTTTGGCAAGTCCCGTAAGTGACCAATAGTAGCCGCCACTTCCCACCCCTTGCCTAAATAACCGGCAAGGTTTTTCGTCTTGGTTGGTGACTCAACAATTAAAAGCTTCATAACTCTCCACTATACATTACTTTCATCAACTGTCAAAAAGAGCTCATCTTCCATGACAAGGGTCGGACCCTTGTCATAGCGAACCGCATTTGAATATATTTCTTACTCAATATTTTCACACCATATTCTTGAACTTAAAACCCGAAACAATTCCAAACAACATTCCCGCACTCCAGATATTCAATTACCTGTTTCACACCAATACACCCGCCTATTTATACAATTCACTCCCCCACCCATTTCCCCGCACCGTGTCCGCCTTTGGCGGAAAGAATGTAGTCCACAATCTTCCTAGCAACCGGCCCCGCCTCACTACTTCCCTCACCCGCCCCCGGTAACAACACTGTTACCACTACCCAATCGTTTCTATCATCCCCCAATGGCACCACAACAGTAATCCATGTATGAGCTTTTGTTTTCTCACCTCCATGCTGTGCAGATCCAGTTTTACAATAAACCCGGCCATCTAAATCAAAAAATGGAAACGCCGTTCCCCCACTCATGCAAACGTCCCTCATTCCATTTTGTACCAATCTCTGTGTTTCATCAGCCAACTTCAAATCTGTGCAATCAATTCCGCTGCCCATATCCAACCTTGGTTTACACACCTTGCCGCTAAATATACTTGCGGTCCATTGATTAACCTGCAAAGGCGTTACCAGTAAATCCCCCTGACCAATAGATATATGATAAGTATTTCCCAAAAACCATCTCTCTCCTGTTCTCTTCTCTCTCCATAGCGGGGTCGGCAAAAAACCATCTACCTCACCGGGCAAATCAATCCCCGTCTGCCTACCTACATTCATTCTATCAGACCATTTAATTATATTATCAACCCCCAACCACTCCCCTAGTTTATAGAAATAGATATCATTACTTCTGGCCAAAGCCTTTTCAATGTTTACCTCGCCTTCTGTCCTACCATACTGGTCAAAATACCAATTGCCAAACCTAAACTCACCAATCTTAATCTCACCCTTATCCTCTACGGTTGTCCCTTCGTCTATTACGTTTTCCTCCAAACCCGCCACGGCCATTACTAGCTTATACACCGATCCCGGTGGATACATCCCCGTAATAGTTCTATTAAACATGGGTTTATTTTTATTATCTTCAACTACGGCCACAGCACTAGAATAATCCCCACCCTCTTCACCTCTAATTCCTTCTTTTACAAACAAGTTAGGGTCAAAACTAGGCAAACTCACCATTGAAAGTATCTCTCCATTTACCTTGCTCACCACCACAGCAGCCTCAGGCATATCCCTTGCCGCCCAATACACTTGTCTTTGCAAATCTGCATCCAAACTCAATTTTAAATCTATTCCACCTATTGCCTCTTTTCTTTCTAGCTCTTTCATAATCACCCCCTTGGCGTTTTCTTCTATAAGTTTTAACCCAAAACTTCCTTTCAGTTCGTCTTCATACCAACCTTCTAAACCACTCCTACCTACAATCTGACCCAAATAACATTCATCTTCACATTCTTCCAATCTTTCTTCAGAAATTTCTCCAATAAAACCAGTCACTCCTGCTGCAATTTCCCCCAAAGGATAATGTCTAACAACCTGCTCACCCATCTGCTTATTTATGGCCAAATACTTCCCGTTTCTATCTAGTATTGCTCCTCTTGCCGATTCCACAATCTCTGCTCTAATCCTATTTCCGCTGGCCAATTTTTCATTGTGCTCACCCAATATAATTGTTAAAAACACCAGCCTAGAAAGAAACACCGCCATTACCAGGTAAACCGCTAGCTTAAAATACCCAAGTTCATTTCTCATACTTTTAGTTCCCCATTCCATCTGTCTTTACCTATCCAATCTCTTATCACGCTCATTAACCACGTTCCCGCCACCAACATAAAGCTGGAAAGCCCAATTGTCATTCCTGTCACCCCTGTAAGTAAAAAACCTAAAACAAAAGCCAACCAATAAACATATTTCCAGTCTAACAACAACCATAGACCTATCCAATACAAAGGCAAACCAAAAACCCCTTGTCCAACCAACAAAAGTATCACCACTCCTACCAGCTTGTATATAATAGTTTTATTCATGGCACAACTTACACCCCTACTCATATCTATCCTACTGCTTGTAATGGGCAAACTCAAGCCCTTGGAATCAGGGTTTAGTAAAGTTACCAGCTCTTTAATCTTAATTCATCAACCAATTTACAACCTAAAAAACAAATTAGACCAACAAAAATTGTTTGTCGCCTCTCTTCCTAGTATCCACTTTTCAAACCTTTCCTTACAGGCAGAAAATGAAAAACTAAAAACCCAAAATCTACTTCTAAAAAACAAATTAGACTTAAAAAGTTTTGATTTGCCAGACTACAACACTATTCCAGTAAGAATCATAAATATCAACCAAACTATCTCCGCCACCTCTGACCACACAGATCTAATTGAACCAGGTATGCCGTTAGTTCAGTCTACTAATATAATCGGCATTGTCCAAAAGGTAAGCTCTTCTATTATTTACATTCTTCCATTAACAGATAAAAATGTTTCCTTCCCAGCCCAAACAGATCAAGGTGATAAAGGCAATTATCTTTTTCAAGACCAAATTCCTCAAATGGCTAATATTGCCAGTCAAAATGTTCCCAATCAAACAAATACAGTATTTACTTTACCCACAGAGCAAATTCCAGAAGGTCTTATTGTAGGCACCGTTACCCAAACCCTTACCAAACCCAGTAACCCAATTCAAAGAGTAGAAATCAAACTATCTTCAGCTAGCCATAACCTAAGCGACGGTGGCCCTCTCTACATCATCACCTCTCCCTAAAGCAATATCCTCAATCCCAACTCCACCCAAACGATAGCTAAGACAGACCCTACCGTTACCTGAGCCCAACTATGTTTCTTTATCTCCACTCTAGACCACAATACCAAAAGTAAAACCACCACCAACCACCAGTAGTTATTCCAACCCCAAAAATGGTTAAAAAAGGCCAAAGCCGCCCCGTTAACTCCAGCATGAACCGATATCTTCCAAAAATATGTAACCAAGGCAAACACCATTGCCATGCTCCAAAACACCAACAAAATATAACCCAGTTCAGCCTTACCCAAGAAAAATGCGTAAACCACACCTGTCAAATGAACCAAGGCAGTAACCATGTACAAACCACGCCTTTCCTCTTTCTTTGTAATATCCCAATCAGAGATAAAACCTTTCTTTAGCCCCCACAACATGTACAAAGCCGGAATCAGTGCATCAACAATCAACAAAAACACTAAAAAACGCCACCGCAACCCATTGGTCAACGCCCACCAAACAGCTCCACTAAGCATAATTGGAATCTCAATAACAGGATCAAACACGCGTGAAATAATCCAGGCAAGTCTTTTCATACAATAAATATATCAAAATTTACAGTTAGTCGTATTATCCCAAATCCCCTATCACCTTAACCTTTTTAAGCAAACTATCATCTTCCAAAACCTTAGCACAACCCCTTACCACCGCTTCCATCGGGTTATCTGTTACCCAAACAGGCATACCGGTTTGCTCAGAGATTAGTTTATCAATACCTCTAATTAAAGACCCACCTCCAGCCATAACCGCTCCCTTTTCCAAAATATCTGCAACCAAATCTGGCGGTGTTTCTTCTATTATCTGGGCAATCTCCACCAATATTGTATTAATAACCGGCATCATTGCTTCTCTAACCTCCACACTATCTAGTTTCAATGACTTTGGCAAACCATCAGTTAAACTTCTACCTCTTACCACCACCTGCAACTGCTTACCATCCTTTTCTGCTTTTAACTCATGGGCCGACCCCACCGCCAACTTTACTGCTTCTGCGGTACTCTCACCTAAAAGCAAGCTGTGTTTTAACCGCACAAAAGAAGTTACTACCTCGGTCAACTCATCCCCCGCTATTCTTAACGATTTATTCAATACCAACCCCCCTAAAGAAATAATTCCAATTTCTGTTGTTCCCCCACCAATATCTATTACCATCTGACCCTGAGCCTTGGTAACAGGCATTCCTGCTCCAATGGCCGCCGCCATAGGTTCCTCTATTAGAAACACCTTTCTTGCTCCAGCCGTTATCGCCGCCTCATGCACCGCTCTTCTTTCCACCTCCGTCACTCCAGACGGAATTCCCACCACTACCCTAGGTCTAGGTACCTTAAACCCAAGCCCCTTATATGTATCATGCACCTGAACAATGTAGTGCTTTAGCATTGCCTCTGTTGCGTCAAAGTCTGCAATCACTCCGTCTTTTAGGGGCCTAATTACCTCAATACTATCTGGGTTCTTGCCCAGCATTTTTCTGGCCTCCTCACCAATTGCCAATACCTCTCCAGTTTTTTTGTTCCTAGCCACTACAGACGGTTGGCGAATAACAATTCCCTTACCTCTAACATGAACCACTGTATTGGCCGTCCCTAAATCAATTCCTATGTCCAAAGTAGCCATTCGCCAAATTTTCTCAAGCATTGGTTAAGATGATACCATTTCCATGCTAAAATTACTGCCATGGTTAACATCATCTCATTTTTATTCCACGTTCTATTTTTCTTCACCCCTTTACTCCTTTGGCCAAAATTAAGCGAAGTGTTCGAGTTCCCCAAAATGCTCTTTGTTTACGGCATGACCATTCTCATCACCACCGCCTGGATAGTTAGCTGGGTTAAACAAAAAAAAATTACCATTCGTAGAACCCCGTTCGATATACCTATTCTCTTGTTCCTTCTTGTTCAAATCCTCTCCACATATTTTTCCATCGACCAACACACCTCCCTCTGGGGTTACTACTCAAGGTTCCATGGCGGTCTTGCTTCCACCATTTCATACATCCTCCTATACTACGCCTTCACCTCCAATGTCAAGGGTCGGACCCTTGACATCATCAACACCATTCTTCTTTCCACCGCTCTAATCTCTGTCTACGCAATACTAGAACACTTTGGCATAGATAAAAACGTCTGGGTTCAAGACGTCCAAAGCCGCGTCTTCTCCACCCTTGGTCAACCAAACTGGCTTTCCGCCTACCTGGTCGCCGTTCTCCCATTACCAATATATCTCTTCATAGGAAGACGCAAGGCGAAAGACGGTTCCGTCGGAACCTTAAGCGGTCTGCAGCCGATTTTCTACATTCTCCTCTCAATCCTCATCTTTACTGCCATCATCTTCACCAAGTCCCAGTCTGGCATTGCCGCCACCATTATTGTTCTCCTGTTAATTCTCACTCATCTTTCCCTTCAATACAAAAAACTCCCTCATCTTATTGCCCTAATAACCATCTCAATTATCTCCACATTCCTACTTAAACCTCACTACATCACTAAATCATTAACATCGCTAAACAAAATCAACCCCTTCTATTCCACCACCCAGACAATTGCAGAACAAGACCTAGAAACACGGGGCAATTCAGGCTCCGATTCCATGGCTATCCGTCGCGTAGTCTGGCAAGGAGCTATGGACCTTGGTAAAAAACACCCAATTTTAGGCACAGGGCCAGAAACTTTTGCCTATTCCTACTACTGGCAAAGACCGGCAGCACACAACCTGCTTTCAGAATGGGATTTTTTATATAACAAAGCTCACAACGAGTACTTAAACTTTTTCGCCACCACCGGATACTTAGGTTTAACCTCCTATCTTCTGCTCATCATCTGGATCACCACCTGGTGGGTCAAAAATCGTTCTAATCGTCATTCTGGTAAGCAAATCTTTGCGCGCATCCAGAATCAGATTCCGGAGTCCTCGCAAACTCGTCCCCAGAATGACGAACAAGCTATGATTACCCCATTATTCATCGGCTGGCTCTCTATTCTTATCACCAACTTCTTTGGCTTCTCTGTTGTGGCCGTAGCCTTACTTTTTTTCCTCTTCCCCGCTTTAGCCATTAGCCTGCAAAAGTCTTCCAAGGGTTCCGAACCTTCGGCGGTCCGCAGCGATAGCGAAGGATGGTTCGGAACCTTTGTTTCAATTCTGACCATCATCTTTTCTCTCTACCTACTCATCTCCCTTTCCAACACCTTCAGAGCCGACCTTTTATATAATCAAAGCAAGTTCCAACCAAATATAGAGCTTCTTCAAAAAGCCGTTATCCTACAACCCAATCAACCGCTATTTTTAGCTAAACTTGCAGAACAAGAGGCAAAAACAGCCGCTACTATATTCATTCAACTTAGTTCTCTACCTGAAGAAGCCAAAAACGCACAAAAACAGCTGGAGAAACAATCTCAAGAGCACGTTGCTCAAGCATTAGACATGAATCAATACAACATAAATCTACTAAAATCCAAAGCCAGGGTAGAAATCTATCTCTCAAACATCAACCAATGGTACAGCCAACAGGCACTAAACACCCTTCTTCAGGCCTCTCTATTAGCTCCCACAGACTCTAAGCTTCTTTTTAACATTGGTATTATTTACAGCAATCTTAATAAACCAGAACAAGCCACAGAAAGCTTTAAAAAAGCCGTGGAGCTTAAACCAAACTACCAACAAGCCATAAGTAAGCTCCAGCCTTGATATAATAGGCTATATGAATATTATAACTACTCCAAACACCTTCTTAAGGAAAACCGCCAAGCCAGTAACCACCTGGACCCCTAAGCTGCAAAAACAACTAGAACAGATGGTTGTTTTGGTGAAAGAGTCAAAAGATCCCCAAGGCATGGGGTTAGCTGCTACTCAAGTAGGCATTGATAAACGCTTTTTTGTCATTCTAGAACACGGTCAAACAAAAACCTACATTAACCCTAAAATCCTAAAAACTAGCTCTAAAATGCTCTCAGACAAGTACAAAAGTGACAACAAACGACCACTAGAAGGCTGCCTTTCCGTTCCCAAACTGTGGGGGTTTGTTGACCGCCCCTACTCCATCACTCTCTCCTACCAAACCCCCATACGTGGTTCCGAACCACGCAAATTAGCCCAGGCAACCAAAACATTTAAAAACATAGAAGCCATTTCAATTCAGCATGAAAACGACCACCTAAACGGAATCCTATTCACCGACCATATACTGAAACAAAACGGTACCATTTTTAAAGAAACCAAAAAAGGCCTTGTTCCCCTAAGCTCATGAAACCCATTAAACTTGTCTATCTAGGTACCCCAGATTTTTCCGCAACAATTTTAGACTCTATCATTAAAAACCCAAATATAAATGTAGTTGGCGTTGTTACCCAGCCAGACAAGCCAAAGGGAAGAAAAATGATACCTACCGCCTCTCCCGTTGCTCAGTTAGCGGAAAAACACAATATTCCTGTTTTCAAACCAAGCAAACTAGATCAATCTAATCTACAGCACATCAAACTACTTAAAGCCGACATCTTTTTAACAGCAGCTTACGGTCAAATTGTTCCCCCATCTTGGCTAGAGCTCCCCAAAATTGCTTGTTTAAATATTCATTTTTCACTCTTACCCAAATATCGCGGGGCCCTTTGTGTATCAGAGCCAATTAAAAATCAAGACAAAACAACTGGCGTCACCCTAATGCAAATGGACGAACAGCTAGACCACGGCCCCATTATTGCAAAACTTAAACAAGATATAGACATAAACGACAATGTTGAAACCCTTACCCAAAAACTTACCCAGAAAGCCATCGCCCTATTAAGGGTTCAACCCTCATGGAGGGTTGAACCCTCCAACCTCCAACCCCAAAACCACAAAAAAGCCACCTTCACCCCTGGCCCCAAAACCCGCACTCGTCAATCGGCATACATAAAAAGCCTAACCACTAACGGACCAGAGCTTCACGCATTAATCCGTTCCCTTAACCCAGATCCTGGCGCATGGACAAAAATAAATAACCAAGACGTTAAAATTATAAAAACCCAACTTGGGAAAGACAACAAATTAGAAATTATCACCGTCCAACTACCTGGCAAAAACCCTATTTCTTGGCAACAGTTTCAGTCTGGCCATTAGCCCACTGATATTTGATGATGCAAAAAGTTACGCGCCGAACCCAAAGACTTAATATCATCAAGTTCCATATTTAAGGTCGTATCAACATACATTCTACAACCTAAAAAGCTAAAACCACCCAATTTTTCTTCTATACCCAACTCCATTACTCCACTCCTATATCTAATATCAACAGATATTGTTTTGCCCCTCTTTGCAACACATCCTCTCCACCACTTTTCGTCTGTAAAGTGTTCATCGTTTGCAATTTGGTACCCAACTTCTTCTACCATATACCCATTTTCTACCAGCACACTTTTATTCTTTACATCAACACATAACACAACATCATCATCCTCGTCAAACAATAGAGCTTCTCCATCTTCTGCCATCAACTCATCTTCCGACAACATCATCAACATTGACAAGGGTACTTTTAATTCTTTAAGATCCCCATCAACATAACATGCAACCAACCCATCAAAACCATCCATGTTTAATAACAATCTTGTTCGTTCTCCAAAACCATTCCCCTCCTTAAATACTCCAACCCTTAAATCACTCTCAATATCTATCATCCAAGACACGCCCCTTTCCCTTCTATTTGATACATACTCAAGGTGCTTGGTCGACCCTCCCAAATCGTATCTTAAAGTTGTCGCATAAATTAAAGAATCCTCTGAAAAACACCTACCCCCCAAGTCCCGTTCACACATCTTATTTCTCAGCCGTAATCTTCCTTGCCAACCTTTTACACTTAGTGCAAAGCTTGGTCTTTACCTTAACTCCGTCTACCAACAACTTGTGTGTGTGCAAGTTTGGGCGCCTAATTATCTTAGTCCTATTTTTGGCATGGCTCACTTTCTGAGCATACTGAACTCCTTTATCACACATGGAACAACCAAACTTTCTTCTTCTCATATCAGTGGTATTCTATCATATAATAACCTTCATACATGATTAGTACTCTATTTACCTCCCCCCTTGCCTTCTTTGTCACCGTTCTTGGTCTTCTTACTGCCATTACAGTTCATGAGTTTGCCCATGCTCTAGCAGCAGACAGCCTTGGCGACCCAACCCCTCGTGCGCAAAACAGAATTAGCCTAAATCCATTAGTTCATCTAGATCCGCTCGGCACTGCCATGTTATTGTTTTTTGGTTTTGGTTGGGGCAAGCCTGTTAACTTTGACCCCCATAATCTTAGAAATCCAAGAAAAGACGTTGCCCTTATTTCCCTAGCTGGGCCAGCAAGCAACATTATTCTAGCCATAATTCTTAGTCTAGTAGCCAAACTAATGGTCTCTTCCGTTATTGTTGGGCTCTTATACCCTCTTATTTACATCAATCTTATTCTAGCTATCTTTAACCTTGTGCCAGTGTTTCCACTAGATGGTGAAAAAATTCTCTCCGGTCTACTTCCTAGAAATATAAGTTTCGAGTACCAAAGCATAATGCAAAAGTACGGCACAATTATATTAATTGTTCTAGTTTTACCCGTATTTGGATCTTCCCCTATTACCTCTCTAATCTCTCCTATAATCGGCTACGTATTTTCTCTACTTACTTAGTTTTTCCTTCGTCTAGAAACGTAAGATAACACACCCACTATCAACAAAAGAACAACAAAACCGGTTAATAGTGCTTTACCAATAATCTTAAACACGTTACTAGTGGCACCTTTAGTTTCTTCTACCACAGGTGTTGGCGTTGGTGTGGGTGTAGGTGTAGACGTAGGCGCTACTACCACCTCATCCCCATTCGTCGTCATTCTGCCAGAGTCCCGCTCAGCGGGGGCTTGTCCAGAATCTAATACAATACTTTCCATATCACCAGTAAGTAAAAACTCTCCACTTGGCTTGTTTACATTTCTACTTTCTTCTGCAGTAATAACTATTCCAGAAAAAGCCTGAGTCATACTAGCCTGCATTTTTCCACTTACAATTTCACTTAGTTTTTTAAAGTTTTCTCCCTCTTTGGCCCAAGCCACATATTTATTATTAACCGGGTCAAGGGCTGATACCAAACCCTTACAGGTCATTAAAATTCTATATCTACCCTCATAATACACACTAGCTGCAAAACAACTACCCATCTTGCCATCCTTTGAATTCAATATAGCCGTTCCCTCCATGGCTTTAGCCGAAGAAGCCAAAACAAAAAATAGGCCAATGGTAAACAAGCTAATCTTTAGATTTTTCATATAGCCTATATGATACCATATTTTCTTAATATCAAGGTTCCGAACCTGGATTTTGCATCAGCAAAAATAGTTGTTCGGCAACCTTGATATTTATGGTTTTATATATATACTTAATTCAATGCCCGAAGAATATCAAGAAATCGTACCATTAACGGATCCTGTTGTAGAAGATATCTCTAAAGAGCCAGAGCAAAAGTTAGGCGTGGCCACCAAGCCAGTCACAACCAAAACAGGCCGTCCTTCTTCACTTCCTCTCATTGTCATCACCCTTTTGGCTGTAATAGCGGCCAGCATTTTCTACTATCAAACTGTGCTCTTAAAAAAACAGGTCCAAGATCTAACCAACACCTTAGAGGCTCAAAAAATCGCCCCTTTTCCAGAAATTACCTCAACACCAACCCCACAACCAACTATAGATATTCCACAAACCTCCACCGCCACCGCCACACCCAAGGTACAGTCACAAACAGAAATCCAACAAGCCCTTTCATTGGCACAGCAAAAATACAAAGATGCCCAGTTAATTCTTATTATCTCAGACAACCCCCACCTAGAAGGTCAAGAAGTAACCAAATACTGGTTCAGACAATCTTCAAACACAAAAACATATCTTTATGTATCTTTCATAGCTGGTGAACCAAGTCTGGTAGACCAGCAAGTTTATGTTTCTCCAGACAACAACATTCCTTCTCTAAATCAAAGAATTGAAGATGAACAACTAGGTTTAACACAGGCCCAGGCTCTATCTCTTGCCAACTCTTTATGTAATGAACCGGAAAAATGTCAAAATGCTACCGCAATTAAGACACAGTTTCTAGACACAGGCAGCAATCTACTTTGGCAGATCACCTACCAAGTTCCAGACTCATCACAACCTATTGTTTTCCAAATAAATTCCCTTACCAAAGAAGTAGTCTTTCAATCCCAAAAATAAGGTAAAAAACTATCACCCATCACACTTGACTTCGTGCATTATTCGGGTCATACTAAATGTATGATAAGTAAAAATACTCTTGAAAAACTATATCTTAAAAAACACTGGTCAATGGCTGAAATCGCCAAAGAACTAAACTGCTCCATCCACAAAATCAGCTACTGGATGGATAAGCATAAAATAGAAAGAAGAGGACAGTCCCTAGCCACTTACTACAAACGAAATCCAAACGGCCATCCGTTTAAAATTAAAAAAAGATTAACAGAAGACGACATTAAATTGAAGAACCTCGTTTTAGGCTTATACTGGGGCGAAGGAAGAAAAACCAGTCATCACGCTCTTTCCATTGGCAACTCTGATCCTCACCTCTTAAAACATTTTCAATGTTTCCTCTTAAATATCTACCAGATCAACCCAGACAAGATTAAGTATTACCTCCAAACGTTTAACGACAACGACCAACTAAAATCCATAAATTTTTGGGGGTCAAAGCTACAAATTGATCCTAGAAAAATTTCTTGTTCTAAACCAATACCTTCTCAAGGAAGTGGAACTTACAAGAGAATCAACAAATACGGCGTGCTAAACATCACCGTTTCAAACATTTACCTCAGAAGAATGATTATGAGCGATCTAAAAAAACTAGGCTACAAAAAACTTTCTCACGTTTACAAACGACCCAATCACGAGTTAGAATAGATAAGAGCCATAAATTGCCAAGGTAGCTTAGGCTGGTTAAAGCACGTCATTGGTAATGACGAGACCGTGGGTTCGACTCCCACCCTTGGCTCACAAATTATTAATAAGATATAATCTCTTATGTATATGCTGGGGTACTCAAGTGGTCAACGAGAACGGTCTGTAACACCGTTGGCTTAAGCCTTCACAGGTTCGAATCCTGTCCCCAGCACCACGCCACCCTAGCCCTGCCTGCCGGCAGGCAGGTCAGTTTCAGCCATAGGCTGATCCACCTTTGGTGGAGGCTAGTGTCCCGATTGAGCCTGGGTAGCTCAGTTGGCTAGAGCAGCTGTTTTGTAAACAGCAGGTCGCGAGTTCGAATCTCGCCTCAGGCTCAATCGGGATAAACACAGGGCCTTAGGTTCGAATACCTTAGGGTGGCTCAATTAAGCAACAACCCCTCTACTAAATCTGCAATCGTTTCTACTTCAATTACCCTTGGGTCGTTTCTCGGCTCAGCTCCGTTTCTTACCCACACCACAATCTTTGCACCCATTTCCAATGCCGGTGCAATATCCGACCCCCAGCTATCACCTACCACCATAATCTCATCTGGAACCACATTTAATTTCTCCATTGCCGTCTGCCAGGCCAATACATCCTTAGGCCTATCAGTTCTAGTGCAAACCCAGGCTTTAAACAAACCAAAAAAATCAATTCTTTTCTTAAGTGTCCAGTCCTCACTAGCCTGAGTCACTCCATACACATCTACCCCAGCATTCCTAACCATTCTTACTTGGTCCACAGCGCCTGGATAAGTTTTAGGTGATACCTCATATATTCTCATCAACTCATCTACCTGGTCATCTAACTCACACCCGTCAACTCCACACATCTTGGCCACAACCCTTGCCGGTACCTCAACAACCCTTGGGTGAACTTGAAGCTCATCCCTTAAAGACATAATTCCTTTCAAGAACAAATCAAATATCTCATTTTCCCCCACACCACTTTCTTCCTCTAAAAACCCACAATATTTTTGCATCCTATCAAAAAAGTGATTCGTTGTATCCACTAAAGTATCATCCATATCAAACAAAACGTGTTTTATTCCCCTACCCACAAACCACTCACTAAGTCCAAGCCTTCCCTCTTTTTCCATTGCTTATAATATCACAAACCAAAAAAACTACTTCTTCCCCCTCAAGTCAATAACTTCTGAAAATTCCTGTCTATGAAACATATTTGAAGCCGTATACTTCATGGCCCTCTGTGGAAAAACGCCACCCATTGCCTGTTGTAACACTTTATAATTTGTTACCGTCCCGTCATCATACGCTTTGGCAGCAAGATCAATTGACCCAAGAAACTCATCGACAGCCTTGTTATCACTCACTTTAAACCAAATAGAGTTATTCCAATTAGTTCTCCCTCCCCTCCAGCTACCCCCCCCTTCAGTAGAAAAACAACCATAAACGATCAGTCTCGTGCTACCATCATTCCCATTATTAACAACAAGAATGGAGTTCCCAACACGATATTGTCTTGGATCTCCTTCAGGAGCACGACTTCCCAACTGCATTTTTTGTAATTCGTTTCTTCTCTTTTCAATATCGTAGCTAATTTCCCACCTCGTTGCTTTCTTGACATACTCTTCCACCCCTTTATAACTATTTGCAGATGGACCATAAACTGGCTGATCACTAGGCAACAAACCGTCCTCTCCTTTTTGCATTTGGCAGTCAACCAACTGAAATACATTGTATCCGGCCCTCGTCACAGACCTTCTAAACGCTTCTTCAATATTCTCCGTTTCTTTTACAACAGGCACTTCTTTCTGTTCCTGTACCTGCGCAAGGTCTATCTCCGTGCCTTCCTTAGCCTCAATCCGTAAATTTGGAAGAGTCTCTATTATCGCAGCTGCTATCTTCATATATTTAGCAACATCCCCTAGCTCTTGTGCTGTTGAATTACTCAAATCTCTATCAGCCAAATACCTAAGCCGGCCAATCACATCCTTTTTATCTAAACCAGCTGGAACCTCCGGTATACCATCTATTTCTATCGCCATAATACCTCTATTTTAGTCAATCAGACTAATTAAGACAACTATTACTTTAATATCACAAACCAAATACCTCACTAGAAATCTCATACTGCTTTATTACCCTCTCGTTTAGCTCATTTCTCTTCAAGTAGATAATCACAAACGAATCATAATAGACTACCGCCCAGTCTTCATCTTTTACTCTCTCTATCAAGAACTTCTGCCCCCAATCAGTGTAATCTCTGTGTGAAAAATAAATAACATTAAAGCCATACTCATCATCTAATTTCTGCCAAACATCATTTTCATACTGAGCCGGTATATATACATCCTTAAAGTGAGAAACAGAGTAAGCTTCTGGCCTGTTATCAGTAAAAACCTTCCAATCTGGGTAAAAATTATAAATTAGGTACGCACCCACATCATAGTTGTTAAAAACCGGTCCCTTAATGTTTTGATCATTATAAAACTCAACCGATCTTAGATTGTTTTTCACTAGCCCAAAACCAAACCGTCCACTCCATGGCAATTTGGCGTTATAAAAATACAGGCTGTTCAACAAAATAAACATGGCCGCCAATACACTCCCAGCCAAACTTAACTTCTCAACTTCTAATTTAGAATGCTTCAGGTTATAACCAATAATCACCAAACTAAAAAAGGCAAACAACGTAAAATTCCTAATTGCCATAAAAGCTAAGCCACCCCACACCAACCCCAACACAATATATATAAACGACAGCCTCTTACGATTTCTCAAAAATAGCAATATATAACTAAGTATCAAAATAGCTAGTACCATCTCAAACAATACCAAGTTTGGATCCTTAAACCCCCAATTCGTTAGAAAACTCACCGACTGGTTCTCTACTATTCTGTAACCATACTCTCTTAAAATATTAAATGGATACAAAAGCCCTTTAAGTCCAAAAGGTGACACCAAACTTAATAAACCCGTCAACCCCAAAACTTTGCCCAATTCCATCCTGCACCGACTGGTGCGGGACGTCATCCTGCACCGCCTGGTGCGGGATCCAACCCAAAACAAACCTACCAAAGCAATACCAAAAATAAAATAGATATGGGTATTGACCCAAATTAGCTGTAACAAAGGCAAAACCCAAAGCCACATATTACTTATTTCACCCTTTCGCCAACGCCACAATATCCAAAAAAATATAGCAATAAAAAAGTAAGAAAAACCTTCTGGTCTAATTTCAGTCCTGGCCGCCATCAACGGTATTAACAAAGAAGAAATAATAATAGATAAGTTAAAACCAGCTTCTTTTTGAGCAATCCAAAAAAACAGGTAAAACACCGTAAGGCTTAACAATATATAGAAAAATGATAAACCAGCAAAGCCAAAAACCTGTTGTAAACCATAAAATATCACCCCAGCCCCCCAATGGTGATTAACCACAGGGAAATTGGGCTCCGTATACGAATAAAAATTACTATTCAAGATCCCCCATTCACCCCTTAACACCACTTCTCCGTTCATAATATGTCTACCCAAATCAACCACCGTTAAGTCAATTCTCTCCAAAAAAAACCAACCATACCAAGCCATCAACAATATCAAAACCAACCACTGTGCTTTTTTAAGTTTCATCCACCTTTTATCTTACCAACAAATTCCTACCAACTGCGATATAATACTCATCATGGCAAAAAAAGGACCCAGACAAATAACCGGCATGAAATGTTCAGTGTGTAACAAGTTCAATTTTCTAACAGAAAAAAATAGAACCAACACAGTAGACAAGCTAGAGCTAAACAAACACTGCCCCAAGTGCAGAAAACACACCAAACACACCGAAAGCAAAAAGCTCAAATAAACCATGTCAAGGGTCGGACCCTTGACATCTATTCTTTTAGTATAAAATAGTTAATATCACATAGGCCTGTGATGAAATTGGTTATCATGAGGGTCTCCAAAACCCTTCTTCCTGGTTCAAGTCCAGGCAGGCCTGCACAGAATTGACAAGTATCACTAAATTTATCTATACTAAAATTCATGCTAACCAAAATAGATCTTAACCAAATTCAAAAAGTTGTTAAAAAAGTTATCAGAGAGGAAATTGAAACAGAAACTAACAATTTAAGAAAAGACCTACAGGGAGAAATCAAACTCAGTCGTATGGAAATACAAACAGATATTAGAAAACTTTCCCAACGCACAAAAAACCTAGAAATTGCCACAAACAAAATGCAAAAGGACTTGACTGAAACTAAACAAAAAGTTTCTGGTATCCAAAAAGACTTGACTGAAACTAAGAAAGATGTAGTAAAAATTAAAAAAATAACCACCAAGACACAAAAAGACTTAGATATCACCATTAAATTTTTCGACAAAGAACACCTAGAACTTCAGCAACGCGTCAAACGCACCGAACAACACATCGGCTTCGCCTCTGTATAAAATACAGCTTCCAACATTTATCCGCCGTGGTGGATTGTCCACTAGCCCCTGCCATTCTCATTTTCTTCAAATCCTAAGAAGCCCTACTCTTTTGGGCTGCTTCAAGATTTTTCCCTTAAAATTTCAGGTCGGGCAAGCTGTCTTGATTAGTTGTTACACTTACAAGAACTGTGCTCCCCTTTAAAAAATACTTGTAGAGGAAAAACCTCTCAAAGCGTTAGTGCCTTTTTAAGTAGGGCCTACCATTAATTATATACTACCAATGCAAGCCCCCGTCATTCCGTGCTTGACACGGAATCTATACAAATGGATCCCGGGGCAAGCCCGGGATGACGAGCGTCGGCGGAGATGACGTTTCCTTTCTGGTATAATTAGCGCAATGTCAAAAACCAGCCCACTTGAATATTTAGGCCAAATTAAGGTAGAATTGCAGAAAGTAAAGTGGCCTAGCCATCAACAAACAATTAAACTAACCTTAATTGTTGTCTTTGTTAGTATTGCGGTCGGCCTATATATATCTGGTCTAGACGTTCTCTTTACTAAACTTGTCCAATCAATAATAAGTTAAACCATGATAAAAAAAAAAAAAATACAAAAAGTAAAAAAGGTAAAGAAACTAAAAAAGATTACCCCTACAAACCCTAACCATCTTATCATTACCAAAAATGCGGACGATCAAGCCAAGTGGTATGTTCTTCACACCCAGTCAAGCAGAGAAAATCTAACCGCCAGAAGCATTAAAACCAGAGTCAGGGCTCTAGGTCATGACAAAAACGTCTACGAGACCTTTATTCCCACTCAAGAAAAAATCAAGATAAGCAAGGGTAAAAAATCTACTATTAGAGAACGACTATTCCCTGGCTACCTAATGATCAAAATGACCATTACCGATGAATCTTGGTTAGCCGTTAGAACTACCCAAGGTGTTACTGGCTTTGTTGGTATTGGGAACCAACCTACTCCACTACCAGCAGATGAAGTTAAAGCAGTCATGGCCTTTAGCCAGCAACAAGCACCTAAATTCCAAGCAAACTTCTCCGTTGGTGAAGCCATAAAAATAGTCGACGGACCTTTCACCGATCTACTAGGCACGGTCAACACCATAGATGAAGCCAAGGGCAAGGTAGAAATTTTAGTCTCTATCTTTGGCCGCGAAACCCCAGTAGAGCTAGACTTTCTACAAGTTTCAAAAATATAACAAGGGTCCGACCCTTGTCATTGACTATCCGATTTATTTCTGTCATATTTAAGCCAATGAACTCTCTGTCCACAGAGCACACGCTCGTCGCTGCCATTCCTATTCTTGTTGTCTTAGCCGTTCTTTCTGCCGCTATCATCGTTTTCCCCAAAGCCAATCTAGACACCAGCTCACGTGCCTCTCAGGCACCCAGCCCCACACAGGTTGAACCCCAGCAGAAATACAACGTGCCTACAACTACTGAACCAACGGGCACACCTTTTATACTCCCTATTACCTCAGAGTAAATTTCTGGTATAATTTCCCCTCGTATGGCAAGCAAGAAAATCAAAACTATTCTTAAACTAAATCTTATGGGTGGCGCCGCCACTCCTGCTCCACCAACCGGTCCCGCTCTTGGTCAGCACGGCGTGCCTATTATGGACTTTGTAAGCAAGTACAATGAACTAACCAAAGACAGAAGAGGAGAATCAGTCCCCGCCCAAGTCACTATCTTTGAAGACAGGTCCTTTAGCATAGAACTAAAAACCGCCCCAGTAGCCGACCTAATTAAACAAACCATTAACTTAAAAAAAGGTTCAGCCGAACCTAATAAAACCAAGGTTGGCGTTCTTACCAAAGAGCAAGTAAAACAAATTGCAGAGAAAAAAATGCCCGACCTAAACGCCACCAGTATTGACCAAGCAATAAAAATTATAGAAGGCACCGCCCGTTCCATGGGTGTTACCACCAAATAACATGGCTACCAAAACCAACTGGCAAGAACTATACCAAGACCTACCCACCAGCACAGCTTCCAAATTGCAAGAAGCCAGAATAAAGCCAGATAAGTTAAAAACCATGTCCGATGGTGAAATTCTAAGCATAAGTGGCATTGGTGACGCTGCCCTAGAAAAAATCCGCACCGCCTACCCCATCGCCTCCGTCGAACAAGTTGAAGAAAAGGGTCCGACCCTTAGCAAAGCGGATCAAGAGTCGCACCCTGACAAAAAACCCACTTCCAAACGCCTTCAACTTCTAAAAAAACAGATCAAACCAAACACACTTTACCCCCTAAAAGAAGCAATTGCACTCTTGGTTAAACAAAATAAGGGTAGAAAAACAAACACAGTAGAACTACACATTAATACTCTAGACACCGGCATGAAAGGCGAGGTATCTTTACCCCACTCAACCGGTAAAAAACAAGTAATTGAAGTCTTTTCAGACAAAACCATTGTTAAGATCAATGCCGGAAAATTAGAATTTACTACCCTACTTGCTACTCCAGCAGACATGCCTAAGCTGGCCAAATACGCCAAAATATTAGGTCCAAAAGGCCTAATGCCCACCCCTAAAAACGGTAACCTAATTGAAAACCCTAAAAAAAGGTTAGAAGAACTCTCCAAGGGCTCTACCCTATCCTACAAAACCGAACCCAAGTTTGCCGTCATTCACCTTTCTCTTGGTTCAACTACCCAAAAAACAGATCACTTAATTGAAAACATATCTGCTTTAGTAAAACACATAAACCCCATGAAGATAAAGTCGGTTTTTCTAACCTCTACCCAAACACCTAGTATTAAACTAGACTTGACCGCAAAAGAAAAATAATGGTTGGCAAAGAAACCTACTCAGACCCAGAAATAGATTTTCAATTTCAAGCTGATCTCCCCCAGGTTCCACCCACAGAACTAGACACAGAACAGCAAGTAATTCTTTTTTCTATTGAAGGCAATTACTTCAACCGCGTTGATCCCATCATTAAGTCACAGTTTCCTGAACTAATAAAAATAGCAAACAAATTAACCAAGCAAGTTCGCCTAGTAGCCACTACCAACAAAGACGGCTCAAACATTACATTCACCGCCTGGAATAAAAAAAAGCACGGAGAGTTTACAGACATTCCTTCTTGCTCTCTTACACCTCAAGAATTTCAAGATCTACTAGAAGAGACCGGTTTAGACCTAGACCCCAGCCAAAATTCTCAAGCCGAATCAAACCAGCTGAGAAACGTCCGCAAAAAAGGCGCCTCTACCAAAGTAGTCTCCCATTAAAAAATAACCCAATAACTTGACTGTATTGCCCTTATAGGGTTATAATCAGCCACATGGTAAAGCAAACAAGCTAACCATACGCAATAAGGACCTACGCCTTTACCGGCCAGGTCTTTTTTTGTAACAACCCCTGCCCAGATTTTTAAGGTTCCGAACCTGTATTTTGCATTAGCAAAAACAGTTGTTCGGCAACCTTGAAAACATCTTTTTGCAACTTAAAAAGTGAATTGAAGAAAGGGGTCCGACCTTAACAGGAGCGGCTACAGCCGCGGACCCGTTGGTTATATAACCAACGGAAGGTCGTACCCCAAAGAATTCCACCCAATCGCGCCATAAAGGAGGTCCTTCATGCGCCCAATAATCCTCGACCAAAGGGTCGGGAAAAAGTTTGTCTGGGCGCTGGTTCTTGTTCTCCTCGCCCTTATTGTGCTCTTCCTCTCCGTTTCAGCCCAAAATCAACAACAATACGCACCACCAACTTGGCCTTTTCAGGTCTACCCCGGTTCCGTTGCTTTCGGTGGCTCCACGAAAATGGACTACCAAGACAAACATACTGGCATAGACCTTCTGGCCCCTGCTGGCACCCCAGTTTTTTCATCGTGTTCCGGTAAAGTAATTTTTTGGGGCAACTGGCAAGGAAGTTCAGGGTGGATAAACACTATCTGGGTAGATTGCCAAGACGGCAACTACTTCGGCTATACCCACCTTGACAATATCCAGCCACATGCCAACATTGGTGATCAAATTTCAGTTGGTCAGCAGATCGCTGTCACCGGCCCCATTGAAAAATCGGGCAATGGCACAGACGACCACCTTCATTGGATGCGATCAAAGACCAACCCCAGAAGTGGACTAAGTTGGTTTTTTACCAACCCAACCGAAGGAATAGATCTCACCGTCGCCCCTCAGGACCAAGAAAGTGGTGGCGGAATCAGCGAATCGTCAATCCAACAACAAAGTTTCAGTTTTGCATTTGCACCAGTTGACAATGAGCAAGTTCAAAAACCCTCATTTTCCTCTGTTGTAACCGCAACTACCACCCAACCAAAATCCCAAACTCAATTGCTGGCAATTTTAGCTGGCGTAATTGTTTCGGCCATTTTGCTGGCTAACCATAAGCCTTTTGGCTTTTTCATGGCCTGCAGTTTGGTAGCCTGGATTATTTTTCTAGCGGTTCCCATTTACACAAAGCAAAATATTGCTTATGCAATGGATACCGCTCCTCGCCAGGTTGAAGAGGTAGAGGTAAATGTAATTTGGCAAGTTACAGCCCCTACTCTGGCTCCCACACCGGAACCAGAAAAAGAGCCTGTTGTGGCAGAACCAGACAACAGTTTATCTCCCAACCAAGCTCCACCCAGTCCTAATGGATGCCCGGAACTCTCAAAATTCCCCCTGGACGTCCAGCGTTGGTGCAGTTGGATCATTAAATACGCCAATCAAAATGGGCTAGAACCAGCCTTGGTCGCTGCCATGATCTATCAAGAAAGTGGTGGGGATCCCAATGCATACAGCAAATCTGGCGCCACTGGATTAATCCAGATAATGGCATCAGATGGTCTTTCGTCCCAAAAATATCCAGGCATGTTTAACAACAGGCCAACTATGGCTGAACTCAGAGTTCCAGAGTTCAACATTCAATACAGCACGGGAATGATGAGGGGGCTGATAAACGAATACGGAAGCCTAAGAGAAGCCCTGTTTCATTACGGACCTATCGATGTCGGTTATTATTACGCCGATCTGATCTTAAATTTAACCGATACACATAAAAACTAAAGGAGAAATTATCATGATACCAATTTCAGAAGAAATCCATGAAACAAAACCCAAAAAACATTCAAGTCTTTGGGTAACTGCAGGCCTACTAATGCTAAGTATTACTCTTGTAGGCGCTGTGCAAGTTCTTTCTGGCAAACTAAATTTCCCCCAACAGGCCAATGTCGCCCCCGTCAGCCTTGAACCCGCAACAATCACCATCGTTGACGGCGAGCTGGTCTGCAACAATGGCACGCTAGTCACTTTCAGCGAAGCAGGAACACCCGACTGGCTGGTGGAAAACAATGGTCAAATCGAAATTGGCCCCAATTTACCGGCCTTAATCTCTGTACCACAAAACATTTGTCTAGCAGATTTCACCGCTTTTCAAAAGTTTGTAAGTAAGGACAACAACGCTCTTGCACTGGCCACTGCAATCTGCAACAAAACACAAGGTGGCAACAGCAACGCCTGTGTTTCCGCAGTTGAAGAAGCTTTAAAAAGCGTAACCGCCATGCAAGTTGAACCCGGAACAGGCACAGATGGCCAAGCCTATGAATTCCAAGGCCAAGCAGGGCTTTTAGTCCTACCAGCCTGGAACAACGGCCAAGCCAAGAACGCTTTGCCCGCCAGTCAACAAGGAGCAGGTTATTCAGGCTCTGGCGGCTCATCTTCCAACACAGCAGAGTCACCGACGCCCTACAAACCGTTTCCACGGACGGAAACACCCATTCCACCGCCAACATCAACACCAGTGCCAACGTTAAATCCAGTCACGGTTCCAACCCTGATTCCCCCGGCGGATAGTAACCCTAACGTCCTTCCACCCATGGTGCAAGTTACACATTCTGCACCTATAGCCACGGCTATTGTTGACGTTTTGGTATCTACCTGCCTTGAAATCCAACCAGCCACACCATTCCAGGATCTTGATACTCTCCCAATCTGGGACAAAATCAGCCATCTTGAATTCAAGAACGGCATGGATGGCTACTACGCCCAAAGCGATCTGCTGGGTGGAAACGGACCAGACGCTCACAAGCACAAGGTCTGTGTCCGCCAGGTTCTTGGTCCCCTACCAAATTTCGAGAACATCGACGGTCACGGAAGCTCCTGGAACCCAGGGCAAGCCAGAGTCAGTCCTTTGTATGGAAGAGGCAACGGGGTTTTTAATGGCTACGAGTTAGAATACAAGGGCTTGTGGCTATACAGGGTCGACGACAACGGCTACTACAACGCCCCCACCCCGGCTCCACTACCTACATCAACTCCACAAGCATGGTATGGAAACATGGGTGACCTGATCAGCTACATAGATTCCAAGGGCTGGACCTTTATAAAAGCCTGCAACGCCAACGGAACAGTTGTAGACATGAGTCCCAATTGCTTCGATGCCATCAAAAAAGTTGATGTGGCAGAAGTCAGCCCAATAATCGTAGATCTGAACAATTTCCATATGGCAAAATGTGGCACATTTTGGTGGGAAGAAGACGACGGTAGCACAACGCCAAACGCCCAGTACAAATTAACAGGCTGGTGCTTTGGACCAGTTCAATAACTCTAAAACCCAAAAAGGTTCGAAACCGAAAGGTTTCGAACCTTAACTTTATTGAAAGGAAAACTAATGAAAAGCACCATAATAGGCTTAAAAATCATCAGCGTGCTACTAGTTATTGCACTCACCGTTGCTTTGTTTTTCTTCTGGCAGTTTACTAGCCAATCAACTTTTGTTCCGCCACCAATCGCAACAAGCTCAAGTGGCCAACAAGCAGTGGCGGCCATTGCCCAATTAACCGTCACGCCAGACAATATGGCAGGAAATGAGCTATCAACCGCCATGCCCTACCAGCACAAGTACGAGCTGGGCGACGCGGAACTGCTCAAGACTGGCCTCAACCAGTTAATGAACAGTAACTCACTCGACCTTCGCGTTACCAGCAAAGTCAAAACTGGTGGTGCAGGTGCGTATTGCATCGCTGCCCACACTCCAACAGACTGGGATCCAAACATCCCCCTAGCCGACCACATTCAACAAGGCAGGGTCTTTTTGTACGACTCCATCGTTGACAAAAAAGAGCTCAAAATGACCTACTGCCACTTCGTTGGCAAGTTGGGAACCTTAAATGGTGGTGTTTTACAATCAGATTTACAAGACATTGAAAACCGCTGGCAATTTATACCAGTAGAAAACCAACAAGTTGACCCAGATCAAAGAGTTGTGAACCACACTGAACAGGTAGACGTCATAATCACAGTTCGTTTTGGCTTTTTCAACCAAAGTGTACAGGAAGGAAATTCCATTCCCAAGACTATGGTTGAACCCGACTTGTTTCTTAGAAACTTGTCAGAAAAAATCCAAAACTGGACTCAAAACAATCAAGATTTTTGGGTTACCCAAATGGATGAAGCCGATCGATTTTCAGACGACTTAGCCACTATGGACTTAATCGCCCCATTTCAACCAGATGGAAGCCGCTCAACCGAGCATCTCGACGAGTTGTTCAGAGAAATGAACCACGCCTTCAACAACCCAAGCCCATATGCTGACATCGCCTGGCCCTATGACAACTTGTTCGTCATGGCGGACCATGAAGCCCAAAGGGCTGGTTACAGTGGTGTCCGTAACCTAACAATAGTCTTGGTTTGGCCATATGAACAAGGTGTCTGGTACAAACTGGAAAGCATTGGTTCAACCAATCCCCAACCAGTCATTGACCCAAGCGCCATGGAACAGTACAAGCACAACCTGTACTCATTTTTTACCCAGTCAATTCCAGGCGACTGGAATCGACCACAATGGCCACTGCCATGAACAAAAAAACAAAACCAAACAACCAGGTTGACTGTTTAAGTTCAGTCAAATTCGACATATCTCAAATAGGTCGAGCTTTGCTTGGGGTTATGGTTCTCGCGATCGCCGCCATCATCTGTGTGGGCGTTTTGTTCATCGCCGGCGGCCTGCCATAGCTTCAATTCGCTTCAACACTACTGCCCGGAGGTCCAAACAAATTTAGCATATTGCTGAAATTGTAAGGACCTCCCGCTATCAAAGAGCTTCACGGAGCCCTCCGATAGCGGTTCACCGCTAGTACATTAAAAATTCCAAGTGTAACAACTTATATATTTTCCAACCCGACCCTAAAGGAGGTCAAAATGTCTACTAATCAAGCAATTGGAGAAACACGAGAAATGCGTCTAGGCAGGCACGAAAAAATAAGAAAGGCTAGCCCTGATCCCGAAGCTGACGGTGGCAAGGCATCAACCAACCACACTCAAGAGTTTGCGAACACACCTGATGACGAAGATAGCCCAAGCAACCGCGACCGTCTCACCAATGTCATAAAACCCATCATGGGCAAACGCGGTAAATGGATAGTCTTAACCATCGTAGTAACATTGATTCTCCTCACTTCAATCCTCATATTCTTGTTTGCGTTTTCCAAATCTTCCACACAAGAACCCTCTTCTTTTGCAGTACCAGCACAAAATTCAGTTGAATCTCAACCAGCTACACAGGTACAACAGGCACCACCAGCTATCGAAACCACCATCGAAACCAGCACGGAAACAACATTGCCAGACAACATTGTTTTGCCGGAAAAGTTTTCCCTCCTACCAGAGAAATATAGAGCCACCCCCTGGTTCATTCAGGGAGAAGACAAGTTTCAAATATATTTCAATCCACCAAACTCTTTGCAGCAGGTATCCAAAAACATTGGCTGGGCCATCCTCCTTTTACTCGGCTTTCAGCTAGTTAGATCTAGCAAAGCAGAGGCAGAGGAGCGCGGAGAAGCAAAAGACTTCAAACTGTTAAAGATTGGCCTATTGGTAGCCCTATTCACCTTTGCCTTTGGCAGCGGGCTTGCAGAAACACTCTCTACCTGGATCAAATGGCTTAAACCAGAGGCGTACTCTGGAGATCTTACCCAATACGTACTCTGGGGTATTGGTGGTGCCATAGCATTCGGCTTTTTTATTGGCGCAGCCTTTGCCGGAGAAGACGATTTTACTCCTCCCGGAGTAGGGCTGTTCCTACTAGGCCTAATGCTCAAACTCTTCTTCACTCAGCCAGTGATTATCCCAACAGTCGGCTCTTGGCTAATGGCAGCAGGAATAGTCATAGTTATTGCCGAACTATTCCGGCAACATGGCACAACGGCTATCTTGTTGGTCATTGTGGCCTGGGCTATAGGTGGAATAGTTGGATCGATTATCGGAGTTGCCTTCTGGGGACTTCCCAAGCTGGTCGAACCACTATCTACAACAGCCATCAACAACGCCCCCATCCTGGCCTTCGTCTATAAAACCAGGCTTGTCATTGGATGGATCGTTGGATACCTAACAGGTTCGGCCTTCTTAGCCAATACATTAGGATTGGGTGGATCCACCAAAAGCTTAAAGGTCCGTGATGGATCTCAAGTTGGGCAACTCATAGGCGCAGGCGAATCAGAGCGATTTGATGGAAAGATCCTTTTCCAGCAATCAGTGATTGCTGCTCTAATAATACTGTTCATGTAACAACACTTGGAACGTAACAATCTCTACCCCCCCCGCACACGATTATCTGATTCTAGATAAATCTGGTGCGGGGGTGTTTTTATGTCAAGGGTCCGACCCTTGACATACCAAAAAAAACCTGCAGGCATAAAGAAAAATATGCCCACAGGCCACCAACAGCTCACAACAGCTCACAAATTAAACAACAACAGGGATTTCTTCGCAGTGTTTATGAAGCCTTAAAGCTCCATTTTCATAGATCGCGAGACCTTTTTTCTGCAAAGCCTTTGCGTCGGCAGACGCCTTCGCACAACCCTCCGTCATCTTCACGGGTCCCTCCTGAACCTGTTTCCACAAGCCCATTGCCCAACATGGAATTAAGATTTGCTGAACCGGCATTATTTTTCCCTCCAAGGTCTAAGTTCCTAAAATCAAATGTGAGCTATCAATGTTCTAAACTCATAGTATACCAGCCCCCCTTCCCCTTGTACAACAACCAAAACCATTGTATAATTCCCTTTACCCAAAGACGTTAGGTTTACCCGCCAAGTTTTTGCCTTTAGCAAAAATTTAGTCGGGCAAGTAAGCCCTAGCTAGGTATTAATTACTCGTCCTTGGCGAGCTTTTTTATGCCAAATCAAAGAAACATCAACCAGCTAAAAGAAATCAAAGACCAACTAGACACGGTCTCTTGTATGATCTTGGTAGACTACGCCGGCATTACTGTGGCAGATCAACAAACCTTAAGAAAAAACCTAACAGAAAACCAAGGTTCATTTAGCGTCACCAAAAACACCCTTATTACACTAGCCCTTCAAAGCAGGCAGTCTGGTTTACCACGTGGCCTTGAAGAGGCTTTACGTGGCCCTACCGCCGTAATCTACGCCCAAGATGTAGTTAGCGCCGCCAAAGTCCTTACAGACTTCACCAAAGACCACCCTACCTTTACCATCAAAACCGGCCTTACCCTATCCAAAGATCAAGACAGAGTTCTAACCACAGAAGAAATTACAACACTATCCAAGTTGCCAAGCAAAGACCAACTCTACGCCCAATTCTTAAGCCAGCTAAACGCTCCAGCTCAAAGCCTAGTCAGAGTGCTTACCGCCCCAATTCAAAACTTAGTGTATGTATTACAAAATCACGCTGAAAGGGGGTGACATCCATGGCAGATCAAACAAAACTAATTGAAGAAATCTCCAAGCTATCCGTTCTAGAAGTATCCGAACTAGTTAAAGCTCTAGAAGAGAAATTTGGTGTTTCAGCCGCTCCAGTGGCCGTGGCCGGCGCCGCAGCTCCAGCAGCAGCAGAAGAAGTAGAAGAGAAAACAGAGTTCGACGTAGTAATAACAGCCGCAGGCGACAATAAAATTGGCGCTATAAAGGCAGTTCGCGAACTAAAATCAGAATTAGGTCTAGTAGAAGCAAAAGAACTAGTAGAAAAAGCACCTGTAACAATTCTTGAAAAGGTTAAAAAAGAAGAAGCAGAAGAGGCAAAGAAAAAGCTAGAAGAGGCCGGTGTAAAGGTAGAACTTAAATAAACATGTCAAGGGTCCGACCCTTGTCATTGGTACCAGCTAAAAATTCCCATCGCAAGATGGGTTTTTTAGTATTGACTTAAACTTATCTTTCTGGTAACTTCTATATCAGACATGGACGAAACTACAATACCAACACCAGTAAAAGAAAAGCAAAATCTTAAACTAGATAATCTACCCGACCTTCTAACAGTTGGTGAAGCCGCTCACCTACTAAGAGTTTCTCCCTTAACCATAAAGCGATGGGGAAAGCGCGGAAAACTACCAGCTATAAGAATTAACTCCAGGGGCGACAGAAGGTACAGAAAAGAACAAATCCTTTGGATGCTAGGCATTAACCCAGAAGTATCTAAGACTGTCTAAACACCTTCCACGGAAACACTATCATTCCTCTAAAAATTCTTGGTAGTCTTTTAGGCTGTACCATTAAACGCCACAAAGCCTTTAACCCCCGTTTCTCCATCCACATGGGAGCTTTGGGGAACTTACCTAAGACTTCATCAAACGTTCCTCCCAACCCAATGGCTACCTTTGCTTTCAACTTCTTCTTATTTTCATAAATCCACTTTTCCTGTTTAATCGGGCCATAGGCCACCATTAACAAGTCTGGCTTGAACTTATTTATCCTCCGTATAATTTCCTCATTTCTTCCTTCGCCTCGCCGTAACCTTGTGTGTAGGCGGGACTCGCCTCGCCGTAGTCTTGACGTAGGCGGGTCGTTCTCCTTGTTTACCAGTCCAAGTTTTGCTTTAGCAAAAGTTAGGCGTGGCTCTCCCGCATCCCACCCCACCGTCATTCTGGCTTGTCCAGAATCCTTTTCTATCTTCCCGGCCAACTTTTCCGCCGTGTCTCCAAACCCACCTAGTAAAAATACCTTCCATCCTCTACTTGCGGCCAAGCCTACCAACTCTTCAAACAGCCACACTCCAGTCACCGGCTCCCCTAATCCACCTCTTAACCCTTTTAGCCCCACCTTAAGCCCATCCAGTAGCTTGTTCGTCATTCTGCCAGAGTCCCGCTCAGCGGGGGCTTGTCCAGTCCCTAGATCCCCGTAGGGGGAATCTTTTCCATACTCCATGGCTGCCAGCACACCCACTCCATCAGGCACAACCAAGTCTGCTTTTTCTATAGCCTTCTTAAATTCAGTGTCCTTCAAAGCCGCAAGCACAAACTCACTATATATAGTAACAACATGCTTCGCCTCGCCGTAGCCTTTGGCGAAGGCTGGCTCAATCCAACCACTTATTTTTTCAATTGCCTGCCGCCTATCTATTTCATCTACCCTTATTCCCAATACTTTCATAAACATATTCTAGTACAATTTTCTCCATAACGTCATTCTGCCAGAGCCCCGCTCAGCGGGGGCTTGTCCAGAATCTAATTCCTTAGCCTCAACCCTAGCACTCACTAATCCTATGTGCCACACCTATAAAATCCATAAATTATACCGTTCTATCAACCTTTTTCATTACATTCTAATCAAATTTACCTACTTTTAACCCGTCTACCAACAGCAATCCATCAAAAAAAATATCCCAAACCAACAAAAAATACCAATAATTCAATGTCTATAAGATATTCATACTCATCTTATATATAAATAACCCCATCATACCCCATTTGTGTAATTATAAACCTTACCCATCACACTATAAAAATTAACAACTACATATTTTAGAACACATATTTACCTCAGTATTTGATTCTATTTTCCAGGAATAAACAACAAATACCAATTTATCTAGGATAACCGTTCATAATTCTTATATACCCTTCTCTATATACCATAATTCAACAGCTTAACAAATACACATGATATAAATTAGTATCCTGTATTATAAATTCCCCTTATGTAGTTGTATCAGTAATTCAACACTACTAGTCAATCAATTTCTACAATTACAATAATATAGGCAGCAAACAAAAATAACCGCTTCTGGTCCCAAAAATTATCTACAAAACCTCATAGCAACAAACAAACCAAGGGGTTAAACCAGAACCCCTCTACTAAATACTCTTTGGAACTCAACTATAGAGCAAATAACCAAAATGCACCCTGCACACTCATTCAGGAAAAGAAATACACCTATAATAATAAGTTTTCCATAAATACCAGACTATAAATAAGTAAAACACACCTGCCAATAGTAAATTCTAAAAATCTGAACCATAGATCTCAAATAGCGATTATTCGACCTATACCCCTACCCCGTACCTTATCCTGACACACTACCATAATCCTATCTATAACCATTATGTTTTGTAATTAACGTCTACCAAGGAATAAACCTTGGAAACGGTATGCAAAAGCAAATAATAAAGATCCAAGCGTACATATTGCTTCAGTTTAAAAAATCGGTTTTTACTGCATCAAAATGTTAATTTAAGAAGTAAAACTTTTAACGTAAAAACATCATTTTTCAGTTCCACTACCATTGCCCCATAAGTTATCTAATATTTAACATCAAAATAGATTAGCACCAACTTATATACTTCTACACAATATATCTAAAACACGCCTATATTCAAAACCAGCACCATTTTAACAGCTCTGACAAAGCGTCACACATTACTTTATATATCAAGAAATTATCTACTATCTATAAAACTCTTCTTATACAAATCTAAATTCTCCATTGCTATCCCAATACCTTTTATTACACACCTTAATGGATCCTCTGCAACAAAGGCTGGAACACCTGTTTCTTGGATTACAAACTTATCAAAGTTTTTCAACAAGGCAGTCCCCCCACTCATCACTACCCCTTTATCTATAATGTCACTAGAAAGCTCTGGTGGCACTTCTTCCATCACCGCCTTGACCATTGCCACAATCTTATCCAAAGGTTCTCTAATTGCATCACAAACCTCGCCCGATGTTATCTCTATCTGTTTTGGTAGCCCCGTCACACTATCCCTACCTGTTACGTCCATCTTACTAGACACCTTAGGGCTAATGGCCGACCCCAAAGTCATTTTCACTTTCTCTGCTGTTTGCTCCCCAATTACTAAATTATGCTTTCTTCTTACATATCTAGTAATAGCATTGTCAATCTTGTTTCCAGCCACCCTTACACTCTTAAAGACAACTACACCACCTAACGATATTACCGCCGCCTCACTTGCTCCACCACCCATATCCAAAATTAAGTTACCAGAAGGCTCCGCAATCGGCACACCCGCTCCTACCGCTGCTGCCAAAGGTTCCTCTATTAAATATGCCTTCCTAGCTCCAGCAGCCATGGTTGCCGCCAGCACTGCTCTTCTTTCCACTTGCGTCACTCCGGCTGGTACACATATCATCACTTCAGGTTTAACAAACGCTTTTAACGCCCCTGATTCACGCATAAAATAGGTTAACATTGCTCTTGTAACAGCATAGTCTGCCACCACACCATCTCTCATTGGCCTACTTGCTTTAATGTTTCCAGGCGTTCTTCCCAACATTTCCTGCGCCTTTTTACCCACTGCCAGCACTCTGCCATCAGACAACGACACAGCCACCACAGTAGGCTCCTCCATCACTATTCCCTCTCCAGCAAGGTATACCAAACAGTTAGCTGTTCCCAAATCAATAGCCACCCTTTTTGACAATCCAAATCCTTTCATTCCGCTATTCTACCATTTAATATATAATACCTACTACACATGTCCACCAAGACCAAACAAAAAAGACTACTAATAAACTTTGCTATTATTATCATAATTGCCGCTGGGTCATTCGTGGCTATAAAACTAGCCAAAGGTTATCGTCCCAACCTAAACGACCTTACAGTAAAAGGAACCGGTTTACTTGCCGTTTCTTCCTATCCCAAACAGGCAACAGTGCTAATTAACGACAGACTCTCCACCACCACCGACGACACTCTTTACCTTAAACCAGACACCTATCAAATTAAGGTAATTAAAGAAGGCTTTCACCCCTGGTCAAAAGAGGTTAATATAAAAGAAGAACTTGTTTCCATTGCCGCCGCCAGGCTCTTTCCTACCATCCCAGCCACTACCCCATTAACCTTCTATCATGTTCAAAACGTCAACCCCAGTCCAAATGGTGACAAAATTGCCTTTGTACTCACCGGATCACCCTTCAACGAAGACAATGGTCTATATGTTCATTCATTAGACAACAATCTTTTAGGTAGTAAACAGTCTATACAACTAACCAATCAAAATACATCAGACTACTCCAAAGCACTACTTTTATGGTCACCAGATAACAGCCAAATCTTAGTTGCTTTCACAAACCAAGAAATTATTACTTCTTCACATCTTTTAAATGCTAAAAGCTTTAATCAAGAAAAAGATATAAATGACGTCACTATTCAACTTCCATTAATTCTAAGCCAGTGGCAAGACCAACTAACATCAATAAATCAAAGCGCTCTAAGCAAGGTTCCAGACTTCATGCAAACAATACTATTAGAAAAAACCACTAACAACTACTTCTCTCCTGACCAGCAAAAGGTGTTTTATATCCCCACAGAAGACATTAACCTACCAGAAAACACCCTTGGCAACAATCTGCCCAACATCAACTCTACCCCAGAACAAAGACAGCTTAAGTCAAATCAAGTCTATGTCTACGACACAACAGAAGGCACAAACTATCAACTACCTTACTCTGTCAATCTTCCAGAATCTAAACCTGAAAACCCAACAAATCTTGATCTTATTTTCCAAATAAAAGGTCAGACCGACTCAAATTACACTACAAACCTCCGCTGGTACTCTAACTCCAACCAGCTTATACATACCCAAGAAGACAAAGTAGAAACCATAGACTACGATGGCTTAAACCAAACCACCATTATAGAAACACAAATAATTGAAACTTTCTCTACCCCTTCTCCTAGCGGCAACCAAATAATCATTCTTACCAGCCTAAACCAAAAACCAGACCAACAAAACCTCATATCCCTCGACCTCAAATAAGCGTGGTTCCGAACCACGCAAAACTGATATACTTTTATTAATGCCCAGCAAGTATTATCAAAGAAATTTCCAACCAGGCCACTTCTATCACATCATCAATCGTGGCTCTCATAAACAAAACGTCTTCTCAGACAAACAAGACTACCAGGCCTTCATTAAGATTCTCTCTTACTATCTTAATGACCCAACAGGCAAACCTCTTCACTACACAAAGCGCACCAAATACGTGGTTCCGAACCACGTACAAACGGTTTACCTTATCACCTACTGTCTGATGTCAAATCATTTTCACTTACTTCTAAAACAAATTTCACCTATTTCACAAGACGGCATTACCAATCTAATGCGACGCGTTTCTATTACGTACTCCATGTACTTTAATAACAAATACAATCACTCTGGTAACCTATTTCAAGGGAAATATAAAAACGTCCACATAGAAACTGACGAACAACTCCTCTATCTATCTAAATACATTCATTTAAATCCCATCAATAAAATACGTGGTTCGGAACCACTACAAAAATATAAGCACTCCAGTTATCCAGCCTTTATCGATCAGGCTCCTATCTCCAATTGGCTCCATACAGAAGAAATCCTCGAACTTGACTACTATAAAAACAGCAAAAATCTACAAAAGGACTATAAAAACTTCGTTCTCGACTCCAAACCTCTCTCCAAATCAATCTCCCAACTCACTCTAGAATAATCAATTTGAGTGGTTCCGAACCACGCAAACATGGTGCTCCAGACAGGATTCGAACCTGTGACCTACGCATTAGGAGTGCGTTGCTCTATCCCCTGAGCTACTGGAGCCAGTCCTACAATGTATATTTTACCCTACTCTATGGTGTTTATAGCACCTAGCTGCATACTGCTCCTCCGCTCCTATTACTACCACCGGATCACTTTTTCTGGCTGGCTCTCCGTCAACAAACCTTTGGGTTAAGGTTGCAACTCTCCCACACTTAGTTCCTCCATTTACTTCCTCATCACACAAGGCAGTTAGGTGTTCTATTTCATCTGCCAAGGCTAAAAGAATGGGCATGGCTCCAAAAGACTCTCTTTTAAAATCAGTTGGCAACCCCTCCACAATTACCTCAACATCTCTACTTAAAAGTTCTAGCACAACCTCCACTACCTCATCTGGTGGACTCAAAAACTGAACCTCACTAATGCCCACAATGTCTATTCCACTATCCAGTTTCTCCAATATTTCTCTAGGTGATTCTACGGCAAAGGCATCTCTTCGTTCACCAGAATGAGATTTCACCTCATTCACCGCACCCCACCTATCATCAATTTTAGGCTTAAATAACTGCACTTTCTTATCTATAACCTCAGCTCTCCTTAGTCTTCTCATCAGCTCCTCCGTCTTACCTGCAAACATTGAACCACTAATCACCGTAAGTTTCTCTGTCATTTCTCATCATTCTAACCTTCACTACAGGACAACATCAACCCCATCATTCTACAAACTAATATATCAAATCACCTAAAGACCCCCTTTATCTCATCGGCACTATAGGTAAGCGACTCCGTCACAGTCTCGTATTCAAATATCTCATTCTTATCAAACATTATATTCATCTCTCTCTCAGCCGTCTCGGGTGCATCAGAAGCATGAATCAGGTTGTTCCCACCACTCATACCCAAGTCACCCCTAATCGACCCAGCCTCTGCCTCGTAACCTTTTCTGGTTCCGGTAATTCCTCTAACCACCTTAATAGCAGAATAACCCTCCCATACCATAGCCACAATCGGCGTCCAGCTCATGTATTTAGCTATATCATCAAAAAAATTCTCATCTTTGTACTGTTCATACCACTGTTCCAACAAATCTCTGGTCATTGTTACCATCTTTATTCCCTTAAGCTTTAGCCCCTTGCGTTCAAATCTAGATACAATCTCTCCAATCAACCCTCTTTGCAACCCATCTGGTTTTACCAACACCACCGTCTTTTCCATAACAATAAGTATACTCTCGTCATTCTGGCTTGTCCAGAATCTATCCTGAACAACTTCTTGACAACTGTACAAAATACTGTACAATTGACCCATGAGCACAAACGTAGTTCCTATCTCCCAAGCCAGAAGCACTCTCCCTGAAATCATCGACCAGGCTTCTTCCCTAGTTCAAAAAACCTACATATCTGTTAGAGGTAAGGTCCAGGCAGTCATCATGAGCGCAGAAGAGTTAGAGTCAATAGAGTCCACCATGGAGATATTATCCGACCCCCAAGCAATGAAAGCCATTAAACAAGGCCAAAAAGATGTGAAAAAAGGTGATCTAGTTAACTGGGAAGATATAAAATCAGAGTTCAAACTTTAAATGTTTAAGGTTAGCTTCACCAAATTAGCACATAAGCAATTTTCCAAACTTCCCCAAAATCTCAAGCTATTAGCCACAAAATCCATAGACAAACTAGCTACCCATCCCCAAATTGGCCAACCTCTAAAGGGTAAACTAAAAGGCTTCTACAAACTCCGCTTTTCACGCTATAGAATCATCTACCAAATCAAGCACAAAATCCTTACAATTATTATTTTCGAAGTTGGTCACAGAAAAGACGTATATAAAAAGTTCAACTTCTAAGCCAACAATTTCTCAAACCTTTCTTTATCCTTAAACGGCCCCACAATACTCAAGTTCAGCCCATTTTTAAATATCTTTTCAGCCACTTCTACCACATCGTCAACCTTTACCGCTTCAATTCCCTTAAATATCTCTTCATAGCTTTTTACCTTATCCTCTAAAATCAGATCACTCACCACTCTACCAATCTCATTACTAGAACTTTCCATGTTCAGCTTAATATTCCCAACCATATTGGTCTTAGCTCGCTCTACTTCCGTATTAGTTGGTTTTCTCTTACCCACAAAATCATTCATCTCATTAAGTATTGCTTTAATCGCCTTTTCTGCCATCTGTTTTTTCACCCCAGCTTCTACTCCCCAAGACCCGGTCTCGGTATAAGCATCTGCTCCAGATCTAATGTAATAACAAAGTCCCATCTCTTCTCTTATTTTTTGAAACAACCTACTGGTTGCCATTCCCCCTAATATTGCATTCATCACAGACATTGCATATCTATCCTTCTCACCTCGTTTCAAGGCCCCCATCCCCAAAACTAAATGTGCTTGCTCTGTTTTCTTGTTTACCAAGCAAACATTACTCTTTTCATGGCTAAAATCCTCCCGTAATACTTGTGGTTTTTTCTTACTCACTTTAGTAAGTTCTGCAAATTTTTTCTCTACCAATTCCACAAATTTCTGGTGCGATTCTACCCCCCCAGCAACACCCACCACCGTAGTTTCTGGTACATACCAATCGGCCCAAAAACCTTTCATTTTTTCAATATTCATCTCTTGCAAACTTTTTCTTGTTCCAATAATGTCCCGCCCCAAACCAGTGTCTCCAAAAAGCAAGTTATCAAAGTTTTCAGCCGCCACCCTTTCTGGTTTGTCCTCATACATCTTTAGTTCCTCTAAAATAACTCCTCTTTCCTTTTCCAAATGCTTTTGGGGGAACAAGGGTCTACAAACCAACTCACCACAGATGTCTGTCGCAAGCTCCAAATGCTCCTTGGCCATCTTAGACCAGTAAGCAGTCACCTGCTTACTAGTATAGGCATTCCCGACCCCACCAACACGCTCTGTAGCTAACCAAGTATCCTGCTTGTCCTTATACTTCTTGGTTCCGTTAAAAACAAAATGCTCAATAAAATGGCTCACCCCACCCACTTTTCTTTCTTCATACCTAGAACCAACCCCCACCATGGCTATTACAGTCACACTCTCAACCGGCATTGGCACACTCACCACCCTTAATCCACTTTTCAACTTGGTTACCTTTGCCTTTAACTCCATTCAAGACATTCTACCTTATTCGCACCACACCTGGCTTGGCATTCTGGATTTTCACTCCTTTACCTTCCATCATTTGCCCTTCATCTTCCTCTACTTCATTTTCAACTCCTTCTTGCACCCCACGTTCTGGATTATTTATCCTCTCTCTAATCTCTATTTTCTTTTGTTCTAACTCTTGCTTTTTTTCCTCTCTTTTTTCCATCCATTGATTCATTTTGCTTTCCATTTCTTGTTCCCTATCTTCAAGTTTATTCATCTTGCCTTCCAATTTCTCCACTCTTTTATCATATCTCTCAGATAGCTTGTCTAATCTTCCAGAAAGTTTATCTGCCAATTCCGGGTTGGTTTCTGAAAGCTCAGCAATTTTTTCAATCAATAACTCTTCTTTTTCGGCAAACTCCATTTCTAACTCATCTTTTTTATCATCTGTCCTAGCCAACACCACCTGAATACTATGACTAACTTTCTCAAACGCCCAACGTACACCAAACCATCTACTCTCTACATCCGGCACAAACACCTCTACAACTTCCCCTTGGTCCGCCGTAGCCTCTGGCGTAGGCGACTCTGCCTTCACCACACCAGGCAAACTCACCAACATCACAGCCATCAAGAACAACACAAACTTCTTCATAACTTAAATATGAACCTTATATCAATCGTTGTCAATAGTCACAAAGGAACACCTACTACTAATAGGTTGCATTTGTTGCCAAAAAAGAATTATACGCAAGCGTGAAAGCACGGTATCGTGATCTAAAAGATCAGGATTTTCACGCTGAGTGTCCAAAGTAGCGTTCGCCCGCTGGGGCGGACGACTACGGTTCTAACTTTGGCAATTAATGCAATCACAGAATCAACGTACCCAGTATTTTTTCCCATCACTTACAATTTCCACATCTCCATTTACATCCGTTCTAAAAATCTTTGCCCCAACCTTCTCCAATTTATCCAAAGTCTCCTTAGTGGGGTGCCCAAAACTATTCTTCCCCACCATTATCACCGCCACTTCAGGGTCTACGCGTTCTATAAACGCGTCACTACTAGAGTATTTAGATCCATGATGAGCCACCTTTAATACATCCACATCCTCTAGCTTTATTTTTTTCTCCTCATCAAATCCAATATCACCAGTTAACATTACCTTAAAATTCCCATATCTCAAAACCCCCACCACACTCACCACGTTCACATTTATCCGCCGTGGTGGACCCGTATTAATGACAAGGGTCGGACCCTTGTCATTGCCACCCATCCACGCCAGCTCCGACCCCACCCTTTCCTCCGGCCACAATATATCAAACTGCAAACTACCCATTCTTAAAACATCACCCGCCTCAGGAATTACCACTTTTGTCACGCCATGGCGTAACAAATTTTGTAATCTCTCCCCGTCTTTCCCGCCCCCAAACACACCGTTAATCACAAGCCTTTCTACCTTATACCTCTCCATCAAATCATCCAAACCACCCAAGTGATCTTTCTCTGGGTGCGTATTTACCACCAACTCTATCTTTCTATCCCAAAACGGCATGTGTCTACCCAGGCAAGAAAGTAGCCTCTCCCCACTTGGCCCACCATCCACTACCATCTGAAAATTGCCCTTAATAATCAAGGTTGCATCCCCCTGCCCCACATCACAAAACACCACATGCAGGCTATTATCAGGCATCTGCACACCCACCCACACCAAACCAGCCAGCACTCCTACAAATATCCAATGCCACCATTTCATAATGCAAGTAATTTAACCACAACCACCACCAAATGAGCTAAAGAATACACCAGCCAGCCCACAATCATACCTAAAGGCTGCCAAACAATACTAAGGCCAAGCATTACTCCACCCCAGGCCATGATCACCGGTATTAAAGGCAATATTAAAACATTAACCAAGGGCGAAATCCAACTTACTCTACCAAAATGATACAAAATAACCGGCACCGTCATAATCTGTGCCGCCAAAGTTGGCAAAAGCGCGGTTTTTAAAACCCAATTATCAATATATCGTTCATCAAACCACCGTTTAATCATTGGCTCTAGCCAAAACAAACCCACACTAGCCGCCACAGACAGTTGAAAACTTACCGACTCAATTAATAAAGGCTCCACCATTAACATTACCCAACCAGCCAAGGCCAAAGACCACAAGGCTTTATTAGATCTGCCAATTGCCTGGCCAATAAAAATCACACTTCCCATAATCACCGCTCTAACCACCGGCGGATCGGCTCCAGCCATAAGTCCGTACACCAGCATTCCCACCAATGCTCCAACAGTAGCCCACCTACGTTTAAAAAAATACAAAAGACCGGCAATAATCATACTACCTACAACCATCACGTTATATCCAGAAGCCACCACAACATGAATAGTGCCCGTGTTAATTAAATTATTGTAAAACTCTTCAGGTAGCTTTGATTTTTCACCCAAAACTATGCCTGCCACCAACGACGACTCTGGTTCTGGTAATAACCGCTTGTAATGCATGGCTAGCTTTTCACGCCAATCCTGCCAAAAGTCACTCTCTACACCAATCATCCTTCTATCGTTTTCACGATTTTCTGCAAACAGGCTAATGCCTGGACTGTCCAACCAAATACGCCCCAACAAAACGTCTATCACACCTGCCCTAGTCTTGCCAATCACCTCAATTTGATCCATTCGTGAAAACTCACACCAGCCTTGTGTTTTCACCCAGAACCTCTCTACCTTCATAACACAGTTAGAACCCTTTTGTTCTATTTTGACCACGTTGCCTTCTACTTTCACCGCACGCCCAATTTGAATCTGAGACACCCAAACCCAACCAAAAGCCAGCCTTAAAACCAACAAAACCAGTAACAACCCCACCCTCCACCTCATAAGGTGAATTCATGCTCCTGCCTAATGAAAGGTCCCCAGAGTCCGTCAGATTCAGACTTTGTCACTCGCAGCTCGTTAAAAAAACCAAAACCGAACTCAACTAAAAAGCGGAGCCCAGGCACGCTTGACGACTGCCTGTTCGCGAACGCATCCGTGAGGTTTTTGTTTTTAGAGACCGTGTGCTTAAAGTTCTGAGTTGATGGAATCTGGGGGATCATGACGATGATGAGGATTAAGTTAATAAACACTTACTTCATCCTTAATTTCCTCATACACATTACTTTTCAAAACCCCCTTATCCAACAACTCACTAACTTTCCCATAAGGCCTATTTTCAATAATTTTCTTAGCAGTTGCTTCCCCCACCCCCCATAGGGTATCCAGCTCAGCAATACTCGCTGTATTTACATCTATCAATCCGCCAAAATCATCCGTCGATCCTCCCAACACTTTTTCATCATCACTACCCTGCCGGGGTATATAAATTTTCTGGCCATCCTCTACTTCCTCCGCCATATTTATCACTTTTTCCAAGTACTCTCTTTCCGCCATCTCACTTAACCCACCGGCCATTACCAAAGCATCTTTAACTCTTGATCCTTTTCCTAATTCATACACCCCTGGTTTTTCTACCGCCCCCGCAACATCCACCCAAATCATCTCACTACCATCCGCCAAATCACCAGCCAAGTACTCAACTTCGTCACTTTTACCGCCCATATTTCCTGCCAACCCCCACAAAACCAACACTGCTCCAACTACCATCAAACCAACAAGAACTATATCAAACACACTTAAATTCAACCTTTTCACGAACTTATTTATTCGTTCCACAAACTTACTATAACAGATTTGTCAAATGTCAAGGGTCCGACCCTTGACATCATTCCAATGATTTGATTAACTATATTTATGCCAAGCAAATATACTCAGAGAAATTTTCAAAAAGGCCATTTTTATCACATATACAATCGTGGTGGTCAAGGCCAAAAAATCTTTTTTGACCACAAAGACTACAAAACCTTTACAGATATTCTTTCCTATTACTTAACATATCCCCTTGGCAAACCTCTGTCTCAAATCCACAGAAAAAATTATCACCACCCCAATGTCAAGGGTCGGACCCTTGACATAGAGGCTCCAACCTATCAACTTGTAAGTTATTGCCTAATGCCTACCCACCCTCACTTATTAATTAAACAATCCGATTCACCCTCAGCTACCAACAACATCTCAGACTTCATGAAAAGGCTGACCGTTACATACACACTCTACTTCAATCAACGCCATGGCCTGTCTGGTAGCCTATATCAAGGCAAGTTCAGAAACGTCAGAATCAAAACAGATGAGCAACTACTTTATCTTTCAAAATACATTCATTTAAACCCAAAATCCCCATTAAAACACTTATATTCAAGCTTATCTACATTTATTGGCCAGTCACCCACTCCTAAATGGCTCCATCCAGAAGAAATTCTTAAGCTTAATTACTATAAAAATAGCAAAAACCCACAAAAAGACTACCATAACTTCGTCCTTGACTCTAAACCAATGCCCAAATCAATCTCCTCACTTACTCTTGAATAACAAGGGTCCGACCCTTGTCATTCAAACCACAAAATTCACCAGTCTGCCGGGCACAAAAATTTCCTTTCTTCGCCTCGCCGTAGCTTCATGCGAAGGCGGGTTAACCCACTTCTTTGTTTTCTCGCTCTCCAATGCCTTCTGCACCACCTTATCCTTATTCTTTGCTTCCACCGTACCCAAAATAATAGTGTCTCTAAGCTTACCGTTAACCTGAACAGCTATCTCTACCACGTCTTCCTTTATCAGATCCTTGTTAAACCCCGGCCACTCAGCCTTATGAATAGAATCTTTAACCAAACCTTCATTCATTCTTTGATACAACTCCTCACACATGAATGGCGCCAACGGCGCAAGTAGTTTTAAAAAGCTTAGTGACTCGGTTTTACCTAACACCATCGCTTCTTTCTTCCACTCGTTCACAAACTCCATCATGGCCGCTATGGCTGTATTAAACTTAAAATTAGGCATATCATGGCTCACCTTCTTAACGGTTTTATGCAACATCTTCTCCAACCCATCACTGGTTTTACTTCCCACTTTCTCCTCGTCTAAAAACAAACCCCAAATCTTTTGCAAAAACTTATACATTCCCATCATGCCTGTGTCCCTAAAGTCTCCCCCACCATCAAATGGCCCCATGAACATCAAATAACATCTCAATGCATCTGCCCCATATCTCTCTATGTATTCATCAGGCACAATCACGTTCCCCCTAGACTTACTCATCTTGGCTCCGTCCTTAATTATCATACCGTGAGAGTACAAAAACGGAAAAGGTTCTTCTTGTTTCAGGTACTTCAAGTCATATAGCACCATGGTCATAAATCTAGAGTACAAAAGGTGTAGCACCGCATGCTCAGCTCCACCAATATATGCATCAACAGGTATCCATTTCTCCAAGGTTTCTTTCTTAAAAGGGTTAGCTTCCTTGTTCCACTTACCTTTCTTTATAAATGGATAACCCAAAAAGTACCACGAACTATCAAGAAATGTATCACATACATCCAACTCACGCCTGGCTTTTCCACCGCACTTTGGGCACTCCGTCTCCTTCCAGTCATCTGGCGCATTGTCCAAGGGTGACGTTCCATCCCCCTTAGGTTTAAAGTCCTCAATCTCAGGCAGTAGCACAGGCAGATCTTTCTTCTCCACCGGCTGCCAATCACACTTTTCACAGTAAACCATAGGGATCGGTGCTCCCCAATATCTCTGCCTAGAAACCAACCAGTCACGCAAATGATAATTTACTTTCTTCTTCACCAAACCCTTTTCAGAAAGTTGCTTAAACACCTCGTCCTTGTCCTTAAGTGTGCCTATTATACCCAAATTATACTTTTCGGCGAACTCCTTATCTCTCTCATCATAGGCCGGCACTCCCATTACCGCTCCGGTACCGTAACCCATCAAAACAAAATCAGCTATCCAAACCGGTATTTCTTTGCCAGTCAAAGGGTGAATCACCTTGCAGCCAGTATCCACTCCTGTTTTCTTTTTTTCTTCCTGCTTTCGCTGTTGTTCTGTCTTCCTTAAAGCTTTTTCAACGTAAAGATCTACCTCTTTTTTGTTTTTATCCTTCAATTTATCAATCAAAGGGTGTTCTGGTGCCAAAACCATAAACGTTACTCCATAAATCGTGTCCAGCCTTGTGGTAAATATCTTTACCGTAGACTTAGAATCCTTGACCTTAAACTCTACCTCTACTCCTTCACTTCGGCCTATCCAGTTTTTCTGGGCAGTTTTGATTTGCTCTGACCACCTCAAACCATTCTTTTGTATATCATACCCTTTCTCAACTGGACCAATTTTCTTTTCACGGCCATCATTAAACCGATCCGAAGCCTTGTGCGAAGGACGGCCATCAATGTTTAAAAGCAACCTGTCTGCATACTTTGTAATTCTAAAATGCCAAGAGCTCATCTCCTTTCTTCCAACCTTTGATTTACATCTTTCACACTCACCAGCCTCCACCTGCTCATCCGCCAACACCGTCTTACAACTTGGGCACCAATTCACCTTAGCCTTCTTCTTGTAGGCCAATCCAGCCTTAAACATCTCTGTAAACAACCACTGCGTCCACTTGTAGTACTCACTATCATAGGTTTCCAGTTTATTATCCCAAGCATAACCGTTACCCGTAGTTAACAGCTGTCTGTAAAAATTCTTTTCACTTATCCTAGCGTGCTCCTCTGGCCTTCTTCCCACCTTAATAGCATAGTTTTCACTGTGAATTCCAAACCCATCCAAACCAATCGGCTCAAATACATCATAACCACTCATTCTCATATACCGTCCATAGGTATCAGCTCCTGTAAAGGCGTACATGTTCCCCATATGCATTCCCTCTGCCGATGGGTATGGAAACATCATTAAGTTATAAAAAGGTTTCTTGGCTTTTTCTAAATCCACCTCATACAAGCCTGTTTCTAGCCATTTCTTAGACCACTTTTCTTCAATTGCTTCATGATCATACTTCATAAATAAATTCTACCACAAAAGGGTCCGACCCTTAGCGAAGCGAAAGACAAATGGGGTTCAACCTCCCATAGAGGTTGAACCCCAGATTCATCACTCTTTTAAACATATTGATAAATATTCTCTTCTAAATTACTCTATCACTTAACATTACACACCGCCATTTCTGCAACTCAACACATCATATGTCAAGGGTCGGACCCTTGACATACACCTAACATAATAAAACAATAAAATATCATATAGTGTATTATTAATTTAATGTCCAATAAGTTAATTGCCCACACCAGTCTAATTGCCATAAGCATAGGCATAATCTATGCCTGGACATCTAGTCCCATACTTTCCGCATACAACCTTCAACTTGCCGCCATCTTAGCCGTGGTTTACTTCTTTACCAAAAGCAAACCATTAGTTACCACCACCATCTTTTTAAGCCTAATTCTACTTATGATCTTCTCCACCGGCTATCTTACCTCACCCTTTTTCTTCCTATTAACCATTTTAGTCTTCGCTTTAGCTCTGTTCTTTGAGCCTATCCAGGCACTAATCACCAGCATTATTCTAACAATAGTCTTTTTAATCTCATCCAAACTGTCTCTTAATACATCAGAGCTTATCAACCTAGCCTCGCTCTTACTTATCACCCCCATTGCCGTAGTTTTTGGCAAAAAACTTATGGAAAGCAAAAAGAACCAAGATTCCCTAACCCAAGACGAAACAAACACTCTTCTATGGATATCCACCAAGGCCAGCCCATCACTTATAGAAACATTAGAAACCACCAGCGATATCATTAGTTCCAACCTATTACCTTTCAGACTTCAAGAGAAAATAAAAAAAGCCCATAAAGATCTCATTGATCTTCATAAATCTGCCAACAACTTAAAAAACGACATAGATGAAGAAACAGATTAAAATTCGGGTTTTATAAAGCCCTCTCAAGGCTAACAACAAATGTATCACCCTAAACCCATCAAATCCATCAAACTACATCAAACACTTATCCTCCTTGCCTCAGCCACCATCTTTATAACCCTTTCAAAACCATCACAGGCCGAAAACCTTCGCTCCGACACCTTTAGAATAGACATGGGCACCATTAACATGACCGGTGGTAGAAAAACATCTTCGTCTTATAACCTAACCGACACTGTTGGCCAAACCTTTCAAGGCCAGTTCGACTCCAACGGTTACCGGGTCAGAGCAGGTTTTCAATACATCCACTCTTTAATCCGTTTCTCCTTCACCATCTCCGATCTAACCATAGACCTAGGCACCTTAGCCGCTCAGACCCCTTCAACCGCCACCAACATTCTAACCATCTCCACCGGCAACGCTTATGGATATACCGTGAAAGCCATAGAAAATCACGAACTAAGAGCCAACACCAACGATATCCCCGACACCGCCTGCGACTCTGGCACCGCTTGCACTATTACCAACGCCAACGTCTGGGCCAGCAACACCGACTACGGTTTTGGCTACAACATGTCTGGCACCGACGTAGACACAACCGATTTTGTAGACTCCACTTATTACAGACCCTTCTCAAACGATGAAGACGTAGACTCCCCCGCCACCGTCATGTTAAGTACCGGCATCGCCACCTCATCTGCCGCCACCGTTACCTACAAGGCCAATATCTCCGCCATACAACCTGCAGGTTACTACACCACCGCCATTAGATTCATAGCAATTCCATCATTCTAACTTATGATATTCATTATTCTTTTCACCCTTTTACTAATATCACCAAGCCCCACCCACGCCCAGGGTTTAAACCTAAGCCTTTCTCCTCCCCTTCTTCAAACCACCATCAAACCCGGAAAATCCATCTCCCAGGTCTTTACTATATATAACAACAGTTCAAGCCCAATTAAACTTACTCCGCAAATTGTTCCCTTTCTTCCAGAAGACGACCAAGGCAATCCCAGCTTAAAACCCCAATCCACCCCCGCCTGGCTCTCATACTTTTCCTTAATCAACACAAACATCAAGCTTGGCCAGTCGTTTACCTTGCCTGCCAACAAATCAGACCAGCTAGTCTTAAGTATAAAAATCCCAGAAAACGCCCCCCAGTTCGACCACTACGCCACCCTTTTAGTGAGCAGTGACTCAAGTCAAGGTTCCGAACCTGTTGTTCAACAACAGTTGTTCGGCAACCTTGACAACCCAACAATTATCACCGGCTCCATCGGCGCCAACATCCTCCTAACCATTGCCAGTCAACTCGCCCCACCCACAATATTAAACATAACCAGTTTAAAACCAACCAATACCCAATACATAAAAATTGGCCAAACCTATGTTTTAGACAATCTCTCTCCAATCCAATTCACCGCCAAACTAGAAAACCTAGGAAATTATCTTACACAAGCCCACGGTCTATTCCAAATTCACAAGGGCGCCAACACCGTTCATATCCAATCACTTCTACCTGTTAACGTTCTAAGCCAATCCACCCGTGAACTAGTGGCCCCTTGCCTCGCCGAAGCCTTGTGCGAAGGCGGGTCGTCCCTCAAATTCCACCCCAAAATAACTAATATAGGTAGTTTCAAGGCCAGCATAAACATCCGTTCAGAAAACGGCTCGTCACAAAACTCCATTAACCTTTTCTTTATACCAATAAAGGCTCTACTTGGTCTAATTTTGGGTATAATCCTCCTAAAACTCATTCTAAAAAAGCAAGTCCTTGACAACACGTCATAACTACTTCATATTTACATCATGAGCAGAAAACATCTGTTGGTTTTACTTACTTTTGCTCTTCCCATAGTTGTTAATTTTCTTGTGCCCAAAGAACTAGACTCTGCTTCACTCACCTCTGCCTCTGTTACTCTTTCTAACTCTCGTCTTTCCTACTACGCCAAAGTTGGGGTGGGCAACACCAATCCTGGCTCCACCACCATTACCATTCAAAGCTCAGGCAACGCAGATAACAACACAAATCATTTGTTCCCCAATGACACTATTAGTATTGGCAGCAACGCCAACTCCACCGTTGGGACTATAATAGACAGCACCAACTTTGCCATCGCCGCCGGCATTACCAATCAACTTGTCGTAGGCAACGCTATCTACGCCACCCAGTCCGGCACCGTTACAGTAGCTTTCACCATTAATAACGATATTCCCGCCAACGGCTATATCCGTGTTACCATCCCCGACCCAGCCAGTAACGGTAACGATGGCGCTCCAGACACCGCCGCAACCACCGCCAGTAGCGGTTGGGACCTTCACTCCATTGCCGCCGCCGACGTCACAGTATCGGGTGGCACCGGTTGTTCCTGGAATGCTACAGAAACCATTACCGCAGGTTCCGGTTCCGGTCACTTTATAGACGCCACCACCACCGTTGCCTGCACCGCCGGCACAGTCACCATGACCATAGATAACGATCCTGGCCTTATCAACCCCGCTCCAGTCTCTGGTGGTAGCCACGTCCAAGGCACCGCCGACTCATACGAGTGGGTCATTGCAACCTACGACGGCGATCCCGCTGGCGCTGGTCAAAAAATCGACACCGTCGACGTCAAGGTCGCCCCAATAGAAGCTGTCATGGTCTCGGCCACAGTAGATGAAATCTTATCCTTTTCTATTACCGCCGTCACCGCCGATTCCGGCACCACCGGTGCCTGTGGCGTCACCAGAACCAGCGCCACTCCCGACTCCACCGGCTACTCCATCCCTTGGGGAACCATTGCTCCTACCTATTTAGCCGCTACCCATAACACCAGCCAGCTTTTGGCAGTTTCCACCAACGCCGACGGCGGCTACGCAGTTACCGCTATAGCTAATGACCAAATGGGTAAAGACGGTGTCGCCTGCACCGGTGACGTAGGTGAAGCCGCTAACTGTATTAAAGATACCGCTTGCGCCGCCAGCCCTTGCACCTTATCCGCCACAGCAGACTGGGGTGCCGCCACAGAAACCTACCCCGGTCTGGGTTACTCGCTAGAAGAAGTCACCGCCAGCGAAGCCAGTTTTGAATTCGACGACTCCGGAACCTGGCTAGCCAAACAGTTCGCCGACGAAGAAGATGGCGAGGCAGCCCAAACCATCATGACAAATGCCGGGCCAGTTGACTCATCCCAAATCTACGTATGCTATAGAATAGATATCACCGCCACTCAACCAGCCGGTTATTACTTCAACAAGGTGCGCTACACCGCCACCGCCACATTTTAATTATTTATAATCGTCATTCTGGCTTGTCCAGAATCTTAAAAATATACAACAATGAAAAACACCCTACCCAATCATCTTCCTAAAAGGGGTCCAACCCCAAAGGGGTTGAACCCCAGCTTCCTCCTTCCTAAAAGGGGTCCAACCCCTTTGGGGTTGAACCCCAGCAGCTTCCTCCTTCCTAAAAGGGGTCCAACCCCTTTGGGGTTGAACCCCAGCTTCCTCAAAACAATAATCATATCATTTCTATTTATTTTTCTCCCCACCCCAGCCCTCGCCATCGACTCCATTCCCCTAACCGTCTCCCCTGTCCGCCAACAAATGGAAATGCAACCAGGTGAAACCAGCACAGGCATTCTAAAACTCATCAATATATCTGAAACCCCAATCTCCGGCACTCTAAAAGCCGTTGACTTTATCGTAGAAGATGACCAAGGCACTCCAGTATTCCTTGACAACCAAAACTTCTCCAGTAAATACTCCGCCGCTAGCTGGGTCACCCTTCCTTATAACCGTCTTTCCATTCCCGCTAACGACAAAATAGAAATCCAATTCAAGATCAAAGCAGATCAAAATGCCCTTCCAGGTGGTCACTACACCGGCATAATTTTCGAAGCAGTCTCAGGTTCGCAAATAGACACAAACTCCTCCGGAGCCTCTATCTCCCCCCGTATAGCCTCATTAATCTACATTACCATCCCTGGCGACTACCAAGAACAGGCCCTAGTCACCAAGTTCTCTATTCCTAAGTTTAGCCAAAACGGCCCCCTACCAGTCTCAACCACTATCCTAAATCAATCCCCAGCCCATATTCGTCCTACAGGTGTCATCACCATCACCAACATGTTTGGTGACATACTTACCAACCTACCCTTAGATGAGCAAAACATCTTCCCAGAAACAGAAAGAGTCTATTCAAACACCATTCCTACCAAATGGCTCATTGGCCGCTACCAAGCAGATCTACAGGCTACCTACGGCACCCAAGGTAAAACTTTACAAGCCACTATCTTCTTCACCGTAATTCCTGTCATGCTAATCATCTACATTCTTATCTTAATCATCGCCGTAATCTACATTGTTCGCCACTTTGCCAAGAAAAACAAAAAACACGAACAAGAACTAGAAGTAGAGATAGAAAAGCTCAAAAAAGAACTCCACCAATCCTAATTACGTGGTTCCGAACCTCTACAAGGTCTCACCTTGAAGGTACCACCCTCCGTCATTCTGGCTTGTCCAGAATCCGCTATAATTTCCTTAATGCCTAATAAAAGAAATTTTAGAGGTTCAACCTCTTTGAGGTTGAACCTCAGCTTCCTCATTCCTAAAAGGGGTCCAACCCCAAAGGGGTTGAACCCCAGCTTCCTCGCCATAATCCTCATAATTTTCCTCTCCTTCTTCCCATCCCCCATCCTCGCCGTCACCAACCCCGTCGGCTCCGGCGACATTACTAACTCAGCCACCGTTGCCGTCTCTACCATCACCGCCCCCGTCCTCCGCACACCCGCAGACAACTCCATAACCAACAACCGCTATGAACAGTTCTCTTGGAGCACGTCCACCCCAACCGCCAATATCAGCCACTACGACCTGTATATAGACAACGTCATTGTATTAAGCAACATCGCTCATTCCACCGCTATAGACGGCATCATATACACCACTCTAAGCACTCCCATTCAAGACGGTGAACACACTTGGTATGTCATTGCCTACAGCACCGGTAGCACCAACGCAAAATCAGAAACGCACACCTTCACCGTCGACGCCACCACCCCTATTATTATTCTTCAAGCAGTAGACAAAACAAAAATGTACTGGGCCACAAACGACCCTTTCACCATTCCACCATACGACCAAAGACACTTAACCGTAACCACATCAAAACCTTTACTTTCAGGCAAAATAGAAGCCCTCTCCAACCTAAAACTCTCCCTATGTCAAGGGTCCGACCCTTGTCATACAATCATCATCAACGACCCCGACGGCAACTGGGAACACAGGTTTTACGATCTAGAACCAAACATAACTTACTTTGCCTACCTTTCCGCCACCGATGCCGCCGGCAACTCCAACATCTTCCCCACCTTTACCATTACCTATACCCCTACCCCCATCCTGTTCACTATCCTGCACCGACTGGTGCGGGACCCCACCCCTACTGGGGGTCCGACCCTAGAAGGAGCGGTTCCAACCGCGGGCCCATTGGCTATCGAGCCAAAGGAGGGTCGTACCCCTGAAATACCACCTCCTCCTCCACCTCCCTCGCCTCGCCGAAGCCCAGAGGGCGAAGACGGGCCAATCCTGCGCCGACTGGTGCGGGACAACCCAATCATTCCCTATCTTTTTCCCATCGGTATCATTGGTCTGCTCGCCCACCTAGCCATGACAGGTTTTGGTACCAGCCTAAAACTATCACTTATTCCAAAGCTTTTATCTTCACTTATCATTCCTCCCTTTTTAGCCGTAAAAGACGACTTAACCCTATCTCTTTCACAACTAAACCAAGAACCCCAGCTTAAACCACTACCCTTTACCAGCCTGTTTATCTATTCGCTAGAGCCTATCAAAGACCAGCTAGAAAAAATCAAGCATTACTCTGTTCAACAAACCCTACAAACACTTCAACCCTTCTTAAAAAAACCTATCAAATCACTCGTCTCAAGCCCGGCTGGTAGGTTCAACCTAAACCTAAAAACCCCCGGTAGCTTTCTATTAACAGCCGCCTATCCAGGCCACAACTATCCAGACACCAAACTAGCCCCCCAAGGGGTTCAACCCTTGCAGGAGGAGCAAAGCGACGGGCCCGCGAATGTAATGAGCGGAGGGTTGAACCCCGGCAATCAACATTCACCCTTCGTCTACCACAGCGAACCAATCATCCTCGAAGATTCCAGGGGTCCAACCCCAAAGGGGTTGAACCCCAGCTTCCTCCTTCCTAAAAGGGGTCCAACCCTTAGCGCAGCGGATCAAGGGTTGAACCCCAGCAATAGCAATACCCCCCACAACCACTTCCACCTAAAATCCAGCCAGGGAACCTGGTATATTCCCCTAGATTCAAAGCCAAAAGAGTCTCTAACCACCCTAGAACGGCTCCAAATCCAAACTCTTAACCTACGGTCATTGCCTTTGGGCCTTTCATTAATACTTTCCATATTTTCACTAATATTCATACCCTCGTTTATTACCCTTCTGTTCTTCCTTCTCATTTCCGATATATCACTCAACCAATATCTCTACCCCCACCTCCCATCTAAAGGGGTCCAACCCCAAAGGGGTTGAACCCCAGCTTCCTCCTTCCTAAAAGGGGTCCAACCCCAAAGGGGTTGAACCCCAGCATTCCCCCTCCCAGGGGTCCAACCCCTTTGGGGTTGAACCCCAGCTTCCTTGTAATTAACAATCCATAATGCTTTAATAAACTCATGACCTCAAAAATTTATCCGCCGTGGAGGACAAACGACAAAACCACAGTCAACCTCATTACAGCCTTAAGCAAGCAGGTTCTCAATATAGACATCAAACTCAAAAAAGCCGCTCAAGAAAGACAAAAAATGTTTGAAAACATAGTCAGCGGAAGAATTGAGACAGCCGAGTTGTCCGAAAGATCAACCGAAGAAATAAATAAAATAGCTAAAGACGGCTCACAAGGCCGTGCCCAAATATACTTTAGTTTAGACAAAAAAATAGATGACGGTCTAGAAAGGGCCTCAGAAGAAAGGTCTAAGTTTAGAAATGAAACATTTTCCTACCTAGACAAAATATACAAAGAAGTGACAGGTGCAAAACAAGAACAAAAAGTAATTCATAACAAAGTCTACAAAAATCACGAACCCAGAATTTCTAAACTAGAAACCGCCACCCTCTAAAATCCAATACTTGACTATTTTAGCTATTTTAGCTAAAATATACATTATCATGCCTAGTTTATACCCAATTACCAGCACAGACCTTAAAAATCGCACCGCCGATATTCTAAACATGGTTTATTACAAAGACCACACATACACCATCAAACGCCACGGAAAACCTATTGCCATTTTAGAACCAATAACTAAGGTTAAAACCAAAAAAAACATAACACTAAAAGCCACCCTTGACAAGTCCTTTGGTAGCCAACCAAGCTTCCCCGATATCACCAAAACTAGGTTTTTCCGTTCCCGCAACATAACCCTATGAAATACCTACTAGACACAGACGTAGTAATAAAGCACTTACGGGGCAATACGGCAATAGATATCTCATGGCTAGAAAGTGGTGCCGCTATTAGCATTATCACTCGTGCAGAACTTCTAAACGGCGCCTACAAATCCAAAAAAACAGAAAACAATATAATTTTAATTGAAAACCTACTAGAAGACCTACAGATAAAAACAATCAATCTAAATGCAGACATTATTCACACTTACTCCGAACTTAGAGCCAAACTAGAAAAGAAGGGTCAAAAGCTAGATGAATTTGATCTACTCATAGCCGCTACGGCTTTAAGTCAAAAGTTAAAACTACTTACCTATAATCACAAACATTTCGAACGAATTCCAAATCTCAAACTAGCCAAACTCTAGATTTTCTCCGCACCCAATCAAATCACTCCATACCACTTCAAACTACTACTTTAAACATCATTTCACGAAATGTGTATAACACCGTGAAAACTCCCCTATTTCCGCAAACACCACACCGTCATTCTGGCTTGTCCAGAATCTAATTACCGCACATTTTCATTCTTATTCCGCACTCTCTTACGGCAATTAACCCCTCACTAAACTGTCATTCTGCCAGAGTCCCGCTCAGCGGGGGCTTGACCAGAATCCATTCACTCCTAAAACCTATCTCCGCACCGCGTCCGCCTTTGGCGGATTGAACCTAAATAGCCTCTTGACACCAGCATCTCTTATTATTATAGTAGTATAAGAGCGTATAAAAAGGTCTAATTTAAACCTAAACAAACCCTTTTACACACTTCTTAATAATTAAGTTATAAACCATGAAAATCCAAGACTACAACCAAACCACCAACTACGTTGCCCCACAAAGGGCCTTAGAGATAATCACCGCAACCCTGGCTTTCCTTTTGCCAGCCATATTATTATTTTTAATCGCCGCCAAATGAAATTTTACGGTTCCGAACCTGTTTTCTTAAACAGTTGTTCGGCAACCTTGAAATTTACACACAAAAACTAAATCAACATGCCTGCCCAGGAATTACTAAACCAGTTCAGACTCTTTCTTCAAGATCTAAAAGGTCCAAAAAGAAGACCTTTATCCGCTGTCACTGTTAAAAACTACGTTTCAGACGTCCGCAAACTCCTAAACTGGACAGATCAGGGGTCCGATTTCTCCCCGGCGGAAGAGGGTTCGGAACTTTCGGCGGTCTGCAGGGAGCAAAGCGACCGTAAGATAGTTCCGAACCTTAAGCGCTCTGCAGCCGAACTAAGCCCCAGTGGGCTAACATCCTACCTCCAATTCATAAAATCCACCCTTCCTTTATCTTCTTACAACCGTCATTTAGCCTCAATCCGCCGCTTCACCACCTTCCTTTCCATCAAACATGGTCTTTCCCTAAACCTAAGCGCAGGTCTCCCCGGGGGTCCAACCCTAACAGGAGCCCCGCTCGATAATAGCGGGGCGGGCCCTCTCGGCTATGAAGCCGAGGGAGGGTTGAACCCCAGCGAGCCAGACACCACCATCTCCAACTTCCGCTCCTACCTCCAATCAGAAAATTTATCCCATTCAACCGTTAAAAATTACGCCTCAGACCTTAATCACTACATAGCCTGGTCTGCCAAATACCTCCAAGAATCCAACCATCTAAAGGGTTCAACCCTTAGCGAAGCGGATCAAGGGTTGAACCCTGACAGAAACCTAACCTCCACCCTAACCCCCCTCAACCTCAAGACCTACTCAAACTATCTCAAACTAACTCACGTAGGCCAATCAGTCATCAATCGCCGCCTTTCCGCCATTAAAAAGTTCACCGCTTTCGCTCTCGCCACCAACCTAATCCCTTCCAATCCCTTTCTCCGTCATTCTGCCAGAGTCCCGCTCAGCGGGGGCTTGTCCAGAATCAAACCCATCCCACCCCTCGCCTGGATTCGTAAGGGTCCGACCCTTAGCGGAGCGGATCAAGGGTCGAACCCTAGCAAATCCTCATTCCGCTCCCTCTACCAAACCTACAACAACCTTTCCTTCACTCCATACCTCCATTTAGCCCTGCTAGTCCTCCTCACCACCGCACTTGGTCTATTTGGCTACAACCAGATCATTAAACAAGCACCTCTAAGCCAAGCTTACCCCACAGCCCTCACCCCGCCAACAAGGCAACTTAGCTTCCAAGGCAGGCTCACCGACTCCTCAGACAACCCCATTACCACCTCTGTCAATGTAGTGTTCAAGCTTTTCGATGCCGTCACAGCAGGCTCCGAACTTTACTCCTCCTCCACCTGTTCCGTTTCCCCAGACCAAGACGGAATCTTTAACGTCTTAATTGGCGACACCGTCTGCGGTGCAGAAATCGCCTCTACAGTATTTTCAGAAAACACCGCCATTTGGTTAGAGGTCACCGTTGGCGCCGAGACACTAACTCCAAGACAACAAATAGCAACCGTTGCTTACGCCCTTAATTCAGAGACCCTCCAGGGGTATCCCGCCGGCACCACCATAAACACCATCCCTTATATAGACAACTCCGGTAACATTGGTATTGGTGCTACTTCCCCTACCATCAACTCTACCGCTGGTACCTTCAAAATCCAAGGTCAAGCCCTTACCCTAGCAACCGCCACTAGTTCAGACGGTAACATTACACTTCAACCAGACGGCACCGGTCAAATTCTAGCCATTGGTGGCACCACTTCTGGAGATACAATAAGAGTCACCAACGCCAACCTAACCACAGGCGATCTCATTTCAGGCTACGTAGGCAACGGCACCGCCACCGGCAACCTACTAAACCTCTCCTCTGGCGCCTCAGAAACCGACCAGTTCACCATCTCCCGCACAGGCCAAACTTACATAGCAGGTAACTTGGGAATTGGCACAACCGCTCCAGCAGTTGCACTCGACGTCGTTGGAGCCATCACCGCTTCCACCACCATCACCGGAGCTACTCTAACAGATGGAACAGCTAGTATTAATAGTGGAGCTGGCACCGGTTTCGCCTCTTTAGTAGTAGACAACCTTACTCTAGACGCCGCTACAATAGTCTCCGATACGGGTACCATCTCCTTTGTAGACGACAATCTACTTACCACCGGTACCATTACAGGTAACACCCTAACAGACAACACCACCACCTTTGCCGACACCGCTTGGACATCTACCGCTGCCATCGCTTGGAATCTAGCTGCTTCCACCACTGCACTTAATATAGAAACGGGGCTCTTGAACCTAGACACCACCAACTCCAGAGTAGGCATCGGCACCACAGCA
>FLOH01000755.1_pt1 | contig 59573 bp, 52 predicted proteins | sample 756751 | NCBI WGS metagenome assembly FLOH01 (sample SAMEA4026879, study PRJEB14308) | marine metagenome | biome: coastal water; material: water | depth 74 m
ACATGGCAAGGGCGTACAGACCAAAGAGGCCGACTTGGGCAACGACCCACCAGCCGCCTCGATCGGAGAAGTTCACCATATGCGACCCACCGTCAAACTTGATACATATCGACTCAGATTTCTTGGCATACGTGTATCATTCATGGTGTTGAACAATCGACAGACCTAGGACGACGAAGAACGGATCCTCATGGACTTCAACGCCTTCACGCAGAAATCGCAACAGGCCATCCTCTCCGCACGCGACCTCGCAACGCAGCGTACCCATCCGTACGTGGAACCCGAGCACCTGGTTGCAGGTCTGCTGGCTCAAACCGACGGCCTCATCTACCCGATCCTGGCAAGACTCGACATCCACGCGACCGATATCGCCGGCCCGGTCGAGGAGTCGCTTGATGCTATCCCAACCGTGGTCGGTGGAAGCGACGTCGCCTTCGCACCTGATTCGCTCGCGATTCTCGATGCAGCCGAGAACGAACGCCGGGCTCTGAAGGATGACTACGTCTCGGTGGAGCACCTGCTGCTCGCTCTCTCCGCATCCACCGGATCGGTCGGCGGACTGCTCAGGCGAGTGGGCGTCACGAAGGACGCGATTCTCGGAGCGCTCACCGAAGTCCGCGGTAGCCAGCGGATCACCTCGCAAAACCCCGAGGACACATTCGCACCGCTCCAGAAGTACGGACGCGACCTCACCGAACTCGCGCAGCAAGGGAAACTCGATCCCGTCATCGGCCGCGACGAGGAGATTCGTCGCACGATCCAGGTGCTGTCACGCCGGACCAAGAACAACCCTGTGCTCATCGGGGAACCCGGTGTCGGAAAGACGGCCATCGTCGGAGGACTCGCCCAGCGGATCGTCGATGGTGACGTTCCCGAAGGTCTGAAGAACAAACGGATCGTCAGTCTCGACATGGGCACACTCGTTGCCGGCGCCAAGTATCGCGGCGAGTTCGAAGAGCGCCTCCAGGCCGTCCTGAGCGAGATCAAGTCTGCCGAAGGCCGGATCATCACCTTCATCGACGAGATGCACACCATCGTGGGAGCCGGCGCCTCGGAGGGATCGGTGGATGCCTCCAACATGCTGAAGCCGATGCTTGCACGCGGCGAACTCCGGATGATCGGGGCAACGACCCTCGATGAGTACCGCAAGTACGTCGAGAAGGACTCGGCACTTGAACGCCGATTCCAACCGGTCCTCGTCGAACCGCCTTCCGTGGAAGATGCGATCGGAATCCTCCGGGGTCTCAAGGAGCGCTACGAGGTCCACCACGGTGTGCGAATCACCGATGCCTCGCTGATCGCCGCGGCCGTGCTCTCCGATCGATACATCACCGGCCGTCTCCTCCCCGACAAGGCGATCGACCTCGTCGATGAGTCCGCCTCGCGGCTACGGATCGAGATCGACTCCATGCCGGAAGAGATCGACGAGCTGACCCGACGACGACGCCAGCTCGAAATCGAGCGCCAGGCGCTCACCAAGGAGATCGACGCCGCTTCTATGGACCGGCTCGCAGTGATCGAACAGGAGCTCGCGGATCTCGCCGAAGACCTCGACGAGCTCTCTGCCCACTGGCAGCTCGAGAAGGATGCGATCGGCGGCATCCGCTCCACGAAACACGACATCGAGGAGGCTCGCGCGACTGCCGATCGAGCAGAGCGGGATGGTGATCTGCAACAGGCGGCCGAGCTCCGCTACGGGTCCCTCCCCGCACTCGAACGCGACCTCGCCGATCGCCAGGAGAAGCTCGAGGAGCTGCAGTCGGTCACCAAGATGTTGAAGGAGGAGGTCGACGAAGAGGACGTCGCTGAGGTGGTGAGCCGTTGGACCGGGATTCCGGTCTCAAAGTTGATGGAGGGTGAGGTCCAGAAGCTCGTTCGACTCGAGGAGCATCTCCACGAGCGCCTCGTCGGTCAGAACGACGCCGTCGAGTCAGTGGCGAACGCCATCCGGCGGTCTCGCGCCGGGCTGTCCGACCCCAACCGGCCGATCGGCTCGTTCCTGTTCCTCGGACCAACGGGCGTTGGCAAGACGGAGCTCGCCCGCGCTCTCGCGAGCTTCCTGTTCGACGACGAGCGGGCGATGGTCCGCATCGACATGTCCGAGTACATGGAGAAACACTCGGTGAGCCGCCTGATCGGCGCACCACCCGGATATGTTGGATACGACGAGGGTGGTCAGCTGACCGAAGCGGTGCGTCGTCGGCCTTACTCCGTCATCCTCCTCGACGAGGTCGAGAAGGCCCACCCCGATGTGTTCAACGTTCTGCTCCAACTGCTCGACGATGGACGGTTGACCGACGGGCAGGGCCGTACCGTCAACTTCTCAAACACGGTGCTGATCATGACCTCGAACCTCGGGTCGCAGTTCATCGACCCTGTGTTGCCCGAGGAGACCGTGGCCGCCCGGGTGATGGACGCGGTGCGAGGCCACTTCCGACCGGAGTTCCTGAATCGAATCGACGATGTGATCGTCTTCCATCGGCTCACGAAAGGCGACCTGAGGGTGATCTCCATGATCCTGTTCTCAGAGCTCCAGGGAAGGCTCGCCGATCGACGTATCGACGTGGCCCTGTCGGACGACGCTGCCGACTGGCTGACCGAACACGGCTACGACGCTGTCTACGGGGCACGGCCGCTCAAGCGCCTCATCCAGACGGCGATCGCCGACCCGCTGGCCCTGGCCATTCTGGATGGCACGTTCAGAGACGGAGATCGGATCGAAGTCGTCGTTGAAGGAGACCGTCTGGGATTCCGCGCGGGCGAGGGGTGAGGGGGCTTCCAGCTACCAGCTACCAGCTCGTCTCTATCCAATCACCATTGTTCTGAACGGCGCAACGAGGTTCGTCTCCTGTTTCCCGACGCGTCCGGGAAGATCGATCGCGAAGCAAGCACCTCCGAGTCGGTCCGATGGGCAGTAGGTCGCCCGGCCACCGTGAGCTTCGGCGATCACCCTCACCATTGCTAGCCCGATACCCGACCCGGGGACGGAGGCGTTGTAGCGATTAGGTCCTCGCTCAAACCGCTCCCAGATCGCCAGTTCGTGCTTCTTCGGGACTCCCGGCCCGGAGTCGTGCACCTCGACTATCAACCTGCCGCCCTCGTCCGCGGCAACGACCAGACACCGGTCGCCCCCATATCGGCTGGCGTTGGAGAGCAGATTCACAAGAATCTGCTGAATCCGCTTCTCGTCAACGATCGCGGTGAGTTCCGGATCAATGTCGGTGGCCACATGTCGTCGGTCGATCGTCGTCGACCGTATCGAGTTCTCGACAATGGCGGCAACGCTCCACTCCGAGACGTTGAGATCGATCCGATTCGGGTCGCCCCTGGCAAAGAGGAGAAGATCTTCAATAATGCGCTCTAGATACGTCGCCTGCTCTACGACAACTTCAATCATCTCAATTCGCTCATCCAGATGGAGTTTCGGATCCTCTTGGAGAACGGCCAGGAACCCCACCATTGCGGTGAGGGGGGTTCTGAGTTCGTGGGATATCGACGACACGAGATCGGATCGCTGTTGCTCGACAATCTTCCGGTTCTCTCGAATGGCGATGCCCTGGCGGCCGATCACGAGCATCGCGACGGTCAGCGTCGCGATGAGCAGGATTCGATCGCCTTGATCGACATCTGCATCCCACAATCGAAACACGAGCACGCCGACCATGATCGTCGCCGAAGTGTACGGCGCCAGGATGGACCAGAGCGGAAGCCGGCGGTCCGCGTACTCCCTTGGAGGCGGCACCCGGTCGACAACGAGCGCCGTTGCGAGGAACAGCGCGGCGGCGGCGAGGAAGACCACAAACAGTGGCTCTGCTTCGGTGAAGCTCTGACCGATCCCCTCGACCAGGTAGCTCACGTCGGCGATCGCCTGGAGGAGCACGGCTCCGGTGAACAAAAGCATCCGCAGATCGAACCGCAAGCTGGACCTACGCACCGTGACGATCATGATGATGACGACGACGGCGAGATCGACAAGCGGATACATCGAGCCGAAGATCCGGTCTCCAAGCGGCGCATCCTCGAGACCGACGATGATCCGGTCAAGGACGAACACCCACGCGAGCGCTCCCATGGAGATCGCACCGATGACACCGTCGAACGCTATCCGTGCTCGTTGGAGCGAGTGGCCTGCGGTATGCGGAAGTGATGCGAAACCGACGAGGACAAGCGCATACCCTCCGACGAAGAACAGGTCGGTGACGCCGAAGGTGGGTGCATCGCCAACGATGCTGAGCTGGATCGCAACAACCACGATCCCTGCGGCTGCAATGATGAGACCGATCCCTACCAATCGCCACGCACGCCGCTCGGCGCCCTCGAGACGCATAGCTCGGCGAATGAACATGAACCCGGCGACCATGTCGCCGATCAGGATCCCGACCGGAGCGACGGTATGAGCAAGGTCCGGGTCGCCGAACACAACGACCGCGGCCACGACAACGATCAGAGCGAACGTAGCACCTGCGTACCATGGCACGCGGACGGTCGCTCGCGTCGACCCGATCGGCACGGTGACCTGCATCTCCCGTCTATCGGCAGGAAGCAACCGCGGGTGTAGCAATCAGGGCGTATCCGTTTCAGCGCCGGCCACGAGAACATCGGCGTCGTCGCGCAGGTCGACGACGATGTCGGGTTCGGAGGTCACCTGTGGAAGATGCTGCTCGATGGCGTCCAGGAGATCGGTGATCTGTTCCCGCGTGTTGTGGAGGGTCTGCGCGAATCTGATGCCTCCCTCGCCCAACGGAACCGCCGGGAACGCTGCTGCGTTGAGGTAGTACCCATCGGCCATCAGTCGGAGAATCATCTCAGCTACCCGCTCGGGCGAGCCGACCCGGATGAACCAGATCGGGCTTGTCGCGAGCGACACCACCGGAAGTTGGCGCCTCACGAATTCCGAGCGCACCCAATCGATGTCCGCGAGGAATCGAGCCTGCCTTGTCGCATGAGCCGGCTCAAGATGGAAGGCTGCGGACTCCGTGGCTGCACCAAGATCGGGAGGAGGTATCGGGCCGGAGAATACCAACGGGCCACTGACCAGTCGCACGCGACGTGCAATGGCCGGATCGCCGAATGCCAACACGGCTCCCACCGAACCAAACGACTTGGCGAACCCCGCCGCCATGACCATACGCTCGTTCAGAGGAACCTCTGAGAGCACATACCCTCTGCCGTTCTCGCCCTGCCACCCGAAGCCATGCGCGTCGTCGTAATAGGTGAAGAGATTGTGGAATCTGTCTTGCAGAGCGGCCACCTGCTTCACCGGAGCGAGGTCACCGTGCATCGAGTAGACACCGTCCGCGAGATACCAGACGTGGTTGTAGTCGACAGCCGACTCGGTGAGTCGTTGCTCGAGCGCAGCGACGTCGTTGTGGGGCACCGTCTCGACACGGACACCCGCACCCTTCAGATTCTGCGTCGCTAGGTGAACGGAGTCGTGCGTTTGGGCGTCGATGAAGACGAGATCCTCAGGACCGACCATCGTCGGCAGGGCGGCGATGTGGGCGAGTGTGGTTGTCTGCGCGATCGCAACCTCCCCCCCGGTGATCTGACGGAGTCGGTCCTCCAGGGCGTTGTAGAAGGGGAGTGCCGTATACGTCGGCGACGATGAGTAGTTGGTGCCATACCGCTGGACCGCGTCGATAGCGGCCTTCTTGAGTCGGTCGCTACGGTTGAGAGCGAGGTACGCACACGAACTGAAGTTGACCATCTGCCGACCGTCGATGGTGATCAAGGCACCGTCGAGTGTCTCATCTTCAATTCTTCGCTGGATCACGCCCAACTCGACGCCGAGGCTCAGCCTGCGCTCTGCGAGATCAAGGATCCGGTCGTGTCTTGACCGCATCGTTCCTACCAATTCGTTCGGTTGCATGTACAACCGCCCGTTATGCCCTGTGGACAAGTTAGCGAACTCTCGGCGATGACAGGTGCTTTCCGGGCGAACGGCGGTCTTGGCGCGCTGGATCCGTACCATCTGCGTTCAATGCGAGCCTTCCGATCGATCGTGTTCCTGGTCACCGCGGCGATCATTGCCGCCGGGTGCCAGTCCGCATCAGGCCAACCTGCGGCCGGCACCACACCCACGTTCGCCCCGCTCTCTGCCTCGAGCAGCACGAACCCTCCAACGACCGGCGCGCCACCGACCACCACGGTGTCATCCACGTCGACCACGACGACCCTTCCCCGGTTGGACTGCACGATCGAGAATGTTGGCGCCGACGATGACTTCTATCGCAAGGCGTGCGAGCAGAGCGCAATCGCCATCGCTGCGGCGGCGTCCGTCGATGACGCCGCCCTCGAAGCCGCGGCAGAGCGAATAGCGGCCCTGCTCGCCGCACGACCCGATCTTGCCGAATCCATCGCCGGATCGATCGATCATGTGGCCGTCATCGGAAGTGACCAGCCCATCACAGCACTTCCGGAGTTCGAGGACATCTACACGATCCACCCCGGCACCGATTGGCGGAGACTCGGTCGTTCGTTCCCCGGCACGGAGGAAATCCCGGTTGCCGCCGGCGCTGAGGAGAATCTCCTGTGTCTCGAATCCGATCACTTCGAGGGCGAAGATATGTTCGTGCGCGACTTCGGTTGGACGATCCGCCGATTCGGAATCGCACTCGTCGATCACGCTCTGGATCGGGCCATCGAGGATGCATACAGCCGTGCCATCGCTGCTGATCTGTGGAGGAACACCGTCGCCGAGGTGAACTCGGACATGTACTGGGCCGAAGGCGTCCAGTCGTTCTTCGACGCCAACAACGAGGAGAAGGACGAGAAAGACCAGATCCACAACCACGTCGACACGAGAGACGAGCTCCTCGCCTACGACCCGGTCCTGTACCGACTCCTCGTCAGGGCGTTCGGGGAGACCGACTGGCGCCCAGATTGCTGACTGCTCGGTAGTCTTCTTGCAGGAGGCCGGAGGCCTGCAGCTGGCGGCTGGAAGCTCGATGCTCGTGTCTTTCGTCCAACGACTCTTGACATTTCACTCAATCCATGATATTCCTTGATCCAGGGTATTCGATGAACCACCATATCTGACATCACAAGGTACAGAAGGAGCCGACCGTGGATCACAGCTCGCAACTCCTCAAAGGAGTGCTCGACATGTGCCTGCTCTCGCTCATCGACGAAGAACCGAGCTATGGATACGAAATGGCGGCCAAACTGAACGAACGCGGCGTCAAACTCGTGAGCGATGGCAGCATCTACCCGACGCTCTCGCGACTCCAGAGGGCCGGCCTGGTCGAGGGATACTTCGTCGAGGCGGACGGAAGCGGCCCACCCCGAAAGTACTACCGGATCGTCAAGCCGGGAACGGTCCGTCTCCGGGAGTGGTCGACAGAATGGAAGGACCTGAGCGCCGGAGTATCGGCAATACTGAACGGAGGTGAGTATGACTGACCGCAGCATCGACAAGACCGTTGCCGAGTGTGCCCGCTACTGGAGCGACACCGGCGTTCCAAGCGATCGCGTCGTAGAGATGCGCGACGAACTGGCCGATCACCTCACCGAAGCGGCTGCCGCCGGCCAATCGGTCGATAGCGTGGTCGGAGCCGACCTCGCAGTGTTCGCCGAAGCATGGGCCGCCGCGTACCGCGGCTCCGCAGAAGTGAATAGACACAAACACGAACCGACCGGGTCGACTGCGATCTGGATCTGGCTCACCATCGGGTTGCTCGGCATTGCATTTGCCGCCGTGGCGATCCTCGCACCGAAGGGAGCAGACGTGGACGCTGAACAATGGAGATGGATCTGGGTCGGTGCGGCGGTGATCCTCGCAGTAGGAGAACTCCTCACCGTTGGATTCTTCCTCCTCCCCTTCGCCGTCGGCGCGGCTGCAGCCGCAATTCTCGCCTTCATGGGTGTGTCGGTGCCACTGCAACTCGTCACGTTCGTCGTGATCTCCGTCATCTTCCTAGCCGTGCTCCAGCGATTCGCGAGCCAGGAACAGGACGGCGAGGACACAGCCCGGGCCGGTGCGACCCGATACGTCGGCAGGTCCGCGGTCGTTCTCCAGCCGGTGCGTCACTACGACACCAGCGGAATGGTCAAGATGGGCACCGAGGAATGGCGCGCGACCGTCGATTCCGACATCGAAATTCCCGCGGGCGCAAAGGTGAGAATCACCGAGGTGAGCGGCACCCGCTTCGTCGTCGAGCCCATCCCTCCGACCGCCGAGTAAACAGCAGAAGTAAGTCATCTGACAGAAAGGGAAAACAATGACTGCAGCAGCAGTAGTAGTCCTGTCCTTCATCGTGCTCCTCGTGATCTATGTGGCACTCGCCATCAAGATCGTCCAGCAGCACGAACAGGGCCTTGTCGAGCGATTCGGCCGGTATCGCAAGACCGTCGGCCCGGGTTTCCACATGATCGTCCCCTTCATCGAGAAGATGAAGAAGGTCGACATGCGCGAGCAAGTCGTCGACGTGCCACCACAGGAAGTGATCACCAAGGACAACGTGGTCGTCACCGTGGACGCCGTCGTCTACTACCAGGCGACTGATCCGGTGAAGCTCAAGTACAACATATCCAACTTCGTTCTCGCCGCGACCAAGCTGGCACAGACCAACCTTCGTAACGTGATCGGAGACATGGATCTCGACGAGGCGCTGACCTCGCGCGAGACGATCAACACCGAGCTCCGGCAGATCCTCGACGAGGCGACCGACGTTTGGGGCACGAGAGTCGTTCGCGTCGAAATCCAGCGGATCGATCCGCCGGTCGACGTCACGCAGGCCATGCACCGGCAGATGAAGGCCGAGAGAGAGCGTCGAGCGGTGGTCACCGAGGCCGAGGGTGAGAAGCGGTCCCAGATTCTCCGGGCCGAGGGTGTGAAGCAGTCCCGGATCCTGGAGGCTGAGGGACAGGCGCAGGCGATCAGGGAAGTCGCCGACGCGGAGCAGTTCCGCCTGCTCACGGTCGCCGAGGGCGAAGGCCAAGCAATCGAGCGGGTGTACGGCGCAATCCACGCCGGCGATCCGACACCGGACCTCATCGCCATCAAGTACCTCGAGGCACTCCAAGGGGTGGCGGATGGTCAGGCGACGAAGCTCTTCCTGCCGCTCGAGACAAGCGGAATCCTCGGATCTCTCGGAGCGATCGGAGAGATCTTCGCGGACAAGGCTCGAGTAGAGCAGTAGATCAGTAGACCAGTCGTAAGGGAGGAGAGCGAGGGCGTTCTCCTCCCTTGGCCGCAGTTGTTGGTTGGTGGTCGGTAGTCGGTAGTCGGTAGTCGGTAGTCGGTGAACCTTCCCTGTTCCTGGGGATGCCGCCCGGGTTGGGTCGGCACTGGGGTGCGAGGATCGACGTCTCCTATGCTTCACACGTCAACCCGCTCCCCAGGAGGTACACGTATGGTTCAGGATTTCCGTGACTTCATCGCCAGAGGAAACATGATCGACATTGCCGTTGGCATCATCATGGGTGTCGCGTTCACTGCCTTGATCACCGCACTCGTCGAAAGCGTCCTGATGCCGATCGTCGCGATCCCGTTTGGCGAGCCGAGCTTCGACACGATCATCTGGACCATCAATGACTCCCAGATCCTGATCGGAACGTTTGTCACGGCGGTCGTAGCCTTCCTGCTCGTCGCCGCGGCGGTGTTCCTCTTCATCGTCAAGCCGTACAACGCCTACAAGGCACGGACGGGAGGCACCGAGAAGGAGCCGTCGGGACCCACCGAACTCGAGCTCCTTGCAGAGATCCGCGACGCCCTGGCGACCAGGAGCTGACACCACGAGTCGACTGTTCGAGAGCGTGAACCACCGGCTCGGCGGTCCACGCTCTTGAACTATCCTGGCCCCACCACCGAGTCACCAAGGAGAGCCACGAGATGTTCGGTTACGCAGGGAAGATTCTCCACGTCGATTTGACCACCGGGACCCTCGACGTTGAGGAGCCGCCGGAGGAGTTGTACCGCACCTATCTGGGTGGCAGTGCCCTGGGCCTCTATTACCTCCTCAAGAACACCCCGGCGGGGGCAGACCCGTACGGGCCCGAGAACACGCTCGCGTTCATGCTCTCCGGGCCGACCGGCGCGCCCATCGCCGGGCAGAGCCGGTGTACGGTTGTCGCCAAGTCCCCCATCACCGGCGGCGCAGGCGACAGCCAGGCCGGTGGCTTCTGGCCTGCGGAGCTCAAGTTCGCCGGGTACGACGGCATCGTCGTGCGTGGAGTCTCGCCGAAGCCGGTGTATCTCTGGATCAACATGGGAGAAGCCGAACTCCGCGACGCCACGCACCTCTGGGGAGAGACAACGCTGGAAGTGCAACAGACCCTCAAGGCTGAACTCGAGGACGACCGCATCGAGGTCCTCCAGGTCGGTCCGGCCGGCGAGAAGCTGGTCCGGTTCGCCGCCATCATGTCGATGGCGACTCGCGCCCACGGGCGCACCGGGATGGGGGCCGTCATGGGGAGCAAAACGCTCAAGGCTATTGCCGTTCGGGGAGGGAAGAAGAAGCTCCCAATGGCCGACCCGGAGGCACTGCGCGCCATCGTTCAACGAGCGGTGCCTCTCGTTCGTGGCGACGAGGACGTCTGGGAACTCGCGAAGTACGGGACGATCGGCATCCTCGAGGGCCAGAGTGCCGTCGGGGGTCTGCCGACACGCAACTACCAGAGCGGGTCGATGGGATTCGATGGGGCGATGAAGATCGGCGGCGAACGACTCTTTAACGAACTCCTTCGCGGTGCCGACGAGGACAATCAGTTGAAGCGAGGTCGCGAGACGTGTTACTCGTGTGCGGTCCGGTGCAAGAGGGTCGTTGAGGCCGAGTGGAACGACAAGGCTCTCAACCCTGAATCGGGAGGACCCGAGTACGAAACGGCGGCGATGTTCGGTTCGGATTGCGGCATCGAGGATCTCCACGCCATCGCATACGCGAATCAGCTCTGCAATCAGTATGGCGCCGACACGATCGCTGCCGGCGGAACCATGGCATTTGCGATCGATTGCTTCGAGAGGGGTTTGATCACCATCGAGGACACCGGCGGCATCGAACTGAAGTGGGGCGATGCCGAGGCCATGATCGCGATGCTCGAGAAGACGCTCCGTCGTGAGGGTTTCGGTGACATCCTTGCCGAGGGATCTGCTGCGGCCGCCGCCAAGATCGGCAATGGCGCAGCAGATCTCGCCGTCGCGGTGAAGGGGGCGGAGCTTCCTGCTCACATGCCTCAGGTGAAGCCGACCCTCGGTGTTATCTACGCGGTCAACCCGTTCGGTGCCGATCACCAATCGAGCGAACACGACGGGATGTACACGCCGGAGACGATCGCGAGCAGCCCGGAAAAGTATGGCAAGCGCATGGCGGACATCGGTCTCACCGATCCCCAGCCTGAGGACTCCCTCAACGAGGAGAAGGTGCGCTACGCCCTCACGACCCAATACGCCTACTCGGCAATGGACACCGCCAACGTCTGCCAGTTCGTCTTCGGCCCGGCCTGGGAACTACTCGGAATGGATGACCTCGCCGCGGTCATCACCGCCGTCACCGGTATGGAGACGACGGTCGACGATCTCCTCACGTATGGCCGCAGGCGTGTCAACTTGCTGCGGGCATTCAACGCCCGCGAAGGCATCACCCGCGACCAGGACACGCTCCCGAAGCGTCTCTACGACGATCCGTTGCAGGATGGACCAAGCGCCGGAGCCACGATGGATCGGGCAACGATCGCCGAAGCCCTCGAGACCTACTACCGGTTGGCAGGGTGGGACTCGGCGACCGGCAACCCGCCCAGGGAGACCCTCGAAGACCTTGACCTAGCCTGGGTAGCGGACGAGTTGGGTCTGCCGGTGAAGCAGTAGATCAGCAGAGCAGTAGATCAGTAGATCAGTAGATCAGCAGAGCAGCAGAGCAGCAGACCGCTACTTGCTACTTGCTACTTGCTACTCAATTAGCATCGCCTACCCATGGCTAGAACTGTCGACATCCGCATGCGCGGCTTTCGCGAGCGCTCCTCAGTCGAAGAAGCACTCGAGGCCGCCCTCGATGGGGTCTCACCGCTTCCGCCAGAACCGGTGCCGGTGACGGTTGCGGCAGGCAGGGTGCTCGCGGTCGACGTCGCAAGCACCGTGGACGTTCCGGCGTTCCGACGCTCGATGATGGACGGCTACGCGGTACGAGCCGAGGACACCTACGGGGCTACTGCGTACAACCCCATCCCTCTCCGCGTCGTAGGCACCTCGATGCCGGGAACCGTCCCCAACGACCACGTCACTGCCGGACAGTGCGTGACGATCGTAACCGGCGCACCCATGCCGAACGGCGCCGACGCGGTCTTGATGGTTGAGCACACGAACGGTTCCGGAGATCAGATCGAGGCCACGGCACCAGTACCGTCCAGCAGAAACGTCGGGCGGATCGGCGAAGACGTCGCCATTGGCGATGAGATCCTCGCCGCGGGGAGGCTCCTCCTCCCCCAGGACGTCGGTCTCCTCTCCGCAATCGGCCACGACCCGGTCGAAGTTGTGCGCCGGCCCGCCGTGCGCATCATCGTCTCGGGTGATGAGCTGCTACCCCCTGGTGCATCCCCGACCGGCACCAAGATCGTCGATTCCAATTCTCCGATGATCGCCGCTCTCGTCGAACGCGACGGTGGTGTCCCGGAGGTCATCCGACTTCTGGATGAGGAGGGCGACATGGAACAGGCCCTCGCTCGTCCCGGCGCCGACGTCATCATCACGGCAGGGGCGGCATCAGTTGGCTCCGAGGACCGAGTTCCGGTCCTCGTCGACAGACTCGGCGCCCTCACCATTCACGGCATCACGATGCGACCATCGGCACCGACAGGGATCGGCACCATCAACGGGACTCGCGTCGTTATTCTCCCCGGCAACCCGGTCTCCTGTCTTGCTGCCTACGACTTCTTCGCCGGTCCGGTGGTTCGGTCTCTCGGCGGCCGCTCTCCGGACTGGCCCTACCCGGCCGTCAAACGGACCCTGGCACGCAGAATCGTCTCGGAGGTCGGCCGCACCGACTACGCCCGGGTCGTCATCGACGGAGATCTCGTCGACCCCGTCGCAATCTCGGGTTCGTCGGTCCTCTCCTCGGTGACCGGGGCTTCAGGATTCGTGGTGGTTCCTGCCGCGCTCGAGGGATATCCGGAGGGCACCGAGGTGACGGTGTACTGCTACTACGGGAATTGCCGCTCGTGAAACAGCGTCAGTTCTTGAACGCCGTCGACGAGAGCACCGCCCATTCATCGTTCGCCGATGCCTGCCGCCACCTCGGTCCACAGATTGAACGAGTGCCACTGGACCGTGCGCTGGGACGGATTCTGGCCAGCGACGTGACCGCAACCGTCGACGTGCCCGGTTTTGATCGCAGCAACGTGGACGGGTTCGGCGTCCACGCCATCGACACCTACGGAGCGGAGGAGTTGGAGCCGATCGCTCTCACCGTCTCGGCGGTAACGCTCGCTGCCGGAGACGCGCCCCGGTGGGGCTTCGACACACCGCGTGGGACCGCTGTGCAGATCGCCACCGGCGGGGTCGTGCCGCGTGGGGCCGACGCCGTCGTCATGATCGAACACACAGAGCCGGTCGATGCGGGGATCGCAGTCACCCGCTCCGTCGCACCCGGCGCGAACATCTCCTACGCCGGGTCGGACATTGGTCGTGGAGATACGGTGCTTCGCCGTGGCATCGCGCTGAGATCTCGAGACACGGCCGTGCTGGCCGCCGTTGGTATTGCTCACGTCGATGTGATCTCCAGACCCCGGGTTGCCGTCGTTTCCACGGGAAATGAGATCGTTGCCCCCGGAGAGGCGCTCACGATTGGGCAAGTCTTCGATTCGAATCAGCCAATGCTGCTCGATGCCGTCGCGGAGCTCGGGTGCGAACCCGTGCCATCCGGCATCGCCCCCGATGACGTCGACGTCGTCGAGTCGATACTCGAGGCGCTCATCACCGGGCCGAACGCCGTCAATGTCGTGTTGCTCTCGGGGGGAACGTCGAAGGGCGAAGGTGACGTGAACTCGGAAGCGGTGGCTCGCCTGGCCGCCCGCCTCCCCGACTCGCCGGGAATCGTCGTGCACGGCGTGGCGCTCAAGCCCGGCAAACCGATCCTTCTCTCTGTCATTGCAGGCACACCCGTCGTGGTGCTCCCGGGTTTCCCGACTTCGGCGGTCTTCACCTTTCACGAGTTCGTCGCTCCCCTGCTCCGACGTCTCTCCGGAGTGCCGGATGACGCGGTCCACACCGTTGAATCCATCGCACCGATGCGGATCACCTCGGTCCCCGGCCGCACGGAGTACTCCCTCGTCGACCTTGTCGAGGGCGAGGATGGGTTGGCCGCCTACCCCCTCGGCGCCGGCTCGGGAAGCGTCACGGCCTTCGGTCGAGCCGACGGGTTCGTTCGCATCCCGGCGTCCACCGAATACGTGGCGGAGGGTGAGCGGATGACGGTCCGACTCCTCGACGACCGAGTCCGAGTTCCCGACCTCGTCGTCATTGGGAGTCACTGCGTCGGCCTCGACTACCTCCTCGGTCTGCTCGCCGCTGACGGATACCGAATCAAGGCGATCCCCGTCGGATCGACCGCCGGTCTTGCAGCCCTCGCGCGCGGCGAGGGTGACGTCGCCGGTACACACCTGCTGGATGCCAACACGGGCCGCTACAACGAGTCGTTCCTCCCCAGCGGTGTTCGTCTCGTCTCCGGCTACAACCGACGCCAGGGCATCGTGTACCGCCCCGCCGAGCCGGGGTTCTCGACTCTCGACGACGAACGCCTCCTCGAGCAGATCAGGAGTGATCGCTACCGAATGGTCAATAGAAACCCCGGCAGCGGCACCCGCATCTTGATCGATCAACTCCTGGACGGATACCAACCTGCCGGCTATCTGCACCAGGTCAAGACGCACAACGGCGTGGCGGCCGCGGTCGAGCAGGGTCGCGCCGATTGGGGCATGACGCTCGAAACGGTGGCAGATGCTGCAGGACTCGGTTTCCTCTTCGTCGCGAACGAGCGCTACGACTTCGCCGTACGAGAGGATCGCTGGGACCGCCCGGCCGTCGCGGCGCTTCGGCACCTCCTCGCCAACGAACAGGTGCGAGCGGACCTCGCCGAGATCGGATTCACGTAGGCGGTGATTGTCCGCCCATGCCGTCACCGAACGATAGGCCAGACGTGTCTTCGAGTCCGGTGCCGGACGGCTCATCGCCTCCGATCGGCTCCGCAATCGTCGCCTCTCCCGGCGCGATAAACGCGGGCTCGCCTACGAGCACGCGCGGTTCGCCACGACGTTGCATCCACCAAAACAGTCCGATGCCAAGCAATACCGCGCCTGCGGAGATCCAGCCGTTGCGGCTCAGCCCGACGAGGCGGAACGTGGTGTCCGTCCGCATCAACTCCATGAGGAATCGGCCTGCCCCGTAGACGATGAGGTAGAGGGCGATCGAGGCGCCCTTTGCCAGCTTGCCACGACGCTCGAGCCAGAGGATGATCCCGACGGTGAGGAACACGTTCCACAGTGACTCGTAGAGGAAGGTTGGGTGGAAGGTCGTGTATCCGGGGTACCCGGCCCCCGAAGCGATGCCGGGGTCGATCTCCACGGCCCATGGGACGTCCGTGGGGGTACCGAAGAGCTCCTGGTTGAAGTAGTTGCCCCATCGACCGATGGCTTGAGCGAGGGGGAGGCCAACGGCGAAGGCATCGGCGAATGCGAAGGCATCGCCTTTCCATCTGCGCAGAAGAATGATCGCCGCGAGCGTTCCGACCGCCAGACCTCCGTAGAGGGCGAGTCCGCCTTCCCAGATGAACAGGGTCCCCCAGGGACGGTCGATGAAGTCTCCGGTGTGAGTGATCACATATCCGAGTCGTGCACCCAGAAAGCCGATGATGACGGTCCATACTGACACCCGCTCGAGGAGTTCACCGCTGCCGCCGAACCGTTCGTAGCGTCTCTTGGCGACGAGGACCGCGACAATCACTCCGATAGCGATCATGATCCCGTAGAAGTGAATTGTCAGCGGGCCGATCTCGAGAACGTTCTGAGACGGAGACGGAATGGAGGCGAGAACCGGGATCATCCGTACCGCTCTTTGAATTCCTTGAAGGCTTCCCAGGCTTCAGGTCCGTGCACCGAGGCGGGCCCTCCACCCATCTGGATGGTGACACCGATGGTCTCGGCCATCTGCTCCTCGGTTGCGCCTTTGCGTGCGGCTCCCCGCGCGTGGCTTGCGATGCACCCCTTGCAGCCCTGCGAGACGGCAATGGCGACCGCCATCAGTTCCTTCGTGGCCGCAGAGAGCGCTCCGTCCCTATAGACCGCACGGTATGTAGTGGCGAAGCCTTCGTAGACCTCAGGCACCAGCTCACGCAGCTCAGCCGACGGTGGGCCGATCTTCTTGATTTCGTCTTGGTACTGACCCACGACACCTCCTGGCCGGAGCAATGCTACGGCTTTTCAACCACTGACGGCTGCGCACATTCCCCGCATGTGTAGCCTCGACCGAGCTGCCGGCCACCAACTGCCGGCCCCCAAGCCCGACATACGGACTACGGACTGTGAGCGACCGTAGGGAGCAACAATGACGACCAAGGACACGGCGCGCCTAGCGTTCGACGGAGTTGAGCATGAACTGCGGGACCTGTCTCGTTGGATGTACGACCATCCGGAGATCGCCTTTGAGGAGTTCGAGACGTCTGCCCGACTTGCGGGGTTCCTGGCGGAGAAGGGCTTCGCCGTCGAGTATCCGGCGTACGGGCTCGAAACTGCCTTCGCCGCTCGCATAGGTTCGGAAGGTCCCGAGGTGGTCATCTGCTGTGAGATCGATGCGCTCCCCGAGGTCGGTCATGCCTGCGGCCACAACATCATCGCTACGGCTGCGATCGGTGCCGGCATCGCCCTGGCGCCGCTCGTCGAAGACCTCGGCATCCGGGTCACGGTGCTCGGCACCCCGGCTGAGGAGGCATACGGCGGCAAGGTCGATCTGATCAACGCCGGTGCGTTCACCGGCGCGGCGGCCTCGATGATGGTGCACCCGGCCAACGACGACGTCGTGGACAAGAACTTCCTCGCCGTGGCTCAGATCGACGTCGAGTTCCACGGCAAGGCGTCCCACGCGGCGTTCAAGCCGCAGGTCGGTGTCAACGCTCTCGATGCCGCGGTGCAGGCCTACGTGAACGTCTCGACCCTGCGTCAGGCCATGTATCCGACCGACAAGGTGCACGGTGTCATCACATACGGAGGAGCCGCTCCGAACGTCATCCCAGCCTTCACGTCGATGTCCTGGTATGTCCGCGCCTTGACCAAGGACCGCCTCGACGAGCTCTACGGGAAGGTCATTGCTGCGTTCGAGGGTGCTGCCATCGCCACCGGGTGCACGTTCGAAGTCAAGGCCGTCGGCAACACGTACACGGACATGGTCGTCGATCCAGTGATGGCGGATCTCTACGCAGAGAACTCAGCAACGCTCGGCCGACCGATGCATCGGGGTAGTGAATACGACCCGGGGGCTACGGGGTCCACCGACATGGCAAACGTTTCCTACGAGGTTCCCTCGATACACCCGATGCTCGACATCAAGGCGGAACCGGCGGTGAACCATCAGAAGGAGTTCGCGTCTCACACACTGACGCCGACGGGCGAGGCGGCGATCCGAGATGGTGCGATGGCGATGGCGATGACGATCATCGATCTCGCGGAGGGCGATCGCTGGGCCGATCTCGGCACCGCCGCCCCCTAACAGCCCCGTACCCAGGGTTTGTGTCCCCGCCGGCGGCGCTGACAGCCCACGGAATACGAAGATCACCTCCAACCGCCCGTTCTCTGGGCCCACAGCCGCGTATGCGGGGACACAAACCCTGGGTACGGGGCGTGGGTCGGGATCGGAGCGTGCCTATCGTTCGAGCGTGAGCACCGACACCACCACAGCGGATGCCGATTGGTATCAGGTCACCGTCGATTCAGCCCTTGAGCGGCTCGGATCGTCGCGAGAGGGCCTCTCCGAATCGGAGGCCCAAGAGCGAATCGCAACCTTCGGAACGAACGAACTCGAAGACCGCGGCGGACGGTCGTCGCTCCAGATCTTTCTCTCCCAATTCCGGGATCTCTTCACGGCCATTCTGATCGTCGCCGCCGTCGTCTCGGCGTTCCTGAAGGACTGGATCGAGGCGGTGGCCATCCTGGCGATCATCGTCCTCAACGCAGCGATGGGCTACGTCCAGGAGAAGAAGGCCGAAGAGGCGATGGCCGCTCTCAAGCAGATGGCGGTTCCCGAGGTGACGCTCGTACGGTCGGGCGAGACGGTCGTAGTGTCGGCTCGCGAGGTCGTCCCCGGCGACATTCTGATCCTCGAGACCGGCAATATCGTCCCGGCCGACGGTCGCCTTGTCGAGGCGATCAATCTCGAGATCGAGGAGGCACCGCTCACGGGCGAGTCGGTGCCGGTCGGCAAGGAGGCCGACAAGGTCTACCACAGGGATCTCGCCGTCGCGGACCGCCGGAACCTTGTCTATCGGGGTACGACCGTGACCCGGGGCCGGGGTGTTGTCGCCGTGACCGACACAGGGATGCAGACCGAACTCGGCCGAATTGCCGAGATGCTCCAGTCCGTTGAGGAGGAACGCACCCCGCTTCAACGTCGGCTCGATCACCTCGCCAAGGTGCTCGCCATCGTCGCTCTGGTCATCGTTGCGTTGCTCTTCGTGATCGGGATCATGCGCGGCGAGACCGTCGAGATCATGCTGCTCACATCGGTGAGCCTCGCCGTCGCAGCGATTCCGGAAGCGATGCCGGCCGTTGTCACGATCGCCCTGTCGCTCGGGGCACAGCGCATGCTGCAAAGGAAGGCGTTGATCCGGCGCCTCCCTGCCGTCGAGACACTCGGCTCCGTCACGGTGATCTGCACCGACAAGACCGGGACGCTGACCGAGAACCGCATGACCGTGACAGTGCTCGATCTGGCCAACGAGGAAGTGATGCTCATCGGAGAGGCCAGTGGACCGCTCACGATCACAGAGGCAGGGGCAGACGAGATCGCCCAAGGGCTGGAAGCCTCCCTCGCCGCCGGGGCCCTCTGCAGCGATGCGACCCTCACTGCGAGCGAAGGTGGCAACCGGTCGGTCGGTGACCCGACCGAGACGGCGCTCGTCCTCGCGGCAGCAGAGTTCCAGATCCCCAAACCGGACCTCGAGAGACTGTTCCCTCGTATCGACGAGGTCCCGTTCGACTCGACCCGTAAGAGGATGACCACGATCCATTCGTTGCCGGAGGACCTGCCGGAATGGGTCGACGGCATTGCGACCGTCTTCCCTGACGGCACGGTCGCCGCATCCTTCACGAAGGGTGCCGTCGAGCAGGTCACCGAGTGCTCTGCGTCGGTGCTCGTCGCCGGACAGATCGAACCGATGTCTGACGAGTGGGAACGTCGTATCACCGATCGTTCCGAGACGCTCGCAGCCACTGGAACCCGTGTTCTCGCCGTCGCGGCACGCGGCTGGAATGCGGTGCCCTCCAGGGACCAGGCAGAACACGATCTCGTCTTCATCGGTCTCTTCGGATTGCAGGATCCACCTCGAGCCGAGGTGTCCGAAGCCATCGCTACCGCGAAGGCTGCAGGTATCAGCACGGTGATGATCACCGGCGACCATCCCCTCACCGCTCGACACATTGCCACGCAGGTCGGGATCGGTGGCGACGATGGCTACCTCATCGGGTCCGACCTCGACCGCATGGATGACAGCGAACTCGCGGAGGCGGTCCAACACACATCTGTATTCGCCCGTGTCTCGCCCGAGCACAAACTCCGGCTGATCTCTGCCTACCGGGAAGACGGCGAACCGACGGCGATGACCGGCGACGGCGTCAACGATGCTCCCGCTCTCAAGCGCGCCGACATCGGTGTTGCGATGGGGATCACGGGCACCGACGTGTCGAAGGAGGCTGCCGACATGGTGCTCCTCGACGACAACTTCGCCACGATCGTGGCTGCGGTCGAAGAGGGCCGCATCATCTACGACAACATCCGGAAGTTCATCAAGTACCTTCTCACCTGCAACGCCTCCGAGCTGGCCGTGATGATCATCGGGCCGTTCCTGGGGATGCCCATCCCGCTCCTCCCCCTCCAGATTCTCTGGATGAACCTCGTGACCGACGGCCTGCCGGCCCTTGCCCTCGGAGTCGAACCCGCCGAGGACGACGTGATGAACCGTTCGCCGCGTTCGGCGACCGAGACGATCTTCGGCGGCGGCGTCGTCCAATACATCGGAGGGTTCGGTTCGTTGATGGCGGCCCTGTCGCTGCTCGTCGGCTGGTTGGCCTGGAACGTTGACGACCCGGCCTGGCGAACGATGCTCTTCACGACTCTGATCTTCAGTCAGTTGGCGTTGGCTCTCGAGGTACGGGCCGAGAAGAAGTCGCTGTTCTCCATCGGCTTGTTCACGAACCGAGCGATGCTGGTCGCCGTCGGCATCGGTGTCGCAGCCCACTTCGCCCTCATCTACGTGCCGTTCCTCCAGAACGTCTTTGGCACCGTGGCTCTCGGAACGAAGGATCTGCTGATCTCACTTGCCGCAGCGATGGCGATCCTGGTGGCGGCAGAAGCGTGGAAGTGGTGGACCAGGCAGGGAGCCGGAAGTCGGTAGTGTGCCGAGGCGAGCAACGAGTGACTACGAATCAGATGGCAAACACCGCGAGGGCACCACAACCGATACGGGGCTTCGACTTCGTCTTCTTCGACTGCGACAGCACACTCAGCACGATCGAAGGCATCGACGAGCTCGCCCGGTTCAAGGGACAGTTCGAGTTCGTCAGCACACTGACGAACTCAGCCATGACCGGCGAGGTTCCCCTCGAAGCGGTCTACGGTCGCCGTCTCGAGATGCTGGCACCAACCCCTGAGGAGATCGTCGCGCTCGCAACGCTCTACCGGTTGAACGTCGTTGCTGATGCCCGTGACGTGATCGGTGCGCTTCAACACGCCGGCAAGGAGGTCTTCATCATCTCGGGTGGTCTCAGCCATGCGGTCCGCCCATTCGGGACCTGGCTTGGAGTACCGGTCGATCACATCCGTGCGGTCGACATCGCGCTCGCCGGACCTGAGCCCGCGGTGCTGGCCACATCTGGCGGTAAACGAGTCGTCGTGAAGGAGATGCTCGGTGACCGCCGCGGACGATCGATGCTGGTCGGTGACGGAGCAAGCGACCTGGCGGCGCGAGAAGTCGTCGACCTGTTCGTCGGATTCACCGGCGTGGTCGAACATCCCCGAGTCGTGGCCGCGGCAGACGCGCTCATTACCGGTGACTCGCTCGCCCCGGTGCTCGGCCTCGCCCTGACCGAGTCCGAAGAGACGGCCCTCTCGGCTACAGTCTTCGGACGGGTTGTCGAGGAGAGCCGGACAAGAATCGAGGCCGGCGAAGTTACCGTCCGGAGAGGTGAGATGCCGTGACCTTCCGAATATTGGTTACCGATGATCTATCTGTCGAAGCCGTCGAGCTTCTCACCGCCCATCCAGATGTCGACTTCGATGTTGTCAAGGGCCTCACTCCTGGTGGGCTAACGGAACGGATCCCAGGCTACGACGGTCTGATCATCCGCAGCAGCGTCCACGCGTCGGCCGACGTCATCGCAGCCGGAGACCGTCTTCGGGTCATAGGCCGGGCGGGGGTCGGCGTCGACAACGTCGATCTGAAGGCGGCCATGGAGCGAGGCGTGATCGTCATGAACACGCCAGGAGCGAACACCGTCGCCACCGCTGAGCACACAATGGCTCTCCTGTTGGCACTATCGCGGAACGTACCGCAGTCGGTCGCGAGTCTCCGGAGCGGCAAGTGGGAACGGGGTCGGTTCAAGGGCATCGAGCTGCGATCGAAGACCGTTGGTATCGTCGGCCTGGGTCGGATCGGTCGTCGCGTCGCCCGACGCTGTCTCGGATTCGGCATGGAAGTGATCTGCTACGACCCCTATCTCAGCGATGACCGCGCCGAATCGATGAAGGTCAACCGGGTGTCGCTCGACGAGCTACTGGAGCGCTCAGATTTCATCACTCTCCACGCCACACTCACTCCCGATACGCGCGGTCTCATCGGCAGGGAGGCCTTGGCCAAGACGAAGCCGGGAGTGAGGATCATCAATACATCACGAGGGGAGCTCATCGACGAGCAAGCTCTCATCGATGCACTGCAGAGCGGAAGGGTTGCCGGCGCTGCACTCGATGTTCTCGGCCGAGAACCGCCCGACCCTGCCAACCCGTTGCTCCACATGGACAATGTGGTGGTTACCCCGCACCTCGCAGCCAGTACCAACGAGGCACAGCGAGAGGTCGGCATCCAGATCGTCGGCCAGGTCATCGACGCCCTGGCGGGAATTGACTACCGCAACGCCGTGAACATGCCAATAGTCGATGGTCGTGTTCTGAGCGACCTACGCCCATATCTGGACATGGCCGAACGGCTCGGCAGTCTGCAGACACAACTCGCGGAGGACGCGATCACCAAAGTCGAGATCGCTATCAAGGGAGACCTCATCGACGAACACGTCGAGTCGATCTCGGTCGCAATCTTGAAGGGGTTACTGCAACCCGTCATGACCCAAACCGTGAACTACGTCAATGCCCCGCACGTCGCAAGAGAGCGGGGAATCGCCGTATCCCGGATGAGCGGGCTCCACACGGTCGACTACCCCAACATCATCTCCTGCCGGGTCGAATGGGACGGTGGCCGACGAACGATCGCCGCCACGCTGTTCAGCCACAACGAACCGCGGATCGTCGAAGTCGACGGCTACCGGGTTGATGTCATCCCCGAAGGGACGATCCTCGTCGCCGTGAGTCACGACGAACCGGGGTTCATCGGGACCGTCGGAACGATGCTCGGGAATCTCCAGATCAATATCGCAACGTGGAGAACGGGCCGCTCCGCTCCCGGGGGTCGGGCGCTGTCGTTCATCAGCGTCGATGCCGACGTTCCCGACGAGGCGATGCAGGCACTCGCGGCCACCGACCCGATCGAGAGGATCACCAGGGTCCACCTCTGATTCGTTCTCAACCGGCGTTGCGCTGGAAATCCATCATGAAGTCGCACAAGGCCTCGACACCGGCCTGCGGCATTGCGTTGTAGACCGAAGCCCGGCATCCGCCAACACTGCGATGACCCTTGAGTCCCGGCATTCCGTTGGCTGTGGCCTCCGCGACGAATTGCGGCTCGAGGGCATGATCCGCAATCCGGAACACGACGTTCATCTTGGACCGACTCGAAGGTTCGACCGGACTGACGTAGAAACCACCGCTCTCGTCGATGATCTGGTAGATCAGATCGGATCGGATCTCCGCAGCCTCCTCCATCGCCGGCAGCCCGCCTTGGTCTCGTATCCAACGGAGCACCTTCTCCATCACGTAGATGGGAAAGACAGGCGGGGTGTTGTGCATCGAGTCGCTCCTCGCATGCGCGTCATATCGGAAGTAGGAGGCAAGGTCGTGCCGCGTGCGTTCGAGGATGCTGCGGCGGATGAACACGAGGGTCAATCCGGCTGGAGCGAGGTTCTTCTGCACCCCTCCGTAGACGACGTCGAACAGATCCCAGGGGATTGGCCTGCTCATGAGGTCCGATGACATGTCGGCGACGAGGGGCACCGGCACATCGGGCCATGTGTTGAACTGCACTCCCCCGATGGTCTCGTTGCTGGTTAGGTGGAGGTACCGGCTGTTCCCCCGGATCGTCAACTCTCCCGAATCCGGCACGCGGACATATCCGATGTCGCTACCACTCCACGCCGCGTACACGTCGCCATGGTGTGAACCATCACTGAGCGCCTTGGACGCCCAGGCGCCCGTATCGACGTACGCGCCTTTGAAGCCATCGGTCAGCAGGTTCATGGCCAGCATACCGAACTGCATCGTCGCTCCACCCTGGATGAAGACAACGTCGAACCCTTCAGGGACATGAAAGAGCGTCCGGAGGAGATCGACCGCGCCCCGGTGAACCGACCCGTACGAGGCCGACCGGTGGCTCATCTCTACGATCGACATGCCGTGCCGGCGGTAGTCGACGAACTCGGCCTGAACCTCCTCAAGAACCGCAAGAGGCAGCATCGACGGTCCCGCACCGAAATTGAACACTCTCATCAGCGGACGGTAGTCGGTAGCTGGTCAGGAGCCATGGCTCCGTCTGCACGGAGATTCGACAGGCGCGAGCTGCGCAGCACCAAATACCGACAATCAACGACATCGGATGTTCTGAACGCAGCTCAGAACATCCGATCAGAGAATCTGGCTCAGGAACAGTTTCGTTCGATCCTCCGTGGGATCGTCGAAGAAGTGTTCCGGCGTGCCAACTTCGACAATTTCGCCGTCTGCCATGAAAACGACCCGGTTGGCGACCTCCCTGGCGAAGCCCATCTCATGGGTCACCACGATCATGGTCATGCCGGACTCGGCCAACTCTTGCATCGTGTCCAGCACTTCCTTGATCATCTCCGGGTCCAACGCAGAGGTCGGTTCGTCGAAGAGCATCACGTTTGGATTCATGGCCAGTGAGCGGGCGATGGCCACGCGTTGCTGCTGTCCACCAGAGAGTTGACCCGGGTACTTGTTCGCCTGTTCGGGAATCTGGACCTTGACCAGAAGTTCCCTGGCCAGCTCCTCGGCCTGCCCCTTGGGGAGGTTCAGGACCTGCCTCGGACCGAGCGTGATGTTGTCGATCACGCTGAGATGCGGGAAGAGGTTGAACTGTTGGAACACCATCCCGGTCTCTCTGCGGATCTCCTGGATACTCTTGATGTCATCCGACAACTCGATGCCGCCGACGACAATGCGGCCGCTGTCGTGGACCTCGAGGCGGTTGATGCAGCGGATCATGGTCGACTTGCCGGAGCCTGACGGTCCGATCACCACGACAACTTCCTGCTTGCCGACTCGCATGTTGATGTTCTTCAAAGCTTGGAAGTCGCCGAAGAACTTGTCCACGCCGGACAGCTCGATCATCGTCTCGCCGGTGCCGGCGGCCTGGGTCGCGTCGGAGAAAACCGTCTGATCCGTCATCGCACACCTACTCCTAGCTTCTTTTCAAGCCGTCGACTCTCTCGTGACATGACATACGAACCAACCCAGAAGTACAGGGCCGCGAACGGCAGCACAACCGCCTCGAGGCCCTGAGCAAAGAACTCGGGTTGGGCCGTGGAGATCTGCACCGCACGCAGCAAGTCGAGGAGGCCGACGATGAATACGAGTGTGGTGTCCTTGAACAAGCTGATGAACTGCCCCACCATCGCCGGGATCACGTTCCTGAGGGCCTGTGGCAAGACCACGAACCGCATCGTCTTCCATGGGCTCAGACCGACGGATTGGGCCGCCTCTACTTGACCGTGCGGTACCGACTGCAGTCCGCCGCGCACCACCTCTGCGATGTACGCGGACTGGAACAGGGTGATCGCGATCAGCAGCCTCAGGAACAGGCTGAACTGAACATCGCCCGGGATCAGGAAACCAAGGGCGAAGGCCCCCATCAGCAGCAGGGTGATCATGGGCACGCCGCGAAGGAACTCGATGTACGTGACCGAGAGGTACCGAACGGCCGGAAGCGTCGAGCGGCGTCCGAGGGCCAACATGAGGCCGAGCGGGAACGCCAGGCTGATCCCGGCAATGGTGAGAACGATATTGACGAAGAACCCTTGCCATAGATCCCACCCGACTCCTCCGAATCCGGCCAAGACCACGTAGAACGTGATGGTCCCGACGAGCGGAATAGCCCACGAACGTTGGACCAACCACGGCGGCAGCGCGGCACCGAGCCAGTACGCCGCGATGCCGATCGCTGCCGCCACGAGCGTCAGCAGCGTCGGAGTGATCGTCTCGGTGAAGCTCAGCGTGAACACGACCAAGGCCGCGATCGGCCAGAATCGCCGAACGACGTCCTGCCAGTTCGATCGTTCGAATCCGAGGCCCGCCTCGGCTGCCTTCCTCCGTCCATTCCGCACGATCGCCCTCGCGAAGAACCCCACGCCGGCGGTCGCGACGAAGATGGCGGCCCAGAGCCTCGAGAGTTGCTCGGACGGGAAGCGACCGGTCATGTACAGCCTCAGGTTCACGCGAATGATCTCGGTGTCGACGTTGATCAGGTATCTCCCGAGCCTGAAGACGACCCACACGATGAGCGCCCCGAAGGCGACGGTCAACAAGCTGTTGTACCACGTCGAGAACAGGTTCTTCCTCATCCACACGCTCGGTCCTGAGCGGCGAGGCGCCGACGCCACCGAGGCCTTCTCCACGGTTGGGGCAGTAGAGGTGTCCATCAGTTCCCCACCAGTTGGAGGCGCCGATTGAGGATGTTGACCAGAATCGAGATGGTCAGGGAGAAGAGCAGATATGCCGCCATCAGGAGCAGGATCAGCTGCGGCGCCGGATAACCGTTGCCGATCGCCTGGAAGCTGACGAGCGTGATCTCCGCGAATCCGATGGCGATGGCGAGCGAAGTGTTCTTCGCGAAGTTGAGGTATTGGTTGAGGATCGGCGGGAGGGCGATCCGGTATGCCTGGGGAAGGATCACATACCGCAGTCGCTGGAATCCGGAAAGGGCAATCGCGTTGGCGGCTTCGGTCTGGCCTCTCGGCACCGCAAGAATCGAACCCCTTACGATTTCGGCGACATGGCTCGCGGTGTATATGACCAACGCCATCAGCACAGCGAAATATGCACCAAGCCCGCCGAAGCCGCCGGTGATGACGCGGCCATCGAGAACGGGAAACGACATCGAGACGGGGCGGCCGGTGATGAAGTAGCCGATGAGGACGATGCCGGTGAATGCGCCGAGTCCCCACAGCACTCGATGGTGATGCTGACCGGTCTGTTCGGAATACCGGGTGCGCCAGGCACCGACGACCAACGCGGCAATCAACCCGAGGACGGCGACAGCCAACAAGACGCCTGCGCCAGATGACGCGGCAAACCCCGGTCCGGTGATCTTCAAATTGCTGATCACGAACCAGTCGAGCGGTGTCGCTGGATCCCGTGGCGGCGGTAGCTGAAGGATCACCGCGTTGAACACGAACAGGATGATCAGGAGCGGAGGGATGTTGCGGATGATCTCCACATAGACCATCGCCGCCTTCGCCACGAGCCAGTTCGTGGAGAGGCGGGCAACGCCGATCAACGTGCCCAGGACCGTCAGAATGGGGATTCCGACGATGACTATCAGGAACGTGTTCTTGATGCCGACGAGCAGTGCTGCCCGCACCGGTGAACCCGGATTGAAATCGCTGTCGGCGATCGTGACGCCGGTCGGTTGACCGAGGAAGTCAAAGTTGGTCGGCAGATTCTTCGCAACCAGTTCGTTGCGAAGGTTGTTGCCAAGGAACAAGATGGCACCGAGCACGGTGACGACGGCAAGAACCTGAAGCGCCCCGCGAATGAAGCGAACGTTGCGCCACAGTGGGGGTCTCTTCCCCGCCGAGGTCTGTGTCGCGGTCACAACACTTCCTTTGTGTGTGGTGAAGGGGGCGGACCGTCAGGCCCACCCCCCTCATCTTCCAGTTCGTCTACCGGTACGGCGGGGAGTAGAGCAGACCGCCGTCTGTCCACAGGGCATTGACCCCGCGCGTCAGACCGAGTGCCGTGTCCGGCCCAACGTTGCGGTCGAAGATCTCGCCGTAGTTGCCGACCTGGGCGATGACCTGTGCCGCGAAGTCGGTGGGGAGTCCGAGGCCCGGATCGAAGATGGTCGCACCCTCGTCGGTCTCGACCTCGAGTCCGAGGAAGCGACGAATTCCCGAGTCGTCACCGGAGTAACTCGCCACATTCGCCGACGTCAGATCCCACTCCTCTGCCTGGATCGTTGCCAGTACGACCCAGTTGACCGCCTGTGCCCACTGGGTATCGCCATCGACGACCACAGGGCCGAGCGGCTCCTTGGAGAAGGTCTCGTCGAGGATCACGAGTGCTTCGGGTCCACCTTCGCCCTCCGCCCAGTTCGAACGGACACCGGCAAGCTGTGACTTGTCCGACGTCCAGCCGTCACACTGCCCGGCCACGAACGCTGCCTGGATCTGATCGTTAGCGTCGAACGTCAGGGGCGTAAACGGCGTGCTGCCGAATCGGGCGGCCAAGTTCAGCTCGGTCGTCGTGCCCGAAAGCACACATACCGACAGGTTCGCCATGTCGTCGATGCTGGTGATCCCGCTGTCTGCGTAAACCATCATGCCCTGGCCGTCGTAGAACGTCGTGGTCAGGAACGTGGCTCCCTCACGGCCGTCACGACTACTCGTGAACGTCGTGTTGCGAATCAGCACGTCGATCTCGCCGGACTGGAGCGCAGTGAAGCGCTGCTGCGCCGTCAGGGGCCGGTAGGTGACCGCCTCAGCGTCACCAAGCACCGCGGCGGCAACCGCACGGCAGTAGTCAACATCGAAGCCCGAGAAGTTGCCATCGGCGTCGGTGTATCCGAATCCGGGAACCGCGTCGTTGACACCACAGATGAGACTGCCTCGGTCTTGCACGGTCTGCAGCAGCGAGTCGCTCGCCGCGGCAGGTGCGGTGGTCTCTGTTGCGCCGCCGTCGGCGGCCGTGGTTGTTGTTGTGTCGTCGCTGCTGCTGTTACATGCTGCGAGCACCAGCCCGAGCGCGAGCAACAAGATTGCTAGGCGTTTCACAAAGTTCTTTCCTCCTGCAGATTGGCGGCCGTAATTGGACGTTCCTCTCGCGTATCTTCGGCCGGAGTTGCCAGCCGTTCTTCCTCCACGGTAGACGGCTTCGTGCGGCGCGATCAACTGAAAACCGCATCACCTCGGTCTCGGGTACACGACGCGACGCCCTTATGTGGCTGGAAGAGAAGGCATCGGCGCGCACGAGATGCTCGCCGATCTGCCAACGGTTCTGTCCCTGACGCTTCTCCGAGGAACACCACGAATCAGATCCCCAGTAGGAGGTAGCTCCTCGGGGTAACCGATGACCGCCCCTGCCGAATAGGGGTTCTCGCGAGGGATCGAAATGGCTTCTCTGACCGAAAGTCAGAGGATCTGACTGAGGAACAGCTTCGTGCGGTCGTGCTGCGGGTTCTCAAAGAAGTGCTCCGGGGTGCCTTCTTCAACGATCGTGCCATAGTCGAAGAACAGGACCCGATCGGCGACCTCTTTGGCAAAACCCATCTCGTGAGTGACCACGAGCATCGTCATGCCGGAGAGCGCCAACTCCCTCATCACGTCGAGGACCTCTTTGATCATCTCGGGGTCGAGCGCAGAGGTCGGCTCGTCGAAGAGCATGATCTTCGGCTTCATCGCCAGCGACCGAGCAATCGCCACCCGTTGCTGCTGACCACCGGAGAGCTGACCCGGGTACTTGTCAGCCTGCTCAGGGATGCCGACTCGCTCGAGAAGCTCCATCCCGACCTCCCCGGCCTCGTCTTTCGAGAGCTTCCGCACCCACTGTGGAGCCAGCGTGATGTTGTCGAGCACCGTGAGGTGCGGGAACAAGTTGAACTGCTGGAACACCATCCCGACCTCAGACCGGATCTTCTCGACGTTCTTGATGTCGTTCGTCAATTCGGTCCCGTCGACGATGATCGAACCTTCCTGGTGCGCTTCGAGACGGTTGATGCACCGGATGAATGTCGACTTGCCGGAACCCGACGGCCCAATGATGACGACCACTTCTCGTTCCTTGACGGTCGTGGTGACGCCCTTCAGAGCCTGGAAGTCACCGAACCACATCTTGACGCCGTCGGCGACGATGATGTCGTCCCCGAGAACCCGTCCCTGTGGTGCCGTTCCGCCATTCTCCATGCCGCATCCTCTCGATCCTGAGACTACCGGTCACCAACGTCGAGTCCTGCCTCCAGTCGAGGCGAGATGCGACTGGAAGTGAAGGTGGACATCCAGTGGACTGCCGCCGCGAACAGGAGTGGTTCCTTGATCGTACCCAGGAACACAAGCGGCTGGGTCTGGCTCGGGACGACACGACGTTCGATGTGCACGAGGTCGAATCGTTCGACGACATCCGGCGAAACCGAATCAGACTCCTTGGGCATGGAAGAAGATTCGCCGCTCGCGGGGCTGGTCGAGTTCTGCGTAGAGGACTCGCTGCCACTGGCCGAGAAGCACTTCACCGTCGACGATCGGAATCGTGACCGAGGGCTGACCGGTGAGGAGTTGCCTGATGTGCGAGTGCCCGTTGATGAATTCGTCTTCCTGCATGTTCTCGGTGCGAACGTCGTGGTCGTCGTGCTCGTAGTAGGTGCCGACGGGGATTATGCGATCGATCGCTCTGCGGAAATCGTTGAGGAACCCGGTCTCGGATTCATCAATCACGATCGACGTCGTTGTATGCGGGGTGTAGACCGTGATCTGACCGTGCCGCACCATCGAGCGTTTCGCGACCTCGCGCACGATGTCGGTGAAGTCCCAGAATTCCTCGGATGCTCCCGTGTGGAAGTGCATCGCCTCGGTGCGGATTGCCGGCTACTCCGAAACGGCAAGGACAATGGGAGTGCCAACCGGGTCGATCGCGGCTTTGCGGATCGCAATGCTTTCGTGCATGGACTTCCTCGTGAAACGTTGGCGGCACCCTAACGATCGCAATAGGTTACCGACGGCTCACCGGGCCTGCCGGCGCACGTCGAGACGCTCTCGCAGTGCGTCGCCTGAGGACCGTTAGAATCGGCTCTCACGAGTGGAGGAGACCACATGCCGGCCACGGTGATCCTCGGTGCCCAGTGGGGTGACGAAGGCAAAGGAAAGATCACTGATCGATACTCTCGAGATGCCGACGTCGTCGTTCGGTATCAAGGCGGAAACAATGCCGGTCATACGATCGTCGTCGACGGTGAACGATTCGCACTGAGCCTCATCCCCTCCGGGGTGCTCTACCCCCAGGTCACGCCGGTGATCGGAAACGGGACCGTGATCGACCCAGCGGTGATGATTCGGGAGATGGAAGAACTCAGCGCTCGGGGCATCGACCCTTCCCGCCTGCGGGTCTCCGGCAACGCTCATGTCATCATGCCGTACCATCGAAAACTCGATGCCGTGCTCGAACGCTACCTCGGCGAGGAGCAGATAGGGACGACAAAACGGGGCATCGGTCCGTGTTACATGGACAAGTACTCCCGGTTCGGAATCCGCATACAGGACCTCTTCGATCCGAAGATCTTTCGGAAGAAGCTCGACGTGGCCGGCAAGGACAAGAACCGCCAACTCCAGAAGGTCTACAACCAGTTGCCGCTCGATCTCGACGAGATCTACGAAGAGTATCTGGGGTACGCCGACCGGATCCGCGATCACATCGCGGACACGTCTCTGCTCGTATGGGAGGCGATCCACGGTGGCAAGAACGTCCTCTTCGAGGGGGCACAAGGGACGCTTCTCGATATCGACCACGGCACGTACCCGTTCGTGACGTCGTCGAATTCGACTGCAGGTGGCGCCGTGACGGGTTCCGGGATCGGGCCACGCGACATCGACAACGTGATCGGCGTGTCCAAGGCGTACATCACGCGCGTCGGCACGGGCCCGTTCCCGACCGAACTCCTCGACGAGACCGGCGAACGCATGATCGAGATCGGCGGTGAGTACGGCGTCGTGACCGGTCGCCGCCGCCGCACCGGCTGGCTCGATGCAGTCGCCCTGCGGTACTCCGCTCGTGTCAATGGTCTCACCGAGATCGCGCTCACGAAGCTCGACATCCTTTCCCACTTCGGCCCGCTGAAGATCGCAGTCGCCTACGACTCACTGGGTGAGCGCTACAACGAGTTCCCGCGACAACAGCGTGTGTTGTACAACTGCCACCCTGTGTATGAAGAGCTCGAAGGGTGGGGCGAGGACATCAGTGGCGTCGAGTCGTACGACGATCTCCCCGACGCAGCGAGGCGATACGTCGAACGGGTCGAAGAGCTGAGCGGAGTCCGGGTGTCGTCGGTTGGAGTCGGCCCCGGGCGTGAGGCGACGCTCATGCGACCGCCGTCGTGAGGGTTCTCCTCCATGGAGGCGGTGGGCGCGAGCGTGCGCTCGGATGGAAGCCGAGTCAGCGTCCTCTGTTCACTGAACTCTTCTCCGCACCGGAGAATTCGCGTCTCACCGAGCTCGGGCCGCGGGTCGAAGTCAATCCGTCGGATTCGGATGCCGTCGCTGCGTTCGCTGAGCGACAGGAGATCACTCTCGTCTCGACTGACGGCCGAGTCGCAAAGGTCGCGGGACTTGAAGATACCCTGAAGAGAGCCCGCGAGACGGCCCACGAAGCCGCGGCAATGATCGACTTCGAAGGCAAGATGAGAACGGACATTGGCCACTGAGTACGGACGACGGACCGCGGACTACGAGGAAGGAACCCTGACATGATCGAGCGGTACTCCCTCCCCGAGATGGCTGCCGTCTGGAGTGAAGAACGCAAGCTCGCCGTGTGGAAGGAAGTGGAGACCCTCGTCGTTGAAGCGTGGGCCGACCTCGGCGTCGCCCCATCCGACGTCGTCGAAGCGCTGCGTTCCGCTCCAGAGGTCGACCCGGGCGCATGGAAGGCGCGGGAGCAGGTCACGAATCACGATGTTGCGGCGTTTGTCGACCTCCTTGCCGGCTCGGTTGACCCGGGCGGCGAGTGGATCCACTTCGGCCTCACCTCATCCGATGTCCTCGACACGGCGAACGGTGTTCTCCTTCGGGATGCTGCCGACCTGCTGCTCAATCGAATAGCCACCCTCTTCGACATCGTGCGGAGCAAGGCGATGGAGCACCGTGACACGCCGATCATCGGCCGTACCCACGGCATCTGGGCGGAACCGACTTCATTCGGTCTCAAGCTGGCGAACTGGGCGTTCGAGATTGCCCGGGATCATCGCCGGATGCAACACGCGAGGGATGCCGTTGCCGTCGGCAAGATCTCGGGCGCCGTGGGCACCTACGCCCACACTCCTCCCTCGGTCGAGGCGTTCGTCTGTGAGCGACTCGGGATCGGGATCGAGCCGGCTTCGTCGCAGATCACCCACCGGGACCGCCAGGCCGAGTTCCTCAACACGATCGCCCTCACAGGCTCCTCACTCGAGCGCTTCGCCACCGAGATCCGCCATCTCCAACGGAGCGAGGTGGGAGAGGCGAGGGAGTCGTTCGGAGCGGGTCAGAAGGGCTCGTCTGCGATGCCGCACAAGCGCAATCCGATCGCTTCGGAGAACATCACCGGAATCTCGCGCCTTCTCCGCGGCTACGCCTCGGTGGGGATGGAGAACGTGGCCTTGTGGCACGAACGCGACATCAGCCACTCCGCCGCCGAACGTGTGGCACTTCCCGACGCCACCGGCCTGCTCGACTTCGCGCTCGCACGCATGGCCCGACTCGTCGACGGCCTCGTCGTCGACACCGTACGGATGGCCAAGAACCTCGAATCGACCCGGGGCCTCGTGTATTCGCAGGCGGTATTGCTCGCACTCGCAGAACGAGGCCACGGCCGTGACGCCGCGTACCGGATCGTGCAGGCCAACGCGATGGCCACCTGGGATGAAGGCGGCACGCTTCGAGATCGACTCGCTGCCGATCCGGAGTGCGACCTGACGAGCGAAGACCTGGATGCTTGTTTCACGATCGATAGGTTCCTCCACAACACGGGAGTGGTGTTCGACCGCCTCGAAGCCCTTGAGCTGTGAAGAGCGATCCGCCGGCCACCAACTCCAAGACCCGGATCGGGAATAGGGCTACAGGATCCCTCTCTGCTGCTGACCGCAGCCGGGTCCGGAGGTACGAGCGACCGCGTGCCGGTGGAACCCACACGCGGTCCATCGATCATCGATTGGGATTGCATCAGCGTCCCCCGGCGCGTCTAGTCTCAGAGTGAGATCGGGGCGATCACACGGAAGCCGGGTTCGCCTCGTACGCCCACGCATTCTGAGGAGGCCTGATGAAGTCGTACCGAATCGCATCGATACCCGGGGACGGAGTGGGCGTCGAAATCGCGGACGAAGCGACACGCGTCTTGGACGCTGCCGCGGATATCCACGGGTTCGGCATCGCCACCGAAAACTTCGACTGGTCCTGTGATCGCTTCCTTGAAACCGGGGCGATGATGCCGGAAGACGCACTCGAGACCCTCAGTGGATTCGACTCGATATTCCTGGGTTGCATCGGTGATGCCAACAAGGTCGAGGATCACATCTCGTTGCAGATGCTGCTCGCCATCCGGAAGGGCTTCGATCAATACGTGAATCTCCGCCCCATCAAGCTCTACCCGGGTGTCTCCTCCCCCATCGCAACGGCCAGTCCGGAAACGGTGGATATCCTGGTCATCAGGGAGAATACGGAGGGCGAATACTCTGGCATCGGGGGCTTCTTCAAACGCGGTACACCCGACGCATTCGCTCTTCAGACCGGAGTATTTACCTGGAAGGGTTGCGAGCGGGCGATCCGCTACGGCTTCGAAGCGGCGCGAAAGAGGGCGAAACTCGGTTCCTCGAATCCCGTGGGCCGAGTGACCAACTGCACGAAGTCGAATGCCCTCAACTACTCGATGGTGTTCTGGGACGAGGCCTACGACTTCGTCGCCAAGGACTTCCCTGACATTGAAACCGACATGGCCCTGGTGGACGCGTTGACGATGTGGTTCGTCAAGAACCCCGACTACTTCGACGTCGTGGTGGCCTCGAACCTGTTCGGCGACATCATTACCGACCTCGGAGCGATGCTCCAGGGCGGAATGGGTTTCGCGGCCGGCGGCAACGTCAACCCCGAGGGTGAGTACCCGTCGATGTTCGAGCCCATCCATGGTTCGGCACCGAAATACACCGGGCTGAGTGTGGTCAACCCGATTGCGACGATCGAGGCCGTCCGCATGATGTTGGACAACCTTGGAGAGACCGAGGCTGCCGAACACATTGAGGCAGCGATCGCTGCCACCCTGAGTGCAGGTGAGACCCGGACGAAGGACATGGGCGGTAGGAGTTCAACCGTCGAAATGGGATCCGCGGTCGTCGCAGCAATGCGCGCGTCCGCCTAGAGGAGAGAGAGACTCAGATATGAGCAAAGTCAAGGTCGGAGTAGCTGGCTACGGAGCGATCGGACAGCGTCTCGCTGACGGCGTCGCCGCGCAGCAAGATATGGAACTCGTCGGCGTCGCCGACGTCGCCCCCACCCTCGCCGTCATGGCGCTCGCCGAACGCGGCATGCCGTATGACCTCTATGCGGCAATGCCGGGAGCCAAGGAGACGCTCGAGGCCGCAGGCATCCCCGTGACCGGGGACTTTGATGACCTCCTCAGCAAGGTCGACATCATGCTCGACTCGGCGCCGGGTGGCATCGGGGCGAAGAACAAGGTGAAGTACGAGGCTGCCGGCATCCCGGCCATCTTCCAGGGTGGCGAGTCCTCCGAGGTCGCCGATGTGTTCTTTCACGGCTACGCAAACTACGAGAAGGGCGTCGGCAAGGACTACCTGAAGCTCACGTCGTGCAACACGACCGGCTTTGTCCGTGCCGTCGACGCGCTTGATCGCGAGATCGGCGTCGAGAAGGTCGCTATCACCATCATCCGTCGCGTCGCCGATCCGGGCGACACGCATCGCGGTCTCGTCGACAGCCTCCAGCTCGAAGGTATCCCGAACCACCAGTGCGTAGACCTCATGTCGATCATGCCCCATGTCGACGCGACCGGTCTCCTGATTCACACGCCGGTGACCCACGGCCACATCATCACCTTGGTGGTGACGACAAAGCGCGAAACGACGCCCGCAGAGGTCATCGAGATCTTCAAGGCCCATCCCCGCATCCGCGTCGTCAAGATCGAGGACGGCTTCACCACGAACACTTCGTTGTTCAACTATGCCCGCTTCCTCGGCCATCCGCGCGGCGACATGTACGAGATCGGCCTCTTCGAAGAGACGGTCGGGATGTCCGGCAAGGACGTCATGTTCGCGATCAACATCCCGCAGGAGTCGGTCACCATCCCGGAGACCATCGACGCCATCCGTGCCGCACTCTCGATGCAGACCGATCGCCTCGAAGCGGTCGGGTTGACCAACCAGTACCTGGGGATGTAGCGGCCGCAGCGCACAGCAGACGAAGGAGGCAGCAGGGTGACGATTTCGACCCTGGACGATGTCGACGTGCAGGGACGGGTTGTCCTCCTGCGCGTTGACATCAATTCCCCGATCGACCGGTCGACGGGGAAGATCAACGACGACAACCGGCTCAATATGAGCCTGCCGACGATCGCCGACCTCGCCGACGCGGGGGCACGGGTTGTGATCATCGCCCACCAGGGCGACACGCTGGACTATCACAATCTGGTGTCGCTGCGCGAACACGCCACGATCCTGTCGGAGAAGCTGGGCCGCGAGGTCGGCTTCATCGACGATGTCGCCGGCCCTGCTGCGCGGGCCGCGATTCGGGCGCTCGGCGAAGGCGAGATCCTGCTGCTCGAGAACATCCGCATCCTGACCGAGGAGGTGTCGACGTTCGAGAGCGCCGTGAAGCTCACGCCGGCCGAGATGACCGACACCTACCTGGTACGCAACCTGGCTCCGCTGGTCGACATCTACGTCAACGACGCCTTCGCTGCTGCTCACCGGAATGCACCATCGATGGTTGCCTTCCAGGAGTTGCTGCCCTCGGTCGGCGGACGCCTGCTGATCGACGAGGTCACGGCCCTCTCGGGGCTGGCATCTGATCCCAACCGTCCATGCGTCTTCCTGCTCGGCGGTCTGAAGATTTCGGATGCGTTCTCGATGATGGAGAAAGTGCTAGCCGACGGCACCGCGGACACGATCCTCACGACCGGCATCACCGCCAACGTCATGCTGATCGCGCAGGGCATCGATCTCGGTCCTGCAACAACGGCGTTCATCTACGACCGTTCGCTGGAGACATTCATCCCCCGTGCTGCAGAACTGCTCGAGACATACGGCGACCGCATCGAGGTGCCGACCGACCTCGCCCTCGACGATGATGGCGAGCGTCGCGAGGTCGCGGTTGCGGATCTCCCGATCGACCAGTTGCTCATCGATGTGGGGAGCGAGACGGTCGCGGCCTACGAGGCCGTGATCGCCGCCGCCGCCACGCTGTTCGTCAACGGCCCTGCCGGGGTCTACGAGTCCGCGGCCGGCGAATACGGCACCCGGTCACTGTGGGAGGCCGTTGCGGCATCCGACGGCTACTCGGTGATCGGCGGCGGCGACACGGTCGCGAGCGCCCGCCGCTTCGTCGACGACGACAATATCGGCTTCATCAGCACCGCAGGAGGAGCACTGATTCGCTTCATCAGCGGCCAGCCCCTACCCCTCCTCGATGCCATGGAGAAGGCGGCCGAACGAGGGAGAACACGCTGACACCCCCCATACGCTCGACAGCATCTGAAGACGCAATCGAACTCGCCAGAAGTCTGTTCCTGCGCGATGACAACTACTACGGATGTGCCGAGGCGACGCTGGTGGCCCTTCAGGAACTCTACGGATTGCCCGACGCCGCCGATTCTTCCTCCGCGATGGTCCTCAACGGAGGGGTGGCCTACTCGGGAGGTATCTGCGGTGCGATCTCCGGAGCGGCCATGGCAGTCGGACGACTCGCAGAGGAGCGTATCTCCGATCATCGAGAGGCGAAGCGCGTCGCTCGTCGATTGATCCACGTGCTCATGGTCGACTTCGAGACCGAATTCGAGGGACGCAACTGTTCGCAGCTCATCGACTTCGAGATCTCGATTCCATCTCAACACGACGCGTTCATCGAGAGCGGCGTCTGGCGGGACACGTGCATGAGACAGATCGAGTTCTCCGTCGCGCAACTCTGGACACTCGCCGAACCGGACGCCTGGGACGAGGCCGTTCGGGTCCTCGATACGTAGCTGCGCAGGGGATCAAGGGCGAAGACTGGTCGCGTCACACCGCATGACAGTGTGACTTCGGACGGTCGAGATCTCGCAGCCTGGGTGTGCACGCTGCAGGCCGTGAGGCGTCTGGGCCGGGCATGAGAGCGCCACCTTTCGGCCGCCACCCGGATCGCTCGATCTTGACCGACCTACCGACCGACGACTATCGTAAATACTCGATAATCGATGATTCTGCCGCCCCGGCGTCTCCGGGATGGCTCACGAACTGCGAGGTGCAGCATGCTCAAGGCCGTCACCAGGGAGGAAGCCGAACTCTTCGAGCTTCCCGGTCGCGACTGGTATCACTACAGCGGTCCGAACATCACCGGCGCCAAACACCTGACGGTCGGATTCTCGGTGTTCCCGGCCGATTCCGCTCCCGAGGGCCACGTCCACCCCAGCCAGGAAGAGACGATCTACATCGTTGCCGGCCACGGTGAGCTTGTGACGCCCGAAGGCACCGTTGCCCTCGAACCGGGCACGGCGGTGTTCATCCCGATCGGACTCCACCACCAAACCGTTTCACACGGCCCCGGCGATCTCGAGATGGTGACCTCCTTCGGTCCCCCGGTGATCCCCGGTTCCTACGAAGAGGGCGACTGAACGATCGATCAACGGAGGGAAGCGTCGATGACCCAGACCATGGCGGACTACACCCCAGATGACATGGCGGAGTTTGCCCGCCAAGCGCGGGTTCGCATCCTCGAGGCGGTCAAGCATGCCAACGGCGGACATGTCGGTGGCCCCTACTCCGCCGCCGACATGCTGGCTGTGCTCTATTTCGGGATGCTCAATATCCGTCCCGACGAACCTGACTGGCCGGATCGCGACCGGTTCGTGCTCTCGAAGGGACACAGTTCGATTGCTCTCTACACGATGCTTGCGCTGCGTGGGTACTTCCCCGTTGAGGAGTTGCTCACCTTCGACTCGATCGACTCTCGACTCCAGGGCCATCCGGACATGACCCTGACGCCCGGCATCGACATGTCGTCGGGTTCACTCGGTCTGGGGTTTGCAGGAGCACTCGGCATCGCCCTCGGGGCACGCGCCACCGGTCGGGACTTCACCACGTTCGTCATGCTTGGCGACGGTGAATGCAACGAAGGAGTCGTGTGGGAAGGCGCTCACGTCGCCGCCCGCTACGCCCTCGACAACGTCGTCGCCATCGTCGACCACAACAAGCTGCAGCAGTTCGGCTGGACCGGAGAGAGCTTGGACGATCGCATCACACCGTATACCGGCACTCAGCTCGCCGATCGCTGGCGGGCGTTCGGCTGGGAAGTGATGGAGATGGACGGGCACGACATTCCGGAGGTTCTCGCCACTCTCGAAGCGGCGAAGCGGGTCGAAGGTAGACCCGTCGCGGTGATCGCCCACACCGTGAAGGGCAAGGGAGTCTCCTACATGGAGGGCAACTACACGTGGCACAGCAGGGTGCCGAATGACGAGGAATTCGCCATCGCCATGCGAGAACTCGGTGAATCCGAAGGAGGTGCGTCGTGACAGCGCTTGCTCCAGGGAAGGCCCTCCGCCTGGCATTCGGTGAGACCATTACCGATCTGGCGGCGACCGACAAACGCATCGTCGTCCTCGACGGCGACACCGGAAGCTCGACCTTCACCTCGCTCTTTGAAGCCGAATACCCGGACCGTTTCTTCCAGATGGGCATCACCGAGCAGAACATGCTCGGTATGGCGGCGGGTATGGCCAGCCTCGGCCTCGTTCCGATCGTGAGCACGTTCTCGTGCTTCATCGTGTCCAGGGCGCATGACTCGATCCGGGTTCTTATCGCTCAACCAAAAGCGAACGTGAAGCTGATGGGCGGCTACGCCGGACTGCTCGCGGGCATGACCGGTAAGACCCACCTGATGTTCGACGACGTCTCGATCATGCGAGCCATGGCCAACATGACCGTTGTCGCGCCGGCCGATGAGGTGGAGACTCGCAGCGCCCTCAAGGCGATCATCGAATACAACGGTCCCGTCTACTTCCGGCTGACACGCTCGGACTCGCCCATCCTGTTCGACGATGACTACGAGTTCGAACTCGGCAAGGCCGTCACCATTCGCAACGGCGCCGACGTCACCGTCTTCTCCACCGGCGTCCAGACGACTCGCGCCTACGAGGCCGCCGAGGCGCTGGCACTCGAAGGAATCGACGTGCATCTGGTCCATGTTCCTACGATCAAGCCACTCGATATCGACGCGGTTGTGGCCGCAGCAACAAAGACCGGCCTGGTCGTAACCACTGAGGAGCACACCATCATCGGTGGCCTCGGTGGAGCGATCGCTGAGGCCCTTGCGGTCAACGCCCCGACCCCGATGATCATTCACGGGATCCAGGATGTGTTCGGCGAGTCTGGGCCGGACGGAGCGCTCCTGGACAAGTACGGCGTCTCCGCGGAGAAGACCGCAGTGGCAATCAAGGCCGCCGTAACAGGCCGCTAGACAACCAAACAACCACCTATCCGAGAGGACAGCAATGGGTACCGAAATGTTCAGGCTCGACGGAAAGGTCGTCATGATTCCCGGCGGGAGCGGCGGCATCGGCTCCGTTCTCGCTCTGGGAGTCTGCGAGGCCGGCGCACAGGTCGCGGTCGTGGACCGCGACGGTGACGGCCTCGAGCGATCGTGCAGTCGACTCCGAGCGGCGGGATCCGAACCGCTCGCCATCTCAGCCGATCTCACGACAAAGGAAGGCGCCGACAGCGCGGTCGCCGAGACCGTCTCACACTTCGGTCATGTCGACGTCATCATCAACGCAGTCGGCGGCGGTGCAGGCAAGGTGCTGTTCGATGCACAGGACTATCCAATGCCTGAGTGGGATTGGATCATGGAATTGAACCTTCGCGCCACGCTCTTGCCGACGCAGGCCGCCGTCAAGGCCATGATCGAAGCAGGGAACGGTGGGCGAGTGATCAACATCTCTTCCGTTCGAGCGAACCTCGGCATCAACGCCGGCTACTCGGCATATGTCGCTGCGAAGGGTGCGATCAGTTCCCTCACCCGCCAATGGGCTACCGAGTGGGCGAAGTACGAGATCACCGTCAACGCCATCGCTCCTACGTTCGTCGACACGCCGCAGGTCGCGATGCTGCTCGAAGATCCGGACTTCAAGGCCGGTGTTGTGAACCGCATTCCGCTCGGTCGGGTCGGAGCGCCGAGCGATCTCGTCGGTCCGGTTGTGCTGTTCGCATCCGATGCGTCATCCTTCGTCACGGGTCAGATACTCGGGATCGACGGCGGATTGACGGCGACGCAGTAGAACAAAGAGAGAGGCCACCCAATGGAGAATGTCACACCCACCATCTTCACCGAGACCAAGGTCCGTGGATGTAATCCCAGCTTCGTGGTCACGTCGGATGGCGTTGTCATCATCGACACACCGCAGCTGCCAACGAAGGCAGTCGAGATGCGCGAGATGGCGGAGTCCTACGGGACGCTCCGCTATCTGATCAACACCGAGCATCACGTCGACCACATCTTCGGCAACTACTACTTCAAGGGTGGGCCGACCGTCGTTCACCATCAAGGGGTCTACGACAATTTCATGGTGGTTGGGCCGGAGCTCGATCCGTTTGCGTATGCCAAGGAAGCACTCCCCACGGATGATCCCGAAGGCGAGGCGATCTTCCCGGACCGCGACGTCTACTACTCAGATCCGAACAAGGGTCACATCGTGTTCACCGGAGATCTCACATTGCGGGTCGGGGACCACACCTTCGAACTGATCCATACGCCGGGCCACACGCCAGGACAGATCGCCGTCTACTGCCCAGAAGAGCGTGCCGTTTTCACCGGAGACACGATCTTTAGCGAGTGCCAGACATGGCTCATGACGTCGAACGTGGACGAGTGGCTGGCCGCCCTCGAACGCATCGGCGACTTGGATGTTGACTATGTCATCCCGGGGCACGGGCCGGTGACCACCAAGGCGTACCTCGCGACGCAGCGGGCCATGTTGATGGAGTGGAAGACGGCCGTTGCCGTCGCGGTGGCCAAGGGTTGGACGAGGGAAGAGACGGTCGAACGGGTCGAGTTCAAAGACCGCTATCCAGTGGACATCGGGCAGGAGTACATGATGGACTACATCAACTCCTACAACGCCGGTTCCCTCTACGACAAGCTCACGTCATAGAACCCGACGTCGCCGAGAAGCCCTCATCCCCCACGGTGGCATGGCGTGGGGTAACACCCGCATTGATGGGGACGATCGTCGCCATGCTGCCGAGTTTCCTCACCGCTGCGCTGGTCGTCCAGATCGGACTCGACGTTGGTCTAACGCTGACGGGACTCGGCGTTCTCATCGCTCTGTTCTTCGGAATGGCAGCGCTGGTTTCGCCGACGGCGGGGCGCCTCTCGGAACGAGTCGGCTGGGCGAACGGACTCCGGATCGCCGCGTTGCTCTCGGCACTCGCGCTCGGCGTTGTCGGTTGGGTCGGCGACTCCATTGTGGTGCTCGGCATCTCGCTTGGGCTCGCCGGTGTAGCCAGTTCCCTGACCCAAACGGCAGCCAACCTCACGATCGCTCGCTGCGTCGTCCCAAGCCTCCACGGTTGGGTGTTCGGGATCAAACACGCGTGCGTACCTGCCGCCATGTTCCTGGCGGGACTCGCCGTCCCAACCATCGCCTTGACCGTCGGTTGGCGTTGGGCGTTCCGAGCCGCTGCGGTCCTGGCCGTTCTTGCAGCCGCCTTTGTCCCAAGACGGGAAGAACCGTTCACGCTCACTCGCCCGCCGAAACACTCCACGGCATCGGTGGGCAAACCACGAACACCCAGACACATACTCATGGTCCTCGCCGTCGCCGTCGGTCTCGGCATCGGAGCGCTTGATCCCCTGGGTTCCTTCTTCGTCAGCTACTCGGTCTCCATCGGCGTGGAGGAGCAACTCGCAGGCGTCCTGCTGGCTGCCGGAGGGTTCTGCGGCATCATCGCTCGGCTTGTAGCAGGACGACTCATCGATCGGGTAGCGCAGGCCGACTTCACCGCGATAGCGTCGATGATCACAGCAGGGGCGATCGGCATCGTCATCCTGAACCTCGGTGGCTATCCGGGATTGCTGATCGGCGGGTTCATCGGCTTCACAGCTGGTTGGGGCTGGTCGGGTCTCTTCACCTTCGCAGTGGTCAAGGACAACCCGGAGGCGCCGGCCGCTGCGTGGGGTATTGCACAAACCGGCAAGTTCCTTGGAGCGGCGATCGGGCCGCTTCTGTTCGGCGTCGTTGCCGATCGCGTCTCGTTCAGTGCCGCATTTTGGATGGCAACCGTAGCCCTGCTGTTCGCCGCTTCGTTGATGATCTACGTACGCGGTCAACGACCAGCGCAAACTAGGCAGATTGGGCTCGCTCGCTGATCAAGGCAACCGTCATCAGCACCGCGCCCAATGCAAGCGCGGCACTCATGATGACCCACGCCACCGTGAAGGACGCCTCGGCGACAAGACCGAAGAGCGCAGGGCCCGCCGCCGCGCCGATGTAGATCCCGGTCATCGTGATACCGGTTGCGGCGGCAGGCGCTTTCGGATTGCGGCGCACGACGGCAAGGGTGAAGAGACCCGACCACCCCCAGCCGAACGTGAACGCGATCAGCGAGCCAGTGACGATGGCAGGATCGGATCCAGTAGCAAGGAGGGCGATTCCGACGGCCCCAAGAGCAAGAAACGCCGCCACCGTCGTCAGGCCGCCTGCCGTGCGGCGATCGATCAACCACCCCATGATGATGCGGGTGATGATGCCGAGCACGCTCCCCATCGCGAGCAGCACGCCGGCGGCGCCCTCGCCGAAGCCGACGTCGACCGCGTAGGGGACCAAGAAGGTGGCCAGCGCATCCATGCCGAAGATCCCGAGGCCGGCACCGGTAGCCATCAGGACGAGGAGCGACAGGGGGGAACTCCGGACCGCAGGGGCATCGGCCTCGTTGGCCTCGCCGCGATCGACCTCGTAGGAACGAGGTGTGAACGGCACCAACAGCGCGGCGATCACAGCGAGCACGGCACACATCACATATACCCATTGCCATCCGAACGGAATGGCGACGATGGGAAGGCCGAGTCCTGCGATGGCGGTCGCGGCTGGTATAGCTCCGTGCTTGAACCCGTACGCGAGGCCCTGTCGTTCGACGACCGTACAGCGAGCGATACCGAGATTCACCGCAGGATGCGCCAGCGCCAGGAAGAGGCCTCCCATGATCGTCACCAACCCGAGTGTCAGAACTGACTGACCGAGGAGCGGCGTCAGCAGCAGGGTCGCCGCCGCGCCCAACGCCGCTATCCGCATCGCTGGTGCCCAATCCAAACGCTCGACCAATCGCCCGAGACGCGATGAACCGAGCGCGGACATGCCGAAGAAGGCCCCCACGATGAGTCCGATCCCGGCTTCGGCGATGCCGAGAGAATCCGACAGTTGTACGGCCAACGCTCCCGGGAGGAAGCCGGGAAGGATCGCAGCAGTGATGGTCAGGATCGAAGCGATGATCACGCGCCACTGGAGACCCCGTCCATGTCCTCCGGCCGACGATTTGGGTGCGCTCATGTTCGGTTCAGTTCGAGAACAGACGCGGGTTTAACTGTGACACGTGCGTTGGACCTTTCGCCTGATCGGCGGCTAATCTTCGATAATCGATGATACGGACCGGAACTACGACAAACCAACCGGGCGGCGCGGACCTGTCGGCCGTCACCCCTCCGCGCACTCTCCCACACACCCTATGAGCCGACCCAGGAGGCATTCATGATTGACGCGCCAGGCAACGGAACGTTGGTCGTTCCCGACTCTCGTTCCGAGATCGCGCCGGAAGTTCGGCTCGAGATGTATGCCGCGATGACGCGAGCGCGCGTTTTCGAGAAGCGCGTCTACGACCTGTTCATGAGCGGTCTCGTCAAGGGAACGACCCATCTCGGCACCGGACAGGAAGCGGTCGCTGCCGGGTTCTCTACCGCCATGCGGGATGACGACATGGTGTTCTGCACGTATCGGGGCCACAACCACACGCTGCTGCGCGGGGCCCCCATGGAGTCGCTCATGGGTGAGTTGCTTGGTCGCGCGAGCGGCTGCTGCGGAGGCAAGGGCGGATCGATGCACCTCACCGACATCGAGAAACACGCCATGGGATCCTACGCAATCGTCGGGGCGCATCTCCCGGTCGCGGCCGGCGCCGCCTGGGCATCCGCGGAACGAGGCACCGGGCAGGTGACGGTCTGCTTCTTTGGCGATGGCACGACCAATATCGGAGCGTTCCACGAGTCTCTCAATATTGCCGCGGTCTGGAATCTGCCGGTGGTGTACGTCTGTGAGAACAACCTGTACATGGAATACACCCCAATCTCTTCCGTCACCGCAGTGCCCAACCCTGCGGCGGATCGAGCCGCATCCTATGGACTCGAGTCAATCATCGTAGATGGGAATGACGTCGACGCGGTGTACGGGATCGCACTGACGGCTCTCGAGCGGGCTCGCTCGGGCGGGGGCCCCTCCCTCATCGAGGCCCAGACCTACCGCCACCACGGCCACTCCAGAGCTGATCCTGGCAAATACCGTCCGGACGACGAAGTTGAGGCCTGGATGACCAAGGACCCGTTGATCCTCTACCGAGCGAAGTTGGAGAGTCTGGGCTTCACCGTCTCGGACCTCGAACGAATCGAGGAGGCAGCACGCGTCGAGATCGACGCCGCCACCGCCGCAGCAAAGGAGTCCCCGGAACCAGGCGAAGCGGTTCTTATGACCGACCTGTGGGCCGATGGAGGTTCATCATGGCGACGCTGACCTACCGAGAGGCCGTCGCCAGGGGTATCGCCCAAGAGATGGCCAGGGACGAACGCGTGATCCTGATCGGTGAGGATGTCGCCGAGGCGGGCGGTGTCTTCAAGACCACCCAGGGACTCAAGGAGCGGTTCGGACCGCGCCGGGTCCGCGACACCCCGATCTCCGAAGAGGCCATCACCGGCATGGTGATGGGCGCAGCGATGAACGGTTTGCGTCCTATCGGGGAGATCATGTTCAGCGATTTTCTTGCCACCTGCTGGGACATCGTGGCCAACCAGATCGCCAAGACCCGCTACATGACCGGAGGTCAAGTCGAGTTGCCGCTCGTCTTGCGCTCGGCCAATGGTGGCGGAGCACGCTTCGGCGGGCAGCACTCGCAGAGCGTCGAGAACTGGGCGATGGCCATCCCGGGACTCAAGGTCGTCGCCCCGTCAACCCCCGTCGATGTGGTCGGTTTGATGGCCGCCGCCATTCGAGACCCCGACCCGGTGGTGTTCCTCGAGCACAAGGCGCTGTTCGCCGCCAAGGGCGAAGTTCCCGACGGAGAACTCGTCGACGTCCTCGGCCGCGCGAGCACCGTCAGGCACGGTGATCACGCCACGATTGTCGCGCTCGCCGCCATGGTGCCGAAGGCCGTTGAAGCGGCCGACATCTTGAGTCGCGAGGGCATCAACACAGAGGTCATCGATCCCCGCACGCTGGTGCCTCTCGACGTGACCGCCATAGCAGCGTCTGTGGCCAGAACCGGCAGGCTCTTCACGGTCGAGGAGAATCCCCGCTTGTGCGGGTGGGGAGCGGAGGTCGCCTCCATCGTGGCCGAGGAGTGTTTCTGGGATCTCGACGGTCCCATTGTGCGCATCACCACACCCCACATCCCGCTCCCTGCGGCCGACGCCATCGAGGACATGGCGATCCCGTCGGTGAACCGAATCGTGGAAACCATCCGTACGTCGATGCAGTAGCAGGTGCGCGTCGACTTCGAACCCACGCGGGGCGGATCAGAGAGGTTTGCCCCCCAATGTTGTCGCTGGCACTCCTCCGTGTCCCTCCACATTCGTGGGGGGACAGGGCTGGAAGGGGGCTACTCGGCGGCAGGCAGGTAGCGGTCGTGTTCTTCGAAGATGTCGAGGCCGCGGGTCCCGGGCTCGACCCAGGTGACGTGGGGTACACCACCCGGCACGAAGTAGGTATCGCCGCGGTGGTACTCGCCGGTCTCGTCACCGATTTGCATTCGCACGGTCCCACTCAGCACGATCCCCCACTGGTCACCGTGAATATGTTCGGGCACGAAGATCTCGCGGTCGGTCGCCTCATAGAACATCACGAGACCACGATCACCCGAAGAGAGGTAGGCATCGAGGGCGACATCCCCGTCCGGCCTCGGCAGCGCCCTGACGAAGGCAGGGAACTCGTTCTTCATCAGACCTCCGTGCGTCAGGAGTACTGCTGCACCGCTTCGGGGACGCCACCCTTCTCAGCGGAACGGACCAGGGCTTCGAGGATCGCTACGTTGCCGAGGCGCTCAGCGTTGCTGAAGCGATAGTCGGCTTGCCCTGCGACGGCGTCGGCCCAGTGCTCGTAGCCGGCCTTGACCGGGCTTGCGGGCTCGAAGTCGATTCGAGTCTGCTCGGCGTCACCGCGGTGACGCGTGTAGAAGTGGGTCGTCCCACCCGGATCGACGTGCTGGGTCTCTCGGGCTTCAGCCCAGGCGAGGCTGCCGAACACCGCGAAACGGGCATAGTCGGGAGTCGCAGACACGGCGGCGATGCTCCCGGTCGAGCCGTCGGCGAACCGGAAGTGGGCCGAGACGACATCACCCGTGGGGATCGCCAGGATGCGCTTCGCGACGTGGGCCTGGACCTCGGCCACCTCCCCTGCGAGGCTCAGCATCATGTCACTGAGGTGGACACCCATGCCAGTCCATCCCGCCGCCGGGGCTTCCTTCTTGCTTCCCCGCCAGTTGTCGGCCGCCATGTTGAGCCAGCGGTCGTGGCTCCAGTGGGCCTCCATGTGAAGGATCGTGCCGAGCTCGCCCGCGTCGGCCATGCGCTTCATCTCTTCCCAGGCGGGTTCGAAGCGACGCTCGTGGCCGATTCCCATGATGATTCCCGCGGCGTCGCACGCCTCGATCATCGTCCGGGCACTGTCGACGGTGAGGGCCAGCGGCTTCTCGCAGAAGATCTCTTTGCCGGCTGCGGCAGCACGAACGACCGCTTCTTCATGGAAGAGGTGGGGGATGGTGAGGATCACGGCCTCGACGTTCGGGTCGTCGAGCGCTTCCTGGTAGTCGGAGTAGACGGGCAGACCGTAGTCGGCCGTGTATTTCTTCGCCGTCTCTTCAAACGGATCGACGCCGCAGACAACTTCGATCTTCTCGCTGTCTTCCAGGACCCTAGAGACCTGGCTCCCCCACCAACCGAGTCCGACCTGGGCGGCCTTCAACATACTGACTCCTTCTGCCGTCGGCTCCGTTATGGGCCGAGTTGCCTGACAGGAGCAGCCTAGTCCACTCCGATCATCGATAATCGTTCAAGCACGCTCCGGTCCTGTCCCGGGTGTAGCATCCGTCACGCCGGGCACCAAGAAAGGCAACATGAGCGACTCCCACCTCCACCTCTACCCCCACCGGAGGGGAAACCCTCTTCCACCTCCCCCACCGGATCTCTACAGCCTCGAACACGTCGAACTGTATGTCGACAAAGCGATCCGACGTGACGTCAGCGAACTCACCTTCACCGAGCACCTCTATCGGTGTGTCGAATCGGTCGATGCGCTTGGCAACATCTGGGAGCGCGCTTCCGACCCCACGATTCGGGCCAATACCAAATACGACATGCTGGCCGATCGGACCATGTCGCTCGAGCGCTACGTCGAGGTGATCCTGGCCGCCAAGGCCGCTGGGTTGCCCGTGCTGCTCGGCCTCGAAGTCGACTTCTTCCCAGACAACATCGACGCCGTCTTGGAGCTCATCGAACCCTATCCCTGGGACGTCCTCCTCGGATCAATCCATTGGATCGACGGTTGGTGGTTCGACCGGGCACACTCCGAGTTCGAATGGGAACGCCTCGGCCCACGCTGTGTGTATGAGCGCTACTTCGAAATCATGTCGGAAATGGCCGCGTCGGGCAAGGTGGACGTGATCACCCATCCCGATCGAGTCAAGTACCTGCGCAAACCGTTCCTGGCCGAGCAGACCGACCTCTATGCGGGCTTCCTCGCGGCTGCCCAGCAGACCAACGTTGTGATTGAGATCAACACAGGTGGCCTCCGTCACCCGGTACACGAGATCTATCCATCGCCCACCTTCATGCGCATGATCCATGGGGCCGGTCTCGCGATTACGTTTGGGAGCGACGCGCACGCGCCCGAGCAGGCGGCCTGGGGACTCGATTTGGCCAGGGAGGAAGCGGCCGAGGCCGGATTCACTCATCGGGCCCGATTCGTCGGCCGGGAGAAGACCATGGTTCCCTTCGATGTTCCCCTTGCCTCGTTCACCGACTGAGGAGGAAGCAATGCGACTCTCATTCAAGACCCGGCCCCAGCACAGCGAATGGCAGCCCATCGTTGACTTCTGGAAGGAAGGCGACCGGATCGAGTTGTACGACGCCGGTTGGACATTCGATCACCTCGACCCCATCTTCAGCGACGGGCCCGGCACGGTATTCGAAGGCTGGACGATGCTGGCCGCTTTGAGCGGTCTCGTGCACCGCATCCGTCTCGGCGTGCTGGTGACCGGCAACACCTACCGCCACCCGGCGGTTCTCGCCAACATGGCGGCGACCCTCGACGTCGTCTCGGGCGGACGATTGGAAATCGGTCTCGGCACGGGATGGGTGGAGGCCGAGCACATCACCTACGACATCCCGCTCCCCTCCTGGAAGGAGCGGTTCGACCGTCTCGAAGAGACATGTGAGATCCTCCACCTCCTCTTCACCAAGGAGATCGTCAATTTCGACGGCCCCTTCCACCGGCTCGAAGGAGCGACGGCGCTCCCCAAACCGATCCAGCGACCCCGTCCTCCGATCACCATCGGCGGCACCGGCGAGAGACGGACGCTCCGTATCGCAGCCCTCTGGGCCGACCAATGGAACCTGCCGGGAGGTGATCCGGACATGCTCCGGCACAAAGTGGAGGTGCTCCACGGTCACTGCGCGAACGTCGGGCGCGATCCTGCAGAGATCGAGATATCGGTGAAGATCAATGCCGACGGCGACCCCGGAGCGCTCGCCGAGCTGGTCGGGCAATTCCGTGAGGCAGGCGCCGGTCACATCATCGCCATGTTCGAAGCCCCGTTTGACCCGGCAAGACTGGGAGTGGTGGCCGGACACCTGGAACCGGTGATTGGCTGAGGGAAAGCTTCTAGCTGCCGGCTACCAGCCACCAACTACCAGCTACCAGCTCCCAACTGCCGGCTGCCAGTTGTGCCCGCACTGGCGATGCACGTCGGTGTTGCCGTTGATCTCACAGAGGTTGTGGCGGCCCTCGACGAATTTCTTACAGAATCCCACGCATCATGCGAGGTATCTGCCACCCGGTCACCGACGGCAAAACCCGAGTGGCTGCGCCGTCACCGGGGTCGCAACACCACACCGGCCCGTTCGTGGCCGGGAATGAACGGGCATGACGGCGGCCAGAAGCCGTGGTAGTCACCGCGAAGGAGGTGGACATCGGTGCCGCAGAAGGCGATGCCCTTCACCCGACACAGAACCTCCTGGGGTCACGGGATCGTCTTCTCGACCTCCTCGATGGAGAACCCGTTTTGGGGCGGTGAACACCAGGGCCCTCACGGACCGTCTCCGCTCAGATCATCGCCAGGGGATCCACCATCGAACCCGTGGCTCCGCGGATCTTAAGCGGCAGCATCACGAAGAGGAACTCGTACACCCGGTCGCGAGCGATCTCCTCGAGGTAGATGCTCTCGAGCAGGTAGATCCCGTTCTCGATCAGCAGCTTCGTGTGGACCGGCTGCGGGTTCGCAGGCGAACCACGATCCGGTGGCGGCATCACTTCGTAGGTCTCGGTATCGGTGCCGGTGGCGACCACACCCTTCTCCAACAGCCACTCGGCTGCGGAGAGGTCGGGGCCGGCCGTCTTGTGGGCCGCCATCGCCTCTGCGTCCGGCCAGTACTTGAGATAGCCGGTGCGAATGAGCACAACGTCCCACGGCCGGACCTCGACGCCCTGCGCGTCGGCAATCGCCTGCAGCTCGTCGGCGCCGATCGGCTCGCTGGCCGGCAACGCATCAACGCCGCGGTAGGTCGGCGGATCGAGCAGCACACCCCGCGTGAAGAAGGGTGGGAGATGCGACGCATCTCCGACGATCGGACCGTGGTCCGTGAGGTGCTCCGCGGTGTTGCCGCCTCCGTACCAGTGATTGTCATCGCCAATGGTCATGTGACCGAGGCCGTCGATGTGGGCGCCGGAGTGCGAACACGCCATCAGGTACTCGGCCATATAGCCGAGACCAACCTCGTTGGTCGGTCCCCACGGCTGGACACCACCGGCTTTGATGCCGGGTGGCGTCCGATAGTTGAGCACCTGGAATGGCGGATGCCCCGGGAACAGTGGCATACCGGTGAAGCGCGGAACCGACAATGAGTAGGAGCGACCCTCCTTCACCATCTGAGCTGCTTCAACGACCTTCTCCGGCGGCATGTCCCTCACCGGGCCAACGTGCTGTATTTCACTCATGATTCCTGCTCCCTCATTGCTTCCCACACTCTTTGCGGTGTCAGCGGCAGATCTCGGATAACCAGGCCGGTAGCGTCTCGCACCGCAGCGCCGACGGCCGGGGCTGTGCACAACAGGCTTCCCTCGCTGACACCCTTGACGCCGTAGGGGCCCGGTCCGTCGTGGTTCTCGATACTGGCGCTGATCAACTCGATCGGCAGGTCCATGCTCGTAGGGATTCGATAGTCAATGGCGCCCAGGTTCCTGGTACGCCCCTGTTCGTCGAGGATGAGTCCTTCCATCAGCGAATGCCCGAGGCCCATGATCGCCGCACCGTCGTCCTGCCCGTGCACTTGCTGCGGGTTGAGCGCCATTCCGACATCGCCGACCGTGACGTGTTTGACGATCTGGATCTCCCCCGTCTCGCGGTCGACCTCGGCCTCGATTGCCGTGCAGTTGAACTCGAAGAACGCCGCATTCCCCGCGAGGGGGTGGCCGGGAACCTTGTCCTTCCTCATCTCGCCGTTGCCGATGACCTCGCCGCCGAGTGCACCGAGGCCCGCTGTCACCACGTCGATGATCGGCAACTCCTCACCGGTCATCTTCACGACCCCCCCATCCACTTCAATGTCGGCTTCGTCGGTCTGATGGACCCGCGCGGCCATCGCCCTCACCTTGCCGTGGATGTCCTTGCATGCTCGATAGACCGAGGTACCCATGAGTACGGTTGATCGGCTGGCGGACGTCTGCTGGTCGTACGGAACGGTCGCCGTATCTCCCATGATGACGTTGACGTTCTCGATGGGTATCCCCATCTCCTGGGCGACGATCTGAGCAAATACTGTTCGCGCCCCCTGGCCCATGTCCGACGTTCCGGAGAAGACAATGGCGCTGCCGTCGGCCAAGAGCCTCACGGTTGAGTACGACAGCCCGGTCGTCGGTCCTGACTTGATTCCGAAGGCGATACCGCGGCCGCGCCCCTCCGGAAGCGGGGTACCCCAGCCGATCAGTTCAGCGGCCTTGTCTGCCGTCTGGCGCCAATCTCCGTCCGCAGGTGTGTCACCCGGCAGGAACTCGAAGCCCTTCTCCGGCAGGTTGCGGCGCCTGATCTCGAGACGGTCGAGGCCAAGTGCCAGGGCTGCCTCGTCCAGTGTCGACTCACGGGCCCAGGTGATCTGAGGCACGCCGAAACCGCGGAACGCCGTCGTCGGCGTGGTATTCGAGAGAATGGTCCTTCCTACGATCTTCACAGCAGGGATCCGGTACGGGCCGGCTGCCAGATACGACGACTTCTCGGCGACGCGGTCAGCGATGTCGACGTATGCCCCGATGAGGTAGTCCGTCTCGATGTCCTTGAAGACCATGTCGCCGTCGTTGGTCAGCCCCATCCTCACCCGAACCCGGGTCGACGGACGCCGGACGGCCTGGAACGTCTCTTCGAGCGACATGATCAGACGCACCGGCCTGCCGGTCTTCAGCGCCATGAATGCGACCAGCGGCTCGAGCTTCGGGTGCTGCTTGCCGCCGAACCCGCCACCGGGATCCGGAGCGAAGACTCGCATCTTCGAGAGCGGGATGTCGAGGAGCTTTGCCAGCGTCTTCTGCAGCTGGAACGGGTGCTGGATCGTGCTCCACACGTTCAGCCCATCGTCCACCGGTTCCGCGATGAAGGCGTGCGGCTCGATGGCGAAGTGGGTGATCATCGGGAACTCGTACTCCCGCTCGATAATGAAGTCCGCGTCGCCCTCGACATCGGAGATGTCACCCCAACCGAAGTGGATTTCGGTCTTGATGTTCGTGGTCGCGAACGGCTCACCGACCCGAAGCGACGGATCCTGAACGAGCGGTGCGTCGGGGGCGAGCGCCGCATCGATCGCGTGCACATTCGGCAGAACCTCGTACTCCACCTCGACGAGGGCGGCACCCTCTTCGGCGGCCTCCTTCGTGTCGGCGGCCACCGCTGCGACCGGTTCGCCGTGGTAGTTGACCGTGCCAACAGCGAGAACCGGGCGGTCCTGGTATTGGGGGCCAAACCGTGGCATCGGCTTCGGAAGATCGTCCGCCGTCATGACGAGTTGAACTCCAGGCACCTGCTCCGCCTTGCTGGTGTCGATCGAGATGATCCGCGCCTTGGACTCATTGATCGTGACGAGTTTGGCGTGCAACTCGTCGACAAGATGGATGTCCGCAACGTACTGCTGCGCACCCGTGACCCGATCACGACCGCCGACGCGGTTCGGCGACGATCCGACATATGTGTTGGATGTCATTCCTTCCCCGCTTTCGCGGCCACGAGGACCGCCTCGGTGATCTGCAAGTAGCCGGCACAACGGCAGAGGTTCCCGCCGAGGGCTTCGTGCACATCGTCCATCGTGGGATCGGGGTTGCGCTGCAAGAGCGCGTGTGCCGACATCAGCTGGCCCGGGATACAGAATCCGCACTGCGGAGCGCTGACGTCGAGGAACGCTTGCTGCAGGGCACTCAGATACCCGTCGCGTGCGAGCCCTTCGACGCTGGTCACGTCGCGTCCGTCTATTTCGACGGCAAGCATGAGACACGAGTTCATCGGGATGCCATCGACGACCACGGTGCATGCGCCGCACTCCCCGACCACACAGCACTCCTTGGTGCCGGTGAGCCCGATCTGATCGCGCAGTACGTCGAGCAGCGTGTGATTCGGTGCGATCTCGAGCGCCCAGTCGCGCCCGTTGATCGTTGTTTCGATCTGAATCGTCTCGCTCATGACACTCCTTGCAGTTCCTGCAGGCGCTCGATGGCCCTGCCGACGGCCCGGGCGCCGAGCACCCGCAACATCGCCCGTCGATAGTCCGGACTCGCACGCATCGACCGCACCGACGGGCTGGCGTCGGCGAAGATCTCCTCGAACACGGCTGCCTTTGCATCTTTGGAGGCGTTCGGATCGGCGAGCACGCCCGTCTCGTCGCTGCGAAGGAAGGCACGAGGGCCAACACTCCCAAATGCGACCTGAGTCACGCCGGAGTCATCGACAGTCGCACACAACGTGACCGACGCCAGGTCGGTGCCTTTCCTGCGGGTCATCCGCTCATAGGCGCCCCCAATCATCCTGGATGGAGTCGTCAACTCCAGGGAGACGGCGAGTTCGCCGTCCCGGAGATCGGTCTTGCCCGGACCAACGATGAAGTGGTTGATCGGCACCCTTCGCTTCCCGCCGGGTCCGGCGACCACGATGACCGCCTCGTAGGCGAGTAGCGGCGGCGCCGTGTCGGCGGCAGGCGAGCCGTTGCAGATATTCCCGAGCAGTGTTGCCCGGTTCCTGATCTGAACCGAACCGACCACAACAGCTGCCTCGACCAACGCCGGGAAGTGCTTGTTGATCCCTGGATCGTTGACGACCTCGGTCATGGTGGCCGTGGCGCTCAGCGTGACCGTATCTCCGTCCCAGACGAGCGACGGGTAGAACTCCACGATCCTCTTCAGGTCGACGACGACCTTGGGCTGACGGGAGCGGTCCCGCATGGCGATGACCAGGTCGGTGCCGCCTGCAAGTATCTCGACCTCCGGGCCGCTCGCGGCGAGCACCCGAAGCGCCTCGTCCAGCGACTCAGGACGTTCGTAGGAGAACTCCTTCATATCGTCACGCTTCCTTGTTCGTCAAATGACCTTGTCAACCTCGTCCATGATCGCCTGGGGATTGGCGGCCCGAATCATGTAGAACGGGCGGGGACCGCAGAAACTCTCGGTGAAATCGGCCCGCGCCTTGCGCAGCGCCTCCGTGTCGGTCAGCGGCATCGTGTGGCCCGGAGCCAGCAACTCATTCGTGAGGAAGTAGTTCTGGAGCGAGTGGAAGTTCTGGAACTGCGCCTCAAACTGACCCAGTTCGGCCGTCGCTGGATCGAAGTTGCCGTCGATGGCAGGAACGATGACGATGTCGACATTGCTCGGCTCGTCGTAGTCCTCCCAGGTCGGCATCTCGTCACCGAAGAAGATCTGTGCTCCACGCTCGGGGGCTGCCTTGTCGGCACGCTCGGTCCCCTTGGCGCGACTCTTGATGAAGACCGTCTTGGATCCCATGATCACCGTTCCGGTCTCGTCGATCACCGTGGTCTCCGTAGAGATGAGGTCTCCACCACGCCGGCACGCCTCGATCTGGCACATGCTCTTACCGTGGTTGGACTCGCCACCGAGGAAGAGGACCGTCTTGCCCTGGTAGCGAACGGCCGACGAATGGAACGGATGCAACCCTTCGGCCTCCATGCGGAGCGCGAGCACGGTCACGATCGCCTTCTGGATCGGTCCCTCGGCCCAGTCACCGTTGAAACGCATCGTCTTGCCATCCCATGTGACCGACTTCTCGGCGGCGTCGCGGTCCCAAACGAGGTCGGGTTCGCTGAGGATGGAGTCGGACTCCAAGGTGACGTCCGCGAGGCGATAGTTCATGAAATCCATGTTCTGGAGCACGTGCTCGGGAACCTCGGAACCGACCACGTCGATCCGGATCCTCGCGGTGCTTGCTGACATTTCCTCGGTGAGCGTTGCCATGATAATTACTCCTCATTTCTGTTGTTCGCTATCTGTGTCGTCAATGCGGGCGATCTTGCAGCGTCATGCAGTCGCGTTGAATCGATCGACCCTTCGGGAGACAATCCACGTGTGGCCACCCGCTAGGCCCTCGACAGGGTTCTGCTCGGCGGCGCCTCATCGTCCTCGGAGTCCTCGTTCCACTCGTTGGCGCCGCCGCTCCCCGTAATCTGTTGGAGTCTGCCTAGCCCTCAGCGACCTCCCCGGAGGCCGCTTCGCGGTCCCGATCGATGCCGTCGAGCAGGACCGAAGCCTCAGCAGCATGTCGACGGCTCAGATCCGCGGCAAGCTCAGGGTCCTGATCCCGAATGGCAGCGAGCAACGGCTCGTGCCTCTTCGACAGCCAGTGCAGGTCGATGCCCGGCACCGAAGCTGTGACGTAGGTTCGGGCGAACGGTTCGAGCATCGACCACTGTCGCTGCAACGTCGGGTTGTGAGCCGCCGCGATGATCCGGGCGTGGAACCGGGTGTTGTTGAGGGCCTGGTCGTGGGCATCGCCCCGATCAGCCGCTTCATCCATCGCCAGGTACAGCGCCTCGAGATCGGCAATGCACTCCTCGGTGCGCCGGACGGCTGCTAGTCGGCCACCAAGCGCCTCGAGTTCGGCCCTCACTTCTATGGCTTGCGTGAGTTCTTCTCGCGTGGGCTTGCGAACCCTCGCTCCCTTGTGGGGCTTCATCTCGACGAATCCAAGGATCGCCAGATCACGAAGCGCCTCGCGCACCGGAGCCTGGCTCACACCCAGTTCGCGGGCGACCCGAGTCTCGACGATGCGAGACCCGGGCGCCAACTCTCCTTCGAGAATCCACGTAAGAATGCGATCCTTGACGCCTTCTGAAAGCACCTCTCTCGTCACGGGTTTCGATCGATTCTCTTGTAGATTCGTCATACCAACTCTCAAGTTCTTTGGAGAGCCTATTCCTATCGTTAGAGGATCTCCACGACGCCATTCGTACCGTCGACCCGCAGGCGATCACCGGTCTTGATCTCGCGGGTGGCGACACCGGTGCCGGTAACACCGGGGATGCCGAACTCACGAGCCATGACGGCCGGATGCGCGACCATACCGCCGGCGTCGCAGACGATTCCGCCGATGACGGCGAACAGCGTGGTCCATGCCGGGTTGGTCATCTGGCAGACGAGAATGTCGCCCGGCTGCACCTCGTCGAACTCTGCCGGCGAGGATACGACCTTGGCGATGCCCTCGATGACGCCGGGAGAAACACCCAGACCCTCGATCCTGCCGGCGGTCTCCGTGTCGAACCCGAGCTTCTCGGGGAAACCCCAGAGGTTCAGGTACGGGAACTGCAGCTGGTCCTCGGTCGCCGTGCCGATGAAGTCCGGCGGACGGATCTTCTCTTGCTCGGCACGAGTCGAACGCCGCTCGGCGACGATCGCCCTCGCATCGAGCAGGCTCGGGTCGCCCATCAAGTAGCGAAGCTCGTTGTACTTGAGATAGATAACGTCATCCGGCTCATCGAGGAGACCCATTTCGACCAGCTTCCGGCCAATGCAGATCAGTACCACACGAGTGTGCTGGTGCGTGCCCTGGTCGATATAGAAATGGTGGTCCGGGGTGAGCGGAGCCATCAGGAGATTGATCTCATTGGCTGCCTTCAGCGCCTCGAGTTCGTCTCCTTCTTCGATCCCCGCGATCAGTTCCTCGGCCGCAGCCTTGATGTCTACCTCGAGATGGGCAACGATCGGACGGTGGTCGTAGTCGGAGTCCAGATAGCCCTTGAGCATGTCGAGCACCGGTTCCGGTGTCTCGAACCGTGACGGGTAGATGAACTCGTGGCTCCACACGGCGTGCCAGCCGAACTCGCGCTGATAAGCCTGCAGACCGCCGGCGATGAACTCGCGGCCGCTATCGGTCGATTCGAGAGCTGCAAGGATGTCGGCGCCCTTCTCGTTGGCGAATGCCGCCATGAGGTCGTCGTCTGCCTTGATCCCGTCCTTGAGGCCGACGAGGACCTCGATCGCGTCCCAGTTGCGGTCGGCGGACGAGTTCTGCAGGCGGCCAAGGATCTGCTCGTACGTCTGCGTGATTTTGTCCTCGCCGCCGAGGGCTGCGCCAAGAGCGCCGCGGAGTGCCAGTGTCGATGACAGCTGCGAGAAGTTGAGCATCCAGTGGATCTTCCAGTGACGGTCGACAATGTCGATGGCGTCCTCGAGGATCACGGCCCAGTCCATGAGTGAGATGTTCTCGTAGTCGTCGATCTTCTCTTCGAGATAGGCCAGGTTGGCGGCCATCTCCGGGACGAGGCGATCTTTCCACCAGTCCGGGAAGTTCGCGCCGTATGTCGGCAGGACGGCACCGAGATAGGCGCCGATCTTGGCGGCGTAATCGGGGTCGTCCTTCGGAACACGCGGGAAGTAGACGTTGCCGAACTCCGTTGCCGGTACGGCCATGTCCGGGTCACAAGGAACCGCAGCGGTGAACAGGTACCCGTTGACGACCTTCTTGATCCAGTCCGACGCGAACGGCGTGCCGAACCTGCGGAACATGTGATCGCAGGTGTTCACCCAGTTGGCGATGTCGTCATACATCGGCGATACGGGGCGTGGGCAGTGCAGATCGTCGTACACCCAGAACAGCTTCTTCTCTTGCTCCGACTCCCATTCGACGGGGAAGCTCTCGTCTCCGAAGAACTCCGCCACGACCTTGCTGGTATCTGCCATCTGGAACATCTCCTTCCTCAACCGACCTGCGCCGGGATCGCACCTCGGCACGACCTCAGTCCGGCGCCCTGCGTATTCTCAGAAATACCCGACTCGTGTCTTCGTGCTCCTCTCCCTACGTCGGTCGAATCCACCCGGAGCGAGACGCCCGGTGGGAGCGTCGCAACGGGGGCCCGTCATCTTTGGCACGGCGGATTCCGCGCAACGTGAATGTGGCCACAATCACACCCCCGAAACCACAAGAGATCCAGTCGTATCAACGAGCATCCCCCGAATGGTGGTCGGGGCCGGGGGCGTTCTCGAGGCGAGAGCCAGCACCCGGGCAATGTCATCGTTCGACACCTTCACGCATCATCCTCGATAATCGATTACTTGCAGTTTAAGGACGCGGGCAGGGGTCCGTCAACTCCGGAATCAACGAGAATCGGCGTGGTGGGTGGCCGGCGAATCCCCTCCAAGTGGCGCCGCAGCGGCGTCGGGCTACCAGATACCAGATACCAGCAGGATCTGCACGCCACTCACTCAGGCGGGAGCTGGAAGCTGGTGGCTGGTAGCTGGCCGCTGGCCGCTCGAAACTGGCGAGTGGGTTTCAGCCGAACGCGCTCTCGCCTGTCTCCAACTCCGCAAGTGCCTGAAGGACCTTCTCCGGGGTGATCGGAAGATCCCTGATTCGGACCCCGATCGCGTCATGCAAGGCGTTGGCAATCGCAGGTGGGGTTGCAGCTGCCGCCGGCTCGCCGACTCCCTTGGCCCCGTATGGGGCCTCGTTGTGTACCGACTCCACGATGATGGGGACGATCTCGGGGGAGTCCTGGATCGTCGCAACTTTGTAGTCGGCAAGGCTTCCGTTCTCGATCCGGCCGTCGCGGTATGAAAAGCTCTCAAAGAGTGCGTTGGAGACACCCATGACAACCCCACCCTCGATCTGTTGTTCGACGGTCATCGGGTTGATGGCCTTTCCGACATCGGCGGCGGCGGCGACCTTCACCACCCGAATCACACCGGTCTCGATGTCGACTTCGACCTCGGCGGCCTGGGTGCAGAGCATCCAGAAGATGCTGCTCATCCATTCCTCACCCGGGTCGGCTTTGAGCAGCGGCGAGTTCGCACTCGAGAAGCGAGCCCCTGCGGTGATCGAGTAGTACTCGCC
>FLOH01000756.1_pt1 | contig 59459 bp, 55 predicted proteins | sample 756751 | NCBI WGS metagenome assembly FLOH01 (sample SAMEA4026879, study PRJEB14308) | marine metagenome | biome: coastal water; material: water | depth 74 m
AAGGAGCGGTCCTGCGGGCGCAAACATCCGGTTTCGGAATAGCGTTTCGCGTAGGTGTCGAACTGGTCGCCGCCTTGGTTGTCGGCGTCGGAATTGGCCTTCTTCTTGACAGATGGCTTGACACCGCACCATGGTTTCTGGTGGTGTTCTTTTTTCTTGGCGCTGCGGCCGGGATATTGAATGTTTACCGTGTGGCGATGGGAATGGGTCTTGCCGCCGGATATCGGGAACCGGGAACTTCGGGAACCGAAGAAAATGCAGGATCGATCGGGTCGGACGAATCTGCTAAGAAGTAATAAGCGCTAGGGGCAGGAAACGGCAAAGGCGGAAAACAGTTGGCCAACCCACTCCACCAGTTTGAAATCACGACTGTCGCGCCCATCGAAATTGGCGGCGTCAACGCTTCGTTGACCAACTCGGGCGTGTTCATGATATTGACCGTGATCGCGGTTAGCGTGTTTCTGGTCTTCGGCATGCGCCGCCGGGCAATCGTTCCGGGGCGCTGGCAGTCGTTGGCGGAACTCAGTTACGAGTTCATTGCCGGAATGGTGCGCGATAATGTGGGCAGCGAAGGGCGGCGTTATTTTCCGTTCGTTTTCACGCTGTTCATGTTCATCCTTTTCGGAAACCTGATTGGGCTGATCCCCTACAGCTTTACCTTTACCAGCCATATCATCGTCACTTTCGCGATGGCCGCGTTCGTCTTTATCGGCGTAACGATTATCGGCATCATTCGCCATGGGTTTCATTTTTTCACGTTTTTCATGCCCAAGGGCGTTCCGATGATTATGGCGCCGATACTCATTCCCATCGAAATCCTGTCCTACCTTTCGCGCCCGGTAAGCCTTTCGATCCGCCTGTTTGCGAATATGATGGCTGGCCATACGATGTTAAAGGTGTTCGCCGGATTTGTCGTTCCGTTGGGAATTATCGGGGGTTGGGCACCCCTGACCGTCGATGTGGCTTTGAGCGGTTTTGAATTCTTGGTGGCGTTTTTGCAGGCATATGTGTTCACGATCCTCACATGCCTCTATCTCAACGACTCCATTCATCTGCATTAATTGTTTTTTTGACCAACTGAGGAAATAGCACCATGGAACTTGCTGCCGCGAAAATGATTGGGGCCGGCCTTGCCGTTATTGGTTTGGGTGGCGTGGGTGCCGGTATCGGCAATATTTTCTCGTCGCTGATCAGCTCCATCGCGCGCAATCCAGCCGCCCGTTCGCAGGTGTTCGGTCTGGCCATGCTTGGCTTTGCGCTGGTCGAGGCGGTCGCGCTATACGCGCTTCTCATCTCGTTCCTGATCCTGTTCACCTGAAGACCCTGGCCGACCGGCCCAATTGTTCGGGCCGGGGAAGCCTCGTGTCTTTTCGCAGGAGCGTGATATGCGCAAGTCAACCTGGGGATTGTCGGTCCTCACCATAGCCTTATCGGGGTCTGCGGTGCCTGCCTTTGCGGCGGGGCTTCCGCAGCTTGACGCGACGAAGTTCGCCCCTCAGCTCGTGTGGCTAGTGATCACCTTTGCCGTGCTTTACGTGCTGATGTCCAAGGTTGCGTTGCCAAAAATCGGCAGTGTTCTTGCCACTCGCAAGGATCGCATCGAGGGCAATATCGAACGCGCGCAGGCGTTGAAAGCTGATGCCCAGGCCACGGCGGACGCCTATGACCAGGCCATTGCCGACGCCCGCCAAAACGCCCAGGAAGTCGTCGCCGAGGCGCGCAACGCGATGAGCGCCGACACCGCCTTGCGCCACGAGCAGTTGAACGAACGCCTGAGCGTCAAAGTCGCCACCGCGGAAGCGCGGATCGCGGAAGCAACGCAACAGGCAATTGCCGGTGTGCGTGATCTGGCCCTTGATGTCGCGGCCACCGCCACCGCACGCCTGACCGGCGATGCCCCGGACGGAAAGGCCGTAAGCGCCGCCGTGGACGCCATATTGAAGGAGCGCAACTGATATGGTTGCCTATGCCTCCGACGCCGCTGTAGGCGGGGCCGAATCGTTTTGGGTGGGTCCCGAATTCTGGGTTCTGGTCGCCTTCGTTATTCTGGTCGGTCTAGCCGGGCGAAAAGTCGTCCGCGCCATTACCACCGGGCTTGATTCGCGCGCCGAAACCATCCGCGCGCGGGTTGAAGAAGCCGAAAAACTGCGCAGCGACGCCCAGGAACTGCTGGCCTCTTACCAGCGCAAGCAACAAGACGCGGCCAAAGAGGCCGAGGAAATTGTCGCGCGCGCCCGCGAAGAAGCGGCGCGACTGGCCGAACGCGCGGCCGACGATCTGGAACGTTCACTCAAACGGCGCGAACAATTGGCGATGGACCGCATCGCACAGGCCGAAACATCGGCAGTGGAACAGGTGCGCGGGTTGGCCGTGAACGTCGCCCTGGAAGCAACCCGCCGGGTGCTAAGCGACAATCTGCCAAAAAACAAGGCCGATGGCCTCGTCGATGATGCCATTAAGGAACTTCCGGAAAAGCTCCACTAACTTATCAACTCAAGCCACTCTTCTTCGGACACCACGTCAAGGCCCAGTTCTCGGGCCTTTCGTGCTTTTGATCCAGCGTCCGCACCCTCAACCACATAGTCGGTTTTCTTGGATACCGATCCCGCCACCTTGGCCCCCAGGCTTTCCGCCTTCGCCTTGACTTCGCCCCGGCTCATGGTCTCCAGCGTTCCGGTAAAAACCACGGTCTTCCCGGCGATGGGAGATGAGGTTTCATCGGGAGCTTCGAATTCCTTCGGTTTGCCCAACGCATCCAAAACTTCCAGATTATGCGCCTGGGCAAAGAAAGCCAGGATATCGGCGGCCATGGCTTGGCCGATCCCGTCGATGTTGGTGAGGTCCGCATAGGCTTCGGACTCGGTGTCGGCGGCTTGGGTCATGGCTTTGCGCCATCCCTCCAACGAAACGTATTGCTTTGCCAAAAGCCGCGCCGTGGCCTGCCCGACCTGAGGAATGCCGAGCGCATAAATGAACCGTTCCAGCGGAACCGTGCGGCGTTCATTGATGGCCTTAACCAGGTTTTCGACCGACTGTTCCCCCCAGCCTTCCATTTTCGCGATTTCATCAACGTGCTTCGGGAGGTCAAAAATGTCGGCGACCGTGTTGATCAAACCGGCTTCACGAAAAGCGTCGACGTGCTTACCGCCGAGTCCCTCGATATCGAAAGCGTTGCGCGACACGAAATGTTTAAGCCGTTCGACGACCTGGGCCTTACACACAAGCCCGCCTGTGCATCGCCACGCGGCCTCGCCCTCTAATCGCACGGCCTCGCTTCCGCATTCCGGACACGCGTTTTTGAATTCGTAGACCTCACTACCGGGTTCGTGTTTTACCACTTCCACAACCTGCGGAATGACGTCTCCGGCGCGCTGAATGACAACCGTGTCGCCAACACGGATATCTTTTTCGGTGATGTAATCCTCGTTGTGCAAGGTGGCGCGCGGGACCACCACCCCGCCAACGGTCACGGGTTCAAGGTTGGCGACCGGGGTCAGAACGCCGGTTCGCCCGACTTGAACCGTAATCTCGACCAGTCTTGTCTCGGCCTTCTCGGCAGAAAATTTGTGAGCAATCGCCCAGCGCGGCGCGCGGGAAACGAAGCCCAGACGTTCCTGTAAATCAACACGATCGACCTTATAAACAATGCCGTCGATGTCGTAGGGAAGCCCGGCGCGCTTGCTTTCGATGTATGCATAATGGGCCAAAATTTCGTCCAGGGAACGGCAAATCTGCGCGTGGGGGTTCGTCTGGAATCCCCAACCGTTGAGGCGTTCCAGGAACCCCCACTGCGTCGCCGCCGGTCGCGCGCTGACGTCGCCCCAGGCGTAGGCGAACATACTCAGGGGCCTTTGCGCGGTTACAGCCGTATCCAACTGGCGCAGGCTTCCGGCCGCCGCGTTGCGCGGATTGGCGAACACCTTGCCCCCCTGAGTCTGCTGCCTTTCGTTCAGCGCCGCGAAGTCTTTGCGCGCCATATAAACCTCGCCGCGCACTTCCAAAACATCGGGAACATCATCGCCGGAAATTCGCTTCGGAATGTCGCCGACAGTGCGCAGGTTTTCGGTGATGTTTTCGCCCGTTGCACCATCGCCCCGCGTCGCCCCTTGAACAAACTCTCCACCTTCGTAGCGCAACGAGACCGATACCCCGTCGATCTTCGGTTCGGCCACTACCTCAACCACGCCTGCATCGCTCAAATTCAAAAAACGGCGGATCTTGGTCAGGAATTCGCCGACGTCATCTTCGGAAAACGCATTGCCCAACGAAAGCATGGGCTTTGCGTGGGTGATTTTTTCGAACCCCGCAGCAGGAGCCGCGCCGACTTTTTTTGATGGGCTGTCCTTGCGAACCAAGTTGGGGAAAAGGGCCTCAATAGCGTCGTTTCGGCGGCGCAGCGCATCATAGTCGGCGTCGCTGATTTCGGGTGCGTCGTCGCGATGGTAAGCGCGGTCGTGTTTGGTGATTTCGCGCGCGAGGTTCTTCAGTTCAACGGCGGCGTCGAGGTCGAACATGTCTTCGACCGCCAGCTTGCGCAGTTGGTCGGTCATTCGGCACTTCCGGCAAGCAGGCTGTCAGCAGCCGCGCGCGCCTCGTCGGTGATCTCCGCCCCGGCCAGCATTCGGGCAATTTCTTCTTTGCGTTCAAAGGGCATCAGGGCCTCCACGCCACTAATAACGCCGTCCTCACCTTCGGCCTTGGAAACGCGCAAATGGTGGGCGGCACGGGCCGCCACCTGCGGCGAATGGGTAATGACGAAAACCTGAAAGCGTTCGGCAAGGGCCGCCAGACGTTGGCCCACGGCAGCCGCCACGGCCCCACCAACGTTGGCATCCACCTCGTCGAAAATCAGTGTCGGAACCGGATCGGCCTTGGCCAAAACCACCTTGAGTGCCAGCATGAAACGGGCCATTTCACCGCCCGAACTGATGCGGTTTAGTGGACCGGGCGCGGAACCGGGATTGGTCGCCACTTCGAAAAAGACAGCGTCGCAGCCACGCTCGCCCCACGCCTCTTCGGGCAGCGGATCGACCCGTGTTACAAAATGCGCCTTGCCCAGCCGCAGGGGTCCCAATTCGGCCCCGACGGCTTGGTCCAACTGCGCGCCAACGGCCTTGCGTCGCTGGCCAAGTTCCATCGCCGCCGCGCGAAAAGCAACGCGCGCCTCGGCCTCCTGCCGTTCCAAGCGCTTCAATGTCTCGTCGCCGTCGTCAATTGCGCCCAAACGAACGGCCAGCGCGTCGTGGACATCGGGCAAGGCATCAACCGTGCATCCGTGCTTGCGAGCCAGCGCCCGAACGGCGAACAAACGTTCCTCGGTCGTTTCAAGACTGTGCGGATCGAGGTCGATTTCCAAACTGGCTTTTTCGAGTAGCGCCGTCGCCTCGGAGCTTTCGACGGCGGCCCGTTCAAGTGCAGCCAGAACCCCGTCCAACCGACCTTCGGCATTCTCCGCGATTTGCTCAAGAACCCGCGAGGCGGTGCGAAAGGCCGCTTCCACGCCGTCTCCGACGTTCAGGGCCTCTGCGGCCAGGTTCATGGCATCGACAATTTTCTCGGCGTGCATCATCAGCGAGCGCCGCTCGGCCAGGGCTTCTTCTTCACCCACCTGCGGATCAAGGGCCACCAGTTCATCAACGGCATGACGAAGGAAATTTTCCTCAATGCGGGCCGTCTCAAGGCTGGCCGCTGCTTCATCGCGACTATCGAGCGCCGTGCGCCACGCCCTGAATGACGCTGCCACCCGCCCCGCTTCACTACGCAAGCCGCCGTAGGCGTCAAGCAAGCTGCGGTGAATCGAGGTTTGTGTCAGACGTTGATTTTCAAACTGCCCGTGAACTTCAACGAAGGTTTCACCGATGCGGCGCAGGAAGGCAACGCTGACCGCCTGATCGTTGACAAACGCCCGCGACCGACCGTCGGCGCTTAAGGTCCGGCGCAAGATAACGGGCTCGCCACCGCCAAGGGCAATGCCCTGTTCTTCAAGAATTTCAAACGCAGGGTGCTGGGACTCGACATCAAATTCCGCCGCCACGACAGCGCGCGCCGCGCCATGGCGAACCAGTCCGGCATCGGCCCTTTCGCCAAGGGCGAGGCTCAAGGCATCAAGCAATATGGATTTACCCGCGCCGGTTTCGCCGGTCAGAACACAAAGGCCCGAATGAAAGAACAGATCCAGGCGTTCGATCAATACAACGTCGCGGATGGACAGGCTGTGCAGCATACGCCTACCAGAATTTATACCAGGGTTCTTCCTTGGTCTCGATCTTCTGCGCCTTCGGCACAACGGGGTCGGGGTCGCCGTCCCAGACCTGATACCAGGATTTTTCCCGCGGTCGGATTTGTTTCTGTTCCACTATTTCGTAGGTGTCGATGTACCACTCGCTACCGGGAAAGTTATGCCCCAGGACAGCCGCGGTGCGCCGCGCTTCCTCGGTCAGGCCGAGCGCGAGATACGCCTCGATTATCCGGTGCAATGCCTCCGGAGAGTGAGTCGTCCTCTCATACTTTTCGACAACCGTGCGAAATCTGTTGATCGCCGCCAGATAGTGCCCCTGCCGCAGATAATAGCGACCGATTTCCATGATCTTTCCGGCCAAGTGGTCATACGTCAAATCCATCTTGATACGGGCGTCTTTGGCGAATTTGCTGTCGGGGAAGCGCGCGGTAAGCGTCTCGAAGCTTTTGAGGGCCAGTTCCGTCATCTTCTGATCGCGCTTTACGTCGGAAATCTGCTCGTAATAGCAAAGACCCTTCAGATAGTGCGCATAGGGTGCGTCCCTGTTGGATGGGTGAAGCTGGATAAATCTGTCCAGGGCAATAATGGCCTCGTCGTACTTGCCATTCTGGTATTGGGAGAAGGCCGCCATCAACTGGGCCTTGGTCGCCCATATCGAATACGGATGCTGGCGTTCAACCTCGTCGAACAGTTGCGCGGCACTGAAATACAATCCCTCCTGCAACGAATCCATTGCCTCGTTGTAAAGCTCTTCCACCGGGCGTTCGACGTATTCGAGCTCCTCATCGCTCGAACAAGCCACAAGCACGGAACACAAAGCCAAAACTACTGATCGCTGAATAAATCGGTTCATCGTTTCAAATCGTCGTTCGGGGCATACCACGAAGGGGTCTTTCCACCCTCCGGTAATGTGTTGCGAACTATATCATGTCCTGCCTGAAAAAAAGTCCCTCGCTTTGCACAAGGAACGATTTTTAACTGCCACAAACACAAAAGGCCGCGAACTGCGGCCCTTCGTTATGAATTCGTGTTGCGACAAAGCCTGGATCAGGCGCTGGCCGCCAGTTCGATGGCTTGGTCATCAGAAACGCTCGCGACGACGTCGCCCCCGGGGTCGTCCGTAACCACGTCCTCGCACCAATTTTCCGGGTCAGCGAACAGGGCTTCAAGAAGTTGGTTGGTCAACGCATGACCCGAACACCGCCCTTCGTAATGCCCGATAATCGGCGCGCCGGCCATAAACAGATCGCCCAACGCGTCCAATGCTTTGTGGCGAACGAATTCATCATCGTAACGCAGTCCGTCGTCGTTCAAAATCTTGTCGCCACTCACTACGACCGCGTTATCCAACGATCCGCCAAGCGCGAAACCATTCGCCCTGAGGTGTTCGACCTCATGAAGGAAGCCGAAAGTACGCGCCCGGGACAATTCCTTTTTGAAGGTGCCGTTCACCAGACCCAACGAAATGGACTGCCGACCGACGATGGCGCTGTCGAAATCAATCTCGAAAGCAACCGTGGACCCCTGCCCCGGAAAAAGGGCAGCCGATGCGCCCCCCTTTTCAACGACGACCGGTTTCAAAATTCGTATGCCACGGCGGGCGACGCCCTGATCCAGAACTCCGGCGCATTCAATCAGAAAAACGAACGGTTCGGCGCTGCCATCCATAACCGGAATTTCAGGGCCGTTGATTTCGATCTCGGCGTTGTCAATCCGGCTACCGGCCAGCGCGGCCATAAGATGTTCGACGGTGCCAATCGTGGTTCCCTCTGCATTGCCGAGAACCGTGCACAGTCTGGTATCGACCACGTTTTTCCAATGCGCGCGGATGACCGCACCCTTACCATTGATGTCGGTCCGCCGGAAAGTAATACCAGTATCTACCTCGGCAGGCTTAAGAACCATCGAAACCTTTATACCGGAGTGCAATCCCACACCGGTACAGCTGATCGAACTTTTCAGTGTTTTCTGCGTATCGATCTTTACTTCACGCAACTGATCGATCGGCTGGTGCCTGATTTCAGGAAATCCCATATTCCCTATTCTTTTCCCGCTCAAGTCTTCGGTAAATACGTACCATCGACAAATTATTACTGAAGCTCAAGAAAATGAGTGCTTCAAGGATGCTTTCTAACAGGCTCCCTCGAAGCACTCAAATCAATCATTGTTTCCAATTGTTTCGACGACTCAGTCAGTTAGCCCTAATTTGCCTGCCTCCTGAGAAAAGCCGGGATATCCAACAGGTCATCACCCGATTGCGCTTCTGCAATACGATCTGCGGGATCGAGCCCACCGACTTCGGTCTTTGCTGCCGACATCGGTGCGGGAATGACTTCAGTCGGCGTTTCGGGTTTTGCCTTCGCCGCCCTTCCGGTTCCCGTAACCTTCTCGAACAGACTGATTCCACGGGATTTTACGGTCCTGGCCTCGGCCGGTTCAGGCACGGTCTTCGACCCGTCAGCCATGGCGGCCCCGGCAAACGGTTCGGCCTTTCGCGGGGCCGGTTCCGCCGTTTTTTCCAGCGGAGGCGCCGGAATGAACGCATTCACGGCGTTGGCGGCCGGGGTTGCAGGTGGCGGCGGTGCATGGGTGGTATCGGCGGGGGCGAAATGATCAAGCGCACCCGCGTGGGCCGTTTTCTCGTCCGGCTTCGCTTCGGCTTCCGTTTCGGCTTCAGTTCCCGTTTCGATAGTTGCCTTTTCTTCCGGTTGTTCGGCGCCAAGGGCCATTTCCGGCGTCAAGGTAACGACCGCCGCGGCAGAGTTTTTTTCGATTTTGGGTTCGCGAATTTCGGCGAGCGGCCGCAACGGGGCGACAACATCAAGCGTCACCGGCGCAGGCAGGACCTGACCGTTGGCTTCCATCCCGGTCGCAACAACTGATATCCGCATTTTTCCATCGAGGTTTTCGTCGAAGGTCGAACCGAAAATGATGTAGGCGTCTGAATCGACCTCGGCCCTGATCCGGTTGGCCGCTTCGTCAACCTCGAACAGCGTCATATCGCCACCGCCCGTGATATTAATGAGAACGCCCTTGGCGCCCTTCATCGAAATATCGTCGAGAAGCGGATTGGCGATGGCCGCTTCGGCGGCATCCAGCGCCCGGCGTTCGCCTTCGGCTTCGCCGGTTCCCATCATGGCCTTGCCCATCTCGCTCATGACCGACCGAATATCGGCAAAATCCAGGTTGATCAGGCCGGGCATGATCATCAGATCCGTCACCCCGCGCACACCCGAATAAAGAACGTCGTCGGCCATTTTGAAGGCATCGGCGAACGTTGTTTTTTCGTTGGCAACACGAAACAGGTTCTGATTGGGAATGATGATCAGGGTATCAACGTACTGTTCGAGTTCCGTAATCCCAGCCTCGGCGATACGTTGGCGATGCGCCCCTTCAAACTGGAAAGGTTTGGTGACGACGCCAACTGTCAGAATGCCGAGTTCCCTCGCCGCACGCGCAATAACTGGTGCGGCACCGGTTCCGGTTCCACCCCCCATCCCCGCGGTGATGAAGACCATGTTGCTGCCTTCCAGATGGCTGGAAATCTCGCTCATGGTTTCTTCTGCCGCCGCACGACCGATCTCGGGCCGGTTTCCCGCGCCCAGGCCTTGCGTGACCGTTGCACCCAACTGAATGCGGGTGTCCGTCTGGGCCAAGGCCAACGCTTGCGCGTCGGTGTTGGCAACAGCGAAATTCACCCCCTCCAGATTAGCTTGGATCATGTTGTTTACAGCGTTGCAACCCGCACCGCCGACACCGAAAACCGCTATACGGGGACGCAACTCCGGCGTCTCAGTTGTATTCGGTACGCTCAGGTTAATACTCATGCTTCCCTCCGCCAATGATGGTCAATACCAAGGCTTCCCAGTGTTTGCCCCCTCAGAATGGGCTGTACTAAACCGTGTAGACCGCGAACATGCGGGCCGTGTGATTCGAAGGCTCTCCCGTCAAAAATTCTCACGTAACCATTGTCCAATCCGGCCCAAGCGACCGCTCGGAACCTCTGTTGGGCGGTAGGCCGTACTTGGCTCCACCGCCGGGTTGTTGACTGCAAAATGAATGAGCCCAGCGCACGTCGAAAACGCCGGACCGCTCGTAGCTTCGGCAAGACCGCGAATTGGCCGGGGCTTGCCCATGCGTATCTGTTTTCCCAGGATCATTCCGGCGACCTCACGAACACCGGGAAGCTGACTTGCCCCGCCCGTGAGCGTGACCCTCCGTCCGGCGACTTTGTCAAAACCGGTTTCCTCAAGGCGCGCCCGCACCATCTCGAATGTTTCCTCGATGCGCGGACGGATGATGCCAACCAGCATCGAACGGGGCACCGGATTGGTTTCGCCATCATCCTCTTCGCCGATCAACGGAACTTTCAGAATTTCGCGGTCATCGGATGGCGATGGAATGGCGCTGCCGTAGAGCGTCTTCATCCGCTCGGCGTGAGCAACAGGCGTTGACAGGCCGCGCGCGATATCGTTGGTCACATGAATTCCACCGACCGGAACGCTGTCGGTATGAACCAGCTCGCCGTCGAAGTAGACCGCGATGGTCGTGGTTCCACCGCCCATGTCGATCAGAGTTACACCGAGTTTCTTTTCATCCTCGACCAAACAAGCCAACGCCGAGGCGAACGGCGAAATGACTTTGGATTCAATTTCCAGATGGCAATGGGCCATGCAGGTGGCCAGATTGCGAAGCGCCCCGCCACCCGCGCTGACGATATGGACGTTGGCTCCCAGCCTTTCGCCGAACATTCCGCGCGGATCGTTCACCCCACGGTTCCCGTCAATGCTGTAGCCAACGGGCAGGACGTGGATGGTTTCGTGATCGGCGGGCCGACCCTGGTTAAGAACCGACGGATCCAGAACCTGGCGCAAATCGGCATCATTGATTTCATGCCCGGCGATGGAAATTTCATAGGCGATCAGACGCGATTTCGGATCACCTGCGGAAAGATTAACGACGGCTTGGCGGATGTTCTCTCCAGCCATCTGCTCGGCGGTTTCGACGGTCGCACGGATGCACTCGGCCGCCGCGTCCATATCGACAATCGCCCCCGAGCGAATTCCACGGGAAATCTGATGACCGACGCCGACGATATTCAATTCACGCTCCGCACCGGTGCGCGCGATACAGCACGCGACCTTGGTGGAGCCGATATCGAGCGCGGCCACCAGTCCGTTTCGGACTTTCCCGTTTGAGCCGTTCTTCTTCATTCCGCTCAGGTTCCCCTTCGTAAAAAATGCAATCCGTCTTACGTTTCCGTGCCCTTGCCGAGATGCCTCGCGCGGTTTGTCTTTTGCACGATCAAACGATCGGGAAGCCGCAGGTCGAGGACACCGATATCTTTGGCCAGGACGTGATGTTCGCGTTCGTAATCGGCCAGCCGTGCCCACGCCGAGGCCGGTCCCTCTTCGGGCAAGCGAACGTCGATGCCGTTATCCAGACGCACGTTCCAACGCCGTCCGCCGACGCGGACCGCCGCGCGAACCCGCGACATCAATTTCGGTTGATTCCAAAGCATTTCGAGAAGCTGCGCCGCATGGACGGGGGCATCCTCGCCAACCACGAGCAGTAAATTGGCATATCGCTCCAGCCCGTTTTTGACGATGACATCGCCATCGTAATCGATCAGCGACAAATTCCCGTCGTGCTGCCAAACGGCCAGCGGACGTCGTTCGATCAGGCGCAAGTAAATGGTGTCGGGAAGCCGCCGCTGAACAGAAACCGAACGAACCCAAGGCAGGGCTTCGATGCGAGCTTTCGCAGCTTGCGGGTCAAAAGCAAGGATCGGCGCACCCCTGGCCAACCGAACCGCTTTCAGAAGTTCCTCTCGCGGGGTTTCCCGGCGGCCGACGACCAGCACGTCGCGCACACCCAGTCCCATATCGACCGATGCGGCTATCGCAGCCCATTTCACGTGCTGAATGCCACGCGAGATCATGCCGTCCTGCCATGCCCACCAGCCACCAAACCCTGACGCGGCCAGCACGATTACACCGGCAAGCGCCCAAGTTCCGGCCCTTTTCCAAAGCGGCTTCACTCGCCGACGGGGCTGGCTCTTATTCTTGGTTTTGGTTTGGGAGATTTTATTTGTCATGAATCGCACTCCGCGTTTTCGACCATCCAAGCACAAAGCTCGGAAAACGAAATTTCGACATGAGCGGCCTGTTCCGGCACAAGCGATGTCGGCGTCATGCCCGGTTGCGTGTTAATTTCGAGGAAATAGAGGGATTTGCCGTCGAAGCGGAAATCCGCGCGCGCCAGCCCTCGGCATCCCAGCGCCTTGAACGCCACAGCGGCCAGACGAAGGGCTTCGTCGTAGATGTCGGCGTCGATATCGGCGGGTAAAACGTGGTGTGATCCGCCGTCAATGTATTTGGCGTCGTAGTCGTAGAACTCGCGCTCGGTGACAATCTCGGTCACGGCCAGCGAGCGACCCCCCATGACGGAAACCGTCAGTTCGCGGCCCGGAATGTACGCCTCGACCATAACCTCGTTGCCGAACGGCCACTCATTGGCAAAGGCGTCACGGGGATCGCCATCCTTAACGAAGTAGATACCGACGCTGGAACCTTCGTTGGGAGGCTTAACGACAAAGGGTCGGGCAATGGGATCGTCGGCCACCAATTCGGCCCGGGTGACGATGCGATCCTCGACCACCGGGACCCCGGCGGCGGCGACAATACGCTTGGCCATGGGTTTATCCATTGCCATCGCCGAAGCCATCAGGCCCGAGTGGGTATAAGGAACGTCGAGGAAATTCAACAGGCCCTGGATGCAACCGTCCTCGCCAAAGCGCCCGTGCAGGGCGTTGAAAACGGCATGGGGTTTGGGGAACAGGCGAGTCAACAGCGCACCGGCATCGCGCTGGACGTCGATGGCCGTCACCTGATAACCGGCTTCGCGCAGGGCGTTGGCACAGCACGCGCCGCTGACCAGCGAAACCTCGCGTTCGGCGGACCACCCGCCCATGAGAACGGCCACATGTTTGCTCATGGCGTCTCCTTTCCCACCGCTGGGGCGGCAATCCCGATGCGGCGGATTTCCCATTCCAGTTCCACACCCGTCACGTCGGCAACGCGGCGGCGAACCTCTTCGCCCAGCCCTTCCAGGTCGGCGGCACTGGCGTCGCCCGCGTTAATCAGGAAATTGCAGTGTTTCTCGGACACCACGGCACCACCGCGGCGCAATCCACGGCAACCGGCCTGCTCAATCAGTTCCCAGGCCCTCGCCCCTTCGGGGTTTTTGAAGGTGCTGCCGCCGGTCGCGAAACGGGTCGGTTGCGTGGTTTCGCGTTCGGATCGGATATGTTGCATGCGCCGCTCGATATCTTCGCTCAGACCGCGACGCCCCCTAACGCAAACGGAAGTAAAAATCCATTCGGCGGAGACCGCACAACTGCGATAACCGAAACCCATGTCGGTGGCGCTCAGACGATGCTTGGTGCCGCTCCGGTCCACGGCCTCGGCCTCAACGAAAACGTCCTTCATTTCGGCACCGTAGGCACCGGCGTTCATGCGTAGCGCGCCGCCGATGGTGCCGGGAATTCCGTTCAAAAATTCTAGACCCTCGATGCCTGCCTTCATGGCAGCCCGTGCAACATGAATATCCATGGCACCCGCGCCCGCCCGAACATCGGTGCCCCGTGCGTTAATGCTGCCCATTTCCCTGCCCAATCGGATGACCACGCCGGGAACACCGCCGTCGCGGATCAGTAGATTGGAACCGACGCCAACCACCAGCGAAACCGGGACATCAACCGGCTTGCGTGCAAGGAAGCTGGCCAGATCATCCACATCGGCGGGCCGGAACATAACCTCCGCCGGGCCACCTACCCTGAACCAGGTGATTTTCGACAAATCGAAACCGGCCTCATAAGTTCCGCGCACTTGGGGCAGGCATTCGATCAAATCGCGGGTGTGTTGTTGATTTAACTGCGCCATCATTTGCCCCCGTCCGTGTCCGCGTAACGAAGGCGGGTCAAATGCGCGGGAAGATCATTAGCCCATGCGGTGATATTTCCGGCCCCCAGACAAATCACCAGATCGCCCGGACGGGCCAGATCGTTAATCAGTGCGGGAAGAGCTTCAGCGTCATCCAAGGGCACGACCATGCGATGACCGTGGGCGCGCAATCCCTCAACCAGGGCCTTTTGGTTAACACCCTCAATCGGCGTTTCGCCTGCCGGGTAAACATCGGCGACGACAACGACGTCAGCGTCGTTGAAGCAAGTGCAGAAGCCCTCGAACAGATTTTGCAGGCGCGAATAGCGATGGGGCTGAACCACGGCAATAACCTTGCCCTTGGCTTCCATTCGCGCGGCACGCAGGACGGAACTGATCTCCACCGGGTGATGACCGTAATCATCGACAACGCCGATACCGTCCACTTCACCGGTTCTCGTAAAGCGGCGTTTTACCCCTTCGAAATTGGCCAGTGCCCGGCGAAGAACGGACTCCTCGATTTTCATCTCGTTGGCGATGACAATCGCGGCCAGGGTATTGCAGATGTTGTGCTCGCCCGACATAGGCAGACTCAACCCGACAATCGTGTGACTGGTTCCCAGCTTGCGGTCGGTCAGCACGACATCAAAACGGCTGCCACCGGGAACCGTTTCCAGATTGATCGCGCGCACGTCGGCCTGCGGGCTGAAGCCATAGGTCACGACTCTGCGATCGGTCACCTTGGGGATAAGGGCCTGCACCTCGGTATTGTCGATGCAAAGGGCCGCGAAGCCATAGAACGGGATGTTTTCGACAAACACCCGGAAAGCCGCGCGAAGGGCATCAAACGTGCCGTAGTGGTCCAAATGTTCGGGATCGATGTTGGTGACGATGGCAATTGTCGCCGGAAGTTTAACGAACGTGCCGTCGGACTCATCGGCCTCGGCAACCAGCCAATCGCCTTCGCCCAGTTTGGCGTTGGACCCGAATGCGTTGATGATGCCGCCGTTGATGACGGTGGGATCGACCGAAGCCGCATCCAGAACCGCCGCAATCAACGACGTCGTCGTGGTTTTTCCGTGCGTTCCGCCGACCGCGATGGACCATTTCAGGCGCATCAGTTCGCCCAGCATTTCGGCCCGCCGGACGACGGGAATCAGACTTTTGCGCGCCGCCGCCACTTCCGGGTTGTCGGACTTCACGGCGGACGAAATTACCAGCACCTGAGCGTCGCCGATGTTTTCGCCCGAATGGCCGATGGCAACCGAAATTCCCATTTTTCTAAGGCGTTTGACGTTGGCGCTCTCGGCAACGTCGCTTCCCTGAACCTGATAATTCAGGTTGTGGAGAATTTCGGCGATGCCGCTCATGCCAATCCCGCCGATGCCGACAAAATGCATGGGGCCAATATTGAGCGGTAGCGCCATCATGCGGCCGTCCCCCGGCTGATTGATTCGCCGCTGGACGGCAGAAGATTTGAAACCATATCGGCCAACCCAACGACCGCGTCGGCCCGCCCTACAGCGCGAGCCGCCGCGGCCGCCTTTTCGAGGGTCGCCGGCAAACTGAAAAGTGATTCAAGACGCGCAGCCAGCGCAGGCGGTGCAAAAGCACTCTGCGGCATCAGCCAACCGGCTCCCGCATCGGCCACAGCGTGGGCGTTAAAGGCTTGGTGATCATCGGCGGCATACGGATAGGGCACGAGAATCGAAGGTCTTCCGACCGTCAGGACCTCGGCCACCGTCGATGCCCCGGACCGGCCAATCAACAGGTGCGTTGTGGCAAGGCGTTCGGGAACATCGGCAAAGAAGGTCGCGATCTCGCACCTGACGTCGTGCAAGCGGAAAGACGCTTCGGTCGCGTCCACATCCTCGGGCCGGGCCTGCTGGGTGACGCGAAGGCGCCGCCGAAGTTCGGCTGGCAACAATCCCAGGGATTGCGGAATAATTTCGGAAAACACATGCGCGCCCTGGCTGCCGCCAAGAACGAGAATATTGATCGGCCCGTCTGTCTCCAGGGGCGGAAAAGCACGATCTCGCACCGCAGCAACGATCGGGCGCACGGGCATTCCCGTATGCGAAACGCGCGAAGCCGCACCCACGGGAAGGCCAGCGGTTTCTTCAAACGAGGTCGCAATAGCGGCGGCCTTTGACGCCAACATGCGATTGGCTCGGCCCAAAATCGCGTTTTGCTCGTGGATGGCCGTTTTAATCCCGGCCATGCGGGCCGCAAGCATGGTCGGAACCGACGCGTAACCACCAAAGCCGACGACCACGTCGGGCGTGATCCGCTTAAGAAGGCGGTGCGCCTGCCAGGTTCCCATGCCCAGTTCCGAAACGCTTCTGGCGCGGGCGAAAACGCCTTTGCCCGCCAACCCACCGGCTTGAACGCAATGAACGTCGATTCCGCCGGAGCCATCACCGTGGGTTCGGCCACGTTCGTCGGTTACCAGGGTCGCGCGAACGCCGCGGCTTGCAAGCTCCGAAGCCAGGGCCATGGCCGGGAACACGTGACCCCCGGTGCCCCCAGCGGCAAGGACGACATTTACGGAGCGAGGCACGTTCATTCGTCCGCCCCCCGTCCGGGCCGCGACCTTGTCAGCGCCAAAACGATTCCCATGGTCAGAGCCAAAGCGACAACGGAAGACCCGCCGTAGGAAATGAACGGCAATGTCATGCCCTTGGGCGGCATGAGGTGAATGGCCGAGGCCATGTTGATAATCGCCTGAAGGCCGAACAACACCAGCAACCCGGCCACAGCCAGAACGATGAACAGGTTTTCTTCCCTGAGAATTCGGGCAAACCCGCGAAGCACGACGAAAGCAAAAAGCACGACGATCAAAAGGCACAAGAAAAGGCCGAATTCCTCACCAGCAACGGCAAAAACAAAATCGGTATGGGCATCGGGCAGAACCGCCTTGATTTCGCCTTCGCCCGGACCACGACCGAATAGACCGCCATTGCGAAACGCCTCAAGCCCCTGCATCACCTGATAACCATCGCCCGCTGCAGGATCGAAAAAGCGGTCAATCCGGGAATGCACGTGATCGAAAATGAAATAGGCACCGATGCCCGCACCCATGAAAACCGCCGCAATGACGGCAACCCAGGTCAACGGCAGTCCGGCGACGAAAAACTGAACGGCCCAAATGGCCGAGACCACGATGGTCATGCCGACGTCTGGCTGCATCAATAGAAGGAAGGCGGCGCACACCAACAGGCCGGTGGCGATGGCATATCCTGGGAAGTGTTCGTCAAGCCGCTGTTCGGCGAACATCCAGGCGGAAAGCACTGCGAAACTGGGCTTGATAAATTCGGACGGCTGCAGCGAAATAGCGCCGATTTGAATCCACCGGGTGGCCCCTTTGATTTCGGCCCCGAACAAAAGAACCGCGACCATCAAAACAACGGCGCCGGCGAAAACCAGGGTCGAAAGACGGCGCACACCGCGCACCGAAACAAGCGACACTCCGATCATGACGACCAGCGCCAAGGGCAGGAAGACAAACTGCCGGCGTGCGAAATGGTAGGTATCAAGACCAATGCGCTCGGCGGCGGGCGGCGATGCGGCCAGGGTCAACACAGCACCGATGGCAGCAATGAGGATAAGGGCGGTCAGGGTCCAGCGATCCACCGTCCACCACCAGCGACCCAGCACGCTCGTATCGGTGCGCCCAATATTCATGAAAGCACCCCCCGGCTGCCGGGAAGGGCCTTGACCAATTGCTTGAACGCGTCGCCGCGGGCCTCAAAATCGGAAAATTGATCGAAGGACGCACAGGCTGGCGAAAGAAGAACGACGGCGTCAGGCAAGCCATCCGCCACCGCCGCATCAAACGCGGCATGAACGGCGGCATCCAGGGTTCCGGAAATAGTCACGGCGCACTTGCCCGAAAGGCTTTGGGCGAAGGCATCCTTGGCTTCGCCGATAAGAAACGCCTGCCGGACAGCTGAAATGTGCCCTTCAAGCGGAACGAGCCCGCCTTCCTTGGCCAGACCGCCTGCGATCCAATAGACATTTTCGTAACAATCCAGCGCCCGGGCGGCGGCTTCACCGTTGGTCGCCTTGCTGTCATTGACGAAGGCAATTTCATCGACGGTGCCAACGTTTTCCTGGCGGTGAGCAAGCCCCGGATAGGTCTTGATCGCGGCCACGATTTCTTCGCGTGCCACACCTGCAGCCCGCGCGGCGGCATAACCCGCAGCCGCGTTTTGCCAATTGTGTTCACCGGGCAGATTGGCGACGCCGGTAAGATCGAGAACCGGTTCCACGCGACCACATTGATCGTCGATCAGGTGCCCGCCAACCACATAAACGCCACCGGCCACCGCGCCTTTGACCGAAATCGGAATGACCCGTCGTTCGGTTCCTTCGCTCAAATCGGCGAAGATTTCAGCCGAGCGCCGGTCATCGACGCCGACGATGGCAATAAGGCGGGAATCGCCGGAGCGGAAGATTCTGCGTTTCGCGGCCACGTAACCATCCATTCCGCCGTGGCGATCCAAGTGATCGGGCGAAATATTGATGAGAACGGCAATATCGAAGGTCGCTCCATCGAGAAGATCGAGTTGGTAGGACGACAGCTCCAAGACGTAAACGCCCTCGGCCCCGAGTTCGGCCAGGCCCAGTGCCGGAGCACCCAGGTTTCCGCCGACTTCCACCTTGCGCCCCGATTGTGAGAAAATGTGGCCGACCAGCGATGTGGTCGTGGATTTTCCGTTGGTTCCAGTAATCCCGACATAGGTGGCCTGGGGCTGCGAGCGCGTCAAAAGCTCGATATCACCGATAATCGGGCAACCGGCCTTGCGCGCCAGCGCGACCACTGGGTGCGGTGCGGGATGGGTCAACGGAATGCCTGGGCTGAGAATGACGGCTGCCGTATGGGCCATCGTTTCGGAGGCCGGTTCATTTACGGCGAAACCTTCGGTAAGGGCAACTTCGCGGGCGTGCGCATTGTCGTCCCACGCCCAAACATTCGCGCCGCCCATGGCCAGGGCCCGCGCCGTGGCAAGGCCCGAACGACCGAGCCCGACAACGGCGACTGAGCGTTTGGCGAAGGTTGAAACTGCGATCATTTCCGCCCTCACCGCAGTTTCAGTGTGGAAAGGCCGATCAACGCGAGGATAGTCGCGATGATCCAAAAGCGGATAACGATGGTCGGTTCCGCCCAGCCCTTCTTTTCAAAATGATGATGCAACGGTGCCATGCGGAAGACGCGTCGCCCGGTCAGTTTGAACGACGCCACCTGCACGATGACCGAAACCGTTTCCAGCACGAAAAGACCCCCAACGATGGCCAGAACCAGTTCGTGCTTGGTAATAACGCTGACAGCGCCCAGGGCACCGCCCAGCGCCAACGATCCCGTATCGCCCATGAAGACAGCTGCGGGCGGCGCATTGAACCAAAGGAAGCCCAGGCTGGCGCCGACCAGCGCGCCACAGAAAACAGCCAGTTCGCCGCTGCCGGGAACATGATGGATTTGAAGGTAATCGGCAAAAACGCTGTGTCCGACCAGATAGGCGATCAGCGCGAAAACGCCAATGGCGATCATCACCGGAACAATAGCCAGGCCGTCAAGGCCGTCGGTCAGGTTCACGGCGTTGGACGCCCCGACCATCACGATCAAGGAGAAAACAACGAAGAACCAGCCAAGATTAAGCAAAACACCCTTGAAGAACGGCACCGCCAGCGCCGTACTAAGGGCATCGGGCAAAAGCTGCATGATCCAAAGCGTCGCCGCCAGGGCAATTGCCGTTTGCGCCAGAAGCTTGGCTTTGCCCGGTAATCCCTTGGTTTCGCGGCGCGACACCTTAAGCCAGTCGTCGGCGAAACCGACCGCACCGAAACCGATGGTCACGAACAAAACGATCCAGACGAAACGATTGTTCAGATTGGCCCACAACAGCGTCGAAAACGTAATCGCCAGCAAAATCAGGAACCCGCCCATGGTCGGGGTTCCTTTTTTGGTAATCAGGTGGCTTTCCGGCCCGTCATCGCGGATCGGTTGGCCGTCGATCTGCACCTTGCGAAGGTGGCGGATGAGAACCGGCCCCAGAACGAAGCTGATGATCAGGGCGGTCATCATCGCAGCACCCGTACGAAACGTCAGATAACGAACGACGTTCAGAACGGCGAACTGGTCAGCTAACGGGACAAGTAGGTTGTACAACATCTTTTGCGACTAGCTCCCGTTGACCACTTTTTTCGACGCGCCGTTGCCGCTGTCCACGCCCAAAGCCAGAAGCGCTTCGACGACACCAGCGATCCGGCTTCCCGCCGATCCCTTAACCATCACCACGTCGCCGGGACGAACGGCGGCTGTAACCATCGGCGCCAGTGTTTCGGCATCGGCGGCATGGCCCGCGCGCATGTCCTGCGGCAACGCCTCCCACAGGCGTTCCATGTCGGTTCCGGCGGTGAAAACCTTGGCGATCCGGTTGCGCCGCAAAGGTTCGGCGAGCCCGGCATGCAAATCCGGCGATTGCGAACCCAATTCCAGCATGTCGCCCAATACGGCGATGCGCCGCCCCTGCCCCTGCGGGGTGGCAAGGCCCAAATTCTCGAACGCGGCACCCATTGAAACGGGGCTGGCGTTGTAGCTTTCGTCAATGAGTTTAAATTCGCCCAGGGCGGTGCGAATGCGATGATGCCGACCCCGCCCTTTAGGCGCCCGAAGATCTGCAAGCGACGCGGCAACGGCGACGACGTCACCCCCTGCCGCCCACACGGTTGCCAGAACGGCCAAACCGTTATCTACCCAATGGCGGCCCGGAATGCCGATGCTAAAACGGTAAATCTCGAACCCGATGGCAGCGCGCACCACAGACCCGTCGCTTTGCTTCTGAACGCCAAGCAGCCGCACGTCGGCGGCCTCGTTGGCACCAAAGCCAACAATCCGTTCGATCCCCAAATTCCTGGCGGCGCTCGCCAGACGATCGAAAAACGGGTTGTCGCGATTCAGAACCACCGCACCGCCGGCCACCACGCCTTCGAAAATTTCGGCCTTGGCGTCGGCGATTTCCTCGGTATTGGCGAAGAATTCGCTGTGAACGGGCTGTACCGTTGTAATCAGGGCGACATGCGGGCAGGCAAGGCGTGTCAGCGGCGAGATTTCGCCGCTGTGGTTCATGCCAATTTCCAACACCGCGAAGTCGGTGTCGCGCGGCAGACGGGCAAGGCTTAACGGCAATCCCCAATGATTGTTGAGGTTGCCCATACTGGCGTGAACCGAAGAATAGCGACCAAGAGTCGTTTTTAGCGCATCCTTTGTGCCTGTTTTTCCGACACTTCCGGTAACCGCGATAACGGTTGCGCGTGTTCGACTCCTGGCCGCTCCCCCTAAATTTGACAAAGCTGCAAAGCAATCATCGACGACAAGCAGGTTTTCATCCGTCACGCCGTCAACGGGGCGCGACACGATTGCGGCGGCGGCACCCCGCGCCATTGCGTCGGCAACGAAATCATGGCCGTCAAACGACGGTCCGGCGATGGCAACAAACAAATCGCGCGGCTGGAGGGTTCGGCTGTCGATGGAGACGCCGGTTGCCGACCAATTGCCCCTGGCGCGTCCACCCGTAGCCTCGGCAACCTCGGCAGCGGTCCACAACACCGATTTTTCCATCGTGCGACCGGTCATGGCCCCACCTCCGCGATTGCGCGGCGGACAACCTGGGCATCGTCGAACGGCAAAACCTCGGAACCCACGATCTGTCCGGTCTCGTGTCCTTTTCCGGCAACCACCAGAAGATCGCCCGCGTTCATTCCGGAAATCGCCGTGGTAATGGCTTGGGCGCGATCCGCAATCTCGGTGGCCCCATCGCAGGCCTCAAGTATCTTTGCGCGGATGTTGGCGGCGTTCTCGCTGCGCGGATTGTCGTCGGTGACGAAAACCGCATCCGCATTTTCCTGCGCGACACGCCCCATTATCGGGCGCTTGCCCGCATCACGGTCCCCGCCGCACCCGAAGACGACGACGAGACGCCCGTTCACATGCGGACGAAGGGTGGTCAAAACGCTGTTCAGGGCATCGGGCGTATGGGCGTAGTCGATAAAGACCGGTGCGCCGCTGGGATGGCGGGCACACAATTCAAGGCGACCACGAACCCCTTCAAGGTGTTCCAGCGTCGCCGCTGCAAGATGTGCATCCTCACCGCTGGCAATGGCCAAACCCAAGGCACACAGGGCATTGTGAGCCTGGAACGCGCCAACCAGCGGAAGTTCCAGCGCATAGGCGTCGCCAAGAATTTCAAGTTGCAATTTCTGGCCGCCGGTGTTCGCTTTGACGGCATCCAGGCGAATTTCCCGGCCCTTGCGGCCATAGGAAATAACCCGCAAACCCCGGCGCTGAGCGGCATCCATGAACATTTCCGCATGGTCGTCGTCGGCGTTGATAACCACGGTGCCGCCGCATTCGACCAAATCCTCGATCAGGCGCAGCTTGGCACTCGCGTAGCTTTCCATCGAGCCGTGGTAATCCAGATGATCGCGGCTAAGGTTGGTAAATCCGGCCACCGAAACCCGAACACCGTCGAGGCGGAATTGATCAAGCCCGTGACTGGAAGCTTCCATCGCCAGACGGTCGATACCGGCATCGGAAATTTCGCGCAGCACGCGATGGATTTCGACCGCATCCGGGGTTGTCAGATTTCCGCCAACTTCGATCCCCGGTCCGCTAACACCCAAGGTGCCCATAGAGGCCGCCTCGTGCCCCAGCCGGGTCCACATCTGTTGCAGGAAGGAAACAGTCGAGGTTTTGCCATTGGTGCCGGTTACGGCGGCAATGGATTGGGGCTGAAATTGATAAAACCGCGCCGCCATCAGGGCAAATGCGCGGCGCGGGTTTTCCACGGTCAGAAGGTTCGCAGGCTGTGTTGGTGGGTGCAAACGCGTGCCCGGCGGCGCCAGTACCGCACTCGCCCCCCGACCAAGAGCCTCGGCAATGAACTCGCGCCCGTCGGCCCGTTTACCCGGAAACGCAGCAAACAGGAAACCGGGGCGAACCATGCGAGAATCGCAGGTAAGTCCGGTTATTTCCATTTGCCCGAATTCAGTTAAACCAGCCAATTGTGTTTCATCTCCGTTTATCAGTTCAGTGAGACGCACCCTGGGTCTCCCTCGCATCCGCGATGGCTTCCCTCAGGGCGACCAATAGGGTTCCCTGGGTCGGTTTGCCGGTACGACGCAAGCCGTCGTCGTCACCCGAAGCCGGTGTGATGCCCATCAAGGGAGCCATCCGTTCGATAATTCGCCCGACCACGGGTGCCGCCACCCAGCCGCCCGTGGCGTAATTGAAGGTGCTTTTGTTTCCGTGGGGTTCATCCACCAGGGCAAGGACGACATAGCGCGGGTTTTCCATGGGGAACGCGCCAACGAAGGACGAAATCAAATCCTTTTTGCGATATCTGCCGCCCACCTGCTTTTCGGCGGTTCCTGTTTTTCCACCGATCCGGTAACCCGCAACGGCGGCGTTCTTACCGGTTCCGTGCTTGACCACCAATTCCATCAGGCCCCGAATTTTTCTGGACGTATCGGCGGTCAGGACGCGCTCGCCAGCGATGGGTTTGCCTTTCTCGTGACGCAGCAGGGTCGGCCCGTATTGCACACCACCGTTTACCAGCGTCGATACGGCGCCAGCCAGTTGCAACGGACTGACCGCAATTCCGTGACCGTAGGAAATCGTCATGGTGTTGATTTCGCGCCACCGGGCGGGGCTCAACGGGTGACCCACCTCGGGTAACTCAATGGCCGGGGACGACAGCAGGCCCAAGCGTTTCAGATAATCGCGCTGAGCTGCGCCGCCGACGTCAACGGCCATCTTGGCGGCACCGATATTCGACGAATGAACCAGAATTTCCGGAACCGAAAGCCAGCGATTTTTCGCGTGGTAGTCGGAAATCGTAAAGCGTGCGATACGGATCGGCTTGCTGGCGTCGTAACCGCCCTCAAGCGTCACGGTCCCGGCGTCGAGTGCCATTGCTGCGGTGAACAGCTTGAAGGTCGAGCCCATTTCATAGACGCCCTTGGCCGCGCGGTTGAAACCGGCCTCGCCACGAAGGGTTTCGGAAATATTGGGGTCGAAGTCCGGCAACGAGGACATGGCCAGCGTTTCACCGGTATTGGCATCGAGCACCACGGCAGCACCACCAAGGGCGCGGAATTCCTGAACGGCACGGGCCAGTTCGTCGCGCACGATGGATTGCAGTCTGATATCGAGCGAAAGATGCAACGGCCCGGCACGTTCGCGAAGGCGGGCATCGAAGAACCGCTCGACACCGGCAATACCGCGTCCGTCCAGATCGGTCAGACCCAGAACGTGTGCCGCCGCGCGGCCATGCGGGTAGACCCTGCGTTCGGCGCGCTGAAAGCGAACACCTGGAAGACCAAGGCGATTGATGTCGAAATGCTGAGTCGGCGTCAGGTTACGCTGGATCCAGACAAAACGCCCTGGCGAGGAAAGTTTCGTGGCGATCGCGTGACGATCCAGGTCAGGAAGCACGGCGCCAAGCCGGTTGGCCGCATCGACCGGGTCGAGAACTTCGCGCGGATCGGCGTAAACGGAAACCGTCGGCAGACTGGTCGCCAGAACGAACCCGTTGCGATCAAGAACATCGGCTCGCTCGGCGGTCCAGGATCGCGCGTCCGTGCTTTGGGCGACCCGCGGTTCGTGGTTGCGGTCCAGAACGGTCAGTTCGACCAGTCTTCCGGCAATGACGCTAAATGCCAGCCCGAAAAGAACCGCTGTAACGACAACCCTGTTACGTCCGGTATCCAACGCGCGCTTGCGCGAACCTTCAAGCTTGACGCGATTGATTTCCCACGGTTTGCGCTCGGCGGGGAACGGCAGCTTCTGCTGGTTCATCGCACATTCCTCTGGCTTTGGCCGCGCTCTTTGAACACGACGTTTTTGGTGGACGCCGGGACCTGGCCGTTCTCGGCCTTTGGCGGCAGTTCGGAAAGATCCTTAGGTTCGCCCAATTGGCGGGGCGAAACGGGTTTCAGGTTGAGATGGCGTTCGGCCAACTGCCGAAGCCTCTCGGGATTGTTCAAATGGGACCATTCGGCGCGCAGCACATGGATTGCGCGCTCTTCGTTCAAAACGTCCCGATCAATGGCGGACAGTTCACGTTCCAGGTCCTGAACCTGATACTTCACGCCGAACAGCACGACACTCAGTGCCGCGGCCAGTAAAATCGCCAGAAGGGTTGCCTGCCGGATCATGCCGCACCCCCGTTATGCAAACTATATGCAGGAGCATCGGTTCGTTCGGCGGCGCGCAAGCGTGCCGAACGCGCGCGCGGATTGGAACGGCACTCTTCATCGGATGGCTTGATTGGCCGCTTGGAAACGAGCCAGAACGTCGGGGCTGGCCCGGTTTCACCGCTTTCCGGCAAATGGCGACTGCCCCGCGCAACACTGCCGCTGCGCTGGCGCGTGAACAGCTTGACCATCCGGTCTTCCAGTGAATGGAAGGAAACAACCGCCAGACGACCACCCGCCTTCAACAGCTTCTCAGCTGCGGCGAGGCCACGGTCCAACTCGGATAGTTCCTCGTTAACGTAAATGCGAAGCGCCTGAAACGTGCGGGTTGCCGGATCGATGCCGTCGCGCGCCCGGGGAAGGACGCGGCGGATCACACTGGCCAGTTGCCCGGTCGTCGTAATCGGAGCGATTTCGCGGGCACTGACGATCGCCCGCGCAATACGCCGCGACGCCCGTTCCTCGCCATACTTATAAATAAGGTCGGCAAGTTCTTCTTCGGCGAAACCGTTAACCACATCAGCGGCGCTGGATCCGGCCTTGTCCATGCGCATATCCAACGGCCCATTTTCGCGGAAGGAAAAACCGCGCGACGCGTCGTCGATCTGCATGGAGGACACGCCGATATCCAGGGCAACGCCATCAACCGCATCGACACCGACATCGGCCAGCAGACGATCCATATCGCCGAAGCGACCGTCGATGACGTTCAGACGGTTCGGATATTCCTTGGAAAGCTCGGCCCCGCGGGCCACCGCCTCGGGGTCACGATCAATGCCCCACACGGTGCAATCGGCAGCGTCAAGGACGGCCCGGCTGTAGCCGCCACCGCCGAAGGTGCCATCAACGTAAATGCCCCCGTCGCGCGGGGAAAGCGCGTCGAGGACTTCTTTGAGCATTACCGGGGTGTGGGTTCCCTGGACCGCCATTACCCCTCCGTATTGGTTGGAGGTTCGTTGGGTCGCAGGCGCAAGGTCGCGCCACGCGAACGCGCACGCGCAAACGCATTCGTGGAATGCTTGGCGTAGGCATCGGGTTCCCAAATTTGCATGCGCCCGCCACGGCCAACGAAAAGGGCCTGGGTGGTGATATTTGCGTGGGCCAGCAATTCGGGGGGCAGGACCACGCGGCCTTCGGGGTCAAACGCCAGGGGATGGGCGTTTTCCAAAATAACCGAGGCAAGGTCGTCCTGTTCGTCGGAGAACATGTCGAGGTCGTCGAGGCTGTCGCTGAGACGGGCCATGAAGTCTTCGCCGCACGCTTCGATAGCCGGGGATTTGAACAGGGGATAGGCGTAAAGGCCGGAGAAACTCTGGCCCTTGAAAGCGTCGCGGAAAAGCTTGGGCACAGAAACCCGGCCTTTCCTGTCTATTTTATTGACGTGCCTGCCTACGAGCAGCGCCATTTCAACCTCTGATTTCCCCTGGGATCGTCCTCAGGTAGCCCCGAGCACCCGTAACGATCCGCTATTTCCCCATAGTGTCTTTAAACGGGCATCGTTGGGATACCATGGGACCCTATGGGAGTCAATGGGACATAATGGATTTACTTGGGTTAATAAAGAGTTAGCGGCCTCGCAAACCGGGCCATTACAGTGCAGATTTGAACAACTTCGATGTTTGAGTGATCGAACCGGCCCTCATTCAAAGTTAAAATTCCGGCGACATTGTGTTCTATTTATGTTCTTTTGCTGAATTCCTGGTGTTCATTCCGTGGCAAGCGGTTGTTTTTGGTATTACGGCAAGGAAGGGTCCAGTCGCCGCAGCATGTAGCGTTTGGGGTCGGTAAATTCGCGAAATCCGAAAGATCTGTAGAATTCGTGAGCGTCGGATGTCCCCAGAAACCAACGGTCCAGGCCGATGAACGGCGGATAGGTCAGCGCCGTATCGACCAGCCAACGACCCAGGCCCTGGTTGCGGAAATCTTCCAGCACGAAGACATCGCTCAGCCAGGCCACGCGGGAAAAATCGCTGAGAACGCGGGCAAATCCGATCTGCCGGTCGCCCGCGCTGTAGCCGTCGCCCGCCACATAGAGGCCGAAGACGGTGGCGTTATCGACCGACCGGTCGAAGATTTCGCGGCTTAGATGCTTGCCCCAATAGGCGTTGGACACGAAATTCCAGATCAGGTCCCGATCCAGTCGCTTATGATCGGTGCTGATAAGAAAGCTATCCCGCCGCCTTTCCTCTGCCGCCACCTCCCCCTCCTCATCCGAAACGCAAGTGAATCGGGGACTATGAGGGAGTGGCGGTTAAGAGGGAATTAAGGGCTTCTGCGGAAAGTCGAAAGAGGAACGGCCACCCTTACACAATTTTGCGGGCCACGATTGCGTACTCGGCGGCACTTTCATCATAAGGGGCGCCGGCAATATCGGCGTAAGTTTCACCGCTCGACAGCCCTTCCGCCTCGAATTCGCCCGTCAGGGCCGTCAGGTCGTGACACTGGAGCCAGTTGTAGATTTCACGGCTCCGTTCCGTTTCCACAATGACGTACTTATCCAGAAGCAGTTTTTCTGCTTCGTACTTGAATGATTTCTGGAAGATATAGTGGGGACCAACCGACCAAAAGCCGCCGTCGGGGCAATGCTCGAAACTTTGCTTTTCCGGGGTCGTCTCAAAATAGGCCAGCGATACCACGTCCAGCAGAATTTCGCCGCCTTCGTTCAGCATTCCATGCATTTTGCCAAGAAGGGTTTTGCGTTGATCCGGGCTGAGCACACAGAAATCACAAAAGATAAGAGTAATAAGATCGAATTTTCCATGTACGGTGAAATCTAGGTAATTATCTTGCACATAGTCGATCTTCAGCCCTTCATCGGCGGCGGCAACGCGCGCATGGGCAATGGAGCGCTCCGAAAAATCGACGCCCGTCACCTCGGCTCCGGCCCTGGCAAATCGAGACGTATACAGCCCCGGCCCGCAGCCGAGGTCACAAATCCGCTTGCCCGGCCCAATGCCAAAACGCGAGGTCATCCACTTAACGGATTGGTCGATGACCGCCTTCGGTCGCGAAGCCAGTTCGGTGTCTTCATCCAGATGGGTCGCCAGCATGGCTTTGGAAATATGCGGATCATTCCACAGGGTCTCGGTCGTATAGAAAGCAAAAGCCTCGGGCCGAGCGACAAACCGTTCCAGTTCACTAAACATTTCATCTCTCAAAAACAAAAAAACGCCGAACCTCCGGCGGGCAAAAAAACGTCAGACAGCCTGTAAGCCGGGTTCTGTCCCCGCCCTTTTGGGGCGATGGATGGCCATTCATCTGGGACGCCCGTTACCGAACGCCTCGCGCGACCTACCCGGACAGCGGTGCGAAAACCCACTTGCAGGGGCGAACCCTGCGTGCCGTCCCTATTCGGTCTTGCTCCCGGTGGGGTTTACCATGCCGCCCCTGTTGCCAGGGGCGCGGTGCGCTCTTACCGCACCCTTTCACCCTTGCCGACCGGCCGCGAACGGCGGATCGGCGGTTTGCTTTCTGTGGCACTTTCCCTAGGGTTGCCCCCGCCGGGCGTTACCCGGCACCGTGTTTCCGTGGAGCCCGGACTTTCCTCCCCCCAAGCCCTTTCGGGAATTTGGGGGACGACCATCCAGCCGTCTGACGTCACCTAAGTTAAACCGATGGGTGGCGGGGTCAAGTCCCGTCGGGATTTTTCGCCATGGAAAGAAGCGCGCCCAAACGGCGGGCAACTTCGCGCAACTGGGGTGGGCCGGGCTGATCGGCCAGGAAGCGCCTTCTGAAAGCCATCAGCGCCACTGCAAAATCCGATGTGTCGTAGCCAAATTCGCGTAACATGGCCGGGATATCATCGGGATCGGCACCCGAGGTATCCCCCTCCTCCGGCCACATCCCGATACCCTCTCTGGCCAGCCACGTCCAATCGAATAACTCGCCAGGATCGGTCTTGCGGCAGGGCGCGATATCGGAATGGCCAACCACGTTGCGTGGCGGGATGGGGTATCGATCCAGGATTTTACGCGCCAGCACGATCAGTGCCGCCATCTGCGCTTGCGCAAAGGGTCGGTAGCCGAATTCGCGCCCCGGATTGACCAGTTCGATACCGATGGAGCGGGCGTTGATGTCGGTTTCGCCGCGCCACGACGAAACGCCTGCGTGCCATGCCCGTTTGTCTTCGGGAACGAGCGCGTGAACTGTTCCGTCCTCGTCGATCATATAGTGGGCGCTGACACGGGCTGCGGGATCGCACATGCGCGCCAGGGCATCCTCTGCCGTTGGCATTCCCGTGTAATGGAGAACCAGCATATCAATGGGCATACTGTCCAGGCGTTCGTCGAAATTGGGCGAGGGAAATTCCGCCATATCACTTCATCCCGCGTTCTTTCTCGATGGTGTCGTAGGCGGCGTTGATGCCTGCCATTTTGTCGTTGGCCACGTCGACGAATTCCTGCGGCATCCCTTGCGCGATCAGGGTGTCAGGATGGTATTTACGGATCAGTTCGCGGTAGGTGCGTTTGATTTCGGCCTCGGTGGCGTCCCTCGATAGCCCCAGCACTTGATAGGGGTCGGCCTCGCTCGGCCCCATATGGCCCGCGCGGATGCGTTCGAAGGCGTTCTGGTCGAAGCCGAAGATGCTTGCGATGCTGGCCAGATATTTCAGTTCGGCAGCGTTCACGCCACCATGCGCCTTGGCGATGAAAAACAAGCCGCCGAGAAGCTCTTCCAACACCTCAGGTTGACGGGCGAACAACCCGGCGATCTGGCTCGCATAAGGTTCGAAGCCGGTCGCGTCCTGACGCGCCTCGTTGAACAGTTTTCCCACCGCATCCATTTCCTCGGGCGGAATTCGGAAAACGTCCTTGAAGGCGCGCACTTCTTCGGGTGCGACATGGCCATCGGCCTTGGCCATTTTGGCGCCCAGCACGATGACGGCGACGGTAAAGGCCATCTGGCGATCACCCACGCCCGGCGCGCGAGCTTGCTCACCTGCACCGAAAGTGCCGCTCGCCTGCCGGTTCTTGTCAACCATCATATGGCCAGCGTAGGCACCCATGAGTGCGCCCAGTGGTCCCCCTAGGGCGAAACCCGCCATACCGCCGATGACCTTGCCCCAAATGCTCATGGTCTCTCCGTTTTCCCAATCGTGAAATTTTGCTAAGGATAGCCTGCAATCGGAATGAGGCAAGAAGCTAATCGAACCCAATGCGACCTATGGCGGGAAGCTTTAGCGCAGGTTTTTTTGCATCGAGCCCGAATGTCAGGCCGAGAACATTGACCTCCAGCCCCTCCTCGACGCCAACCATGACGCCGAGCAAACCGAACAGCGATACCTGAAACCCGGTGCCGCTAGGGCTGCGCGCCACCACCCCGCCGTTCGGAAGATAATCTTTTCCGATGGCCGTGGGTGGGAGGTCCACCTTCAATTCAGGAATCGCGCGCGCCACATGGGCGGTAAACGTATTGCTGTTGGGGCCGGGCCAGACCCGGTATTCATGGGCATGAGGGTAAGCCCGCACGGCAACATCAATGCGTGCGATGACATCGTCTACGCCGTCGCCGCGTATGTCGGCGATAATTTTCGGAACGGACCCGAACCAGCGAGCGTCGGCCGCGCGGTCGCTGATGGCCACCGCCGACATCCCGCGTCTGGCGCGCCAGCCAATCACTTCGTAAACGCTGAACGCGGGCGCATCCGTGGGTTTGACGGCGATCCAACTATGAACCCCGATTGCCCCGCGCCATCCCCAGGCACGCGCAACATAAACCTGAACCACGGCTTCCCTCGTTTGTGCCGGGTCCGGGGCAATGCCAACCGAAGCGCGGCTTGCCGTGCGCCAACTATCCGCCAAGGTTCGCCGCGCTCCCGAAATCGAGACTGCGATCATCGCGCACAGGACAACAACCGTCGGTACAATCCATATTTTCCGCTTCATTGCAAATCAACACCAAGGCTCAGAGAGAATGACCCATCTATACCAAATATTAATGCACATTGTCGGACACTTGAGGATATATTGGTGTGATCCATTGGAATAACACCGATGGTCGGAGAATTATGTTGAGATCCAAGTGTGCATACATGGCGTGGGTCTGCGTTGGTGTTTGTTTGATCGCCGGCGCGCCAGCTCATGGAAACCCGTTATCGGGCGAACTGCGGGGCCTGCTGACGACGCACCCTGATATCCTGGGTGCAGAGAAATCGGTCGGCTCGTCACGTGAAGAGATCAAGAAACTTCGCGCCGAGTACTTGCCCAAGGTCGTGCTTAACGCGGATGCTGGCTATCAGGTGTTGAACAATCCGTCGCGCCGCTCATCCAACGTCGATCCATATACGCGCGGGCGCGAAACCGCGTCGCTGACCGTCACCCAAAATCTTTTCAACGGATTTTCGACGACCTCGGGCGTTCGCATCGCGCAGCTGAATTCGGAGATCGCCAAGCTGTCCCTGGAGGGCACGCGCCAGAATACTCTGCTTGAGGGGATTCGCGCCTATATGACCGTGCAGCGCCAAAGGCGCCTGATCGAGCTTTCCTACAGCAACGAAGAAAACATTCAGTTCCAATTGAATCTGGAGGACGAACGGGTCCAGCGCGGTGCAGGCATTGCCGTTGACGTCCTGCAAGCCAAGTCGCGTTTGCAACTCGCCAAGGAACGCCGCGTTACCTTCGAGGGTGCCCTGGAAGACGCCATCAGCCGGTATGTAAGGATCTTCGACCACGCCCCCAATCTTGACACCATGGCCGACCCTCCGGCACCGATTGGGCTGATACCACCGGATCTTGACCGCGCCATCGAAATTGCTCTCTCCTTAAACCCGGCAATTTCGAACAGCGCCTCCAGTGTGGCAGTCGCCCGGGAAACAAAACGCAGAACCACTTCCGAGTATTATCCGACTGTTGATCTGGTCGGAAAGTGGAGCGTCGATAAACATGTCGATGCGACCATCGGCATGAAGCGCGACTATCAACTCCTTTTGCAGGCGTCGTGGAATCTGTTCACCGGATTATCGACCCAGGCGTCCGAGACCCAGGCCGCATTTGACCTTGGCGCCCGCAAGGACAGGGAAACCCTGGCCGGTCGCGATGTGGTCGAACAGGCGAGAATTTCCTGGCAGGCATTGCTGACGGCCCGCAAGCGCCTGGAACTTCTGGAAAACGCCGTCAGTATCGCATCCGAAGTGTTCGATGCCCGCCAGAAACTGCGCGAAGCGGGCAAGGACACGGTGATCAACGTTCTCGATTCCGAGAACGAAATCTTCAGTGCCCGCATCAATTTCGTGCAAGCGTCCTACGACGAACAGTTGGCCATCTATCAGCTATTGCTGGCGATGGGACAACTGAGTCCCGATCTGATGGAACTCGGTTAGACCAACGTCGCAAATTCGCCGTTCCCTTCATCAAACTGCGATAGCTTCCCGACCGCCAGTTCAAAATACCAGCCATGCAGGCGAAGGGTTCCGGCATCGAGCCGCGAGCTTACCCAGGGGTATCCGCGCAGATTTTCCAATGACGCCGCGATGGCCGCCTTTTCCATGCACCGCGCTGTTTCGGTTTCGCCCACATCGCCCAAGTTTTCGAGGGCGCGACGTCGGGCCGGTTCGAAGGCCGAGACCCATTCGGTCACATGGGGAAAGGTTTCGGCGGTTTTCGACGGTCCCTCGATAAGCGCATGAATTCCCCCGCAATGGGAATGCCCGAGTACGACGATATGTTCGACGCCAAGACCGAGTACGGCGTATTCAAGGCCAGCAATTGTCGCGTTCCCGGCAATCGCGCTTGGCGGCGGAACCATGTTGGCGACGTTGCGGATGACAAACAACGATCCGAGCGAAGCCTGCAACAAAACGCTGGGACTGACCCGCGAATCAGCGCACGCGACAATCGCCACTTTGGGGTGTTGGCCGTTCTCGACGAGGTCGGCAAACAGGGCCGGATCTTTCTCGAAAAAGCGCTTGCGAAAATTCCCGAAACCTTCGACTAATTCTTTAACCGCCATTTTTTTGAAATCCATATGAAAGAGCGTGAAAGGCAAAGGATTTACCCCCCTGCTTTTCACGCCCTTATAACAAGGATCGGCGGTAGTGATAAAGGTTAGAGTGTTTTCCACCGAAGCGCATCAGAATGGCCGCATTTGGTCGGAAATTACTCTAGTGGCCCATCAACACCGGAATGGTAGCTTCTTTCAAAACCTGTTGTGTGGCGTTGCCCATAATCAGCTCGCGAAAACCACTGGCAATGAAGGCGCCCATCACAAGCACATCGGCACCAATTTCGTCGCAGGTCTGCAACAACGCATGACCCCCCAAGGGTTTGTCAGCCATTTTGGCAAAAACCTTGGTTTCCGCCTTGACGCCATGAAGAAGCAGATAGTCGGCAAGCTCCTGGGCCACGACCGCCGGTGTGTGATCACTTTCCGCAGTCAGCACCGTAACCTTTTCGGCATTGGGAAAGCAGTTGTTGGCAGCAGCCACGGCGCGTGACGCCTCGGCACTACCATTCCACGCAATCGCGACATGGCGACCCATGGTTTTTGGGGTTTCCGGCGGCGTCACAAGTGCTGCGCGCCCGGTTTCAAACAGACCGGCCTGGGCCGCCATCGTCGTCGCCAGCTTCGCTTTCATCGTCGGCTTGCCAACGACAACCAGATCGGCCAGTCGGCCTCTATGCCGGATAACATCATCAACCCGCCCGATATCTTCGATCATGCGCGCCGAAAATTCACCCGGCGGTGGGTTTTCGGATACCACGGGAACGCCGCCCTTGGCGCATATTTCGTCAAACAAAGTCCTGGCAATGCTGGCGCGAGAGATAACTTCACTTTCGGAAAGCGAAATCAACTTGTCAGCCATTGCGCCGCTGATCCCATCGCCGAACGCCGGCACGGCATGCAAGGAATCGGCACGCACATGCAGTATCTCGGCATGGCAGCCGATATTTCGAGCCATCATCAACCCGGTTTCGATGGTCGATCTGGCGGTCTCGGTTCCACGAACTGAAATCAGGATTTTCTTGATGGGCATTTTATGGTTCCCTCCATCAAATGGTCGGGTGCAAGCAAATTTTTTGGTCGCAGCCGAATAATGATTTAATCGCCCTACGAGCGGTGGATATATCCCACAACTATTAGATAGGTATGGCTCTGCGATTTTCCATGCGTCGCGTCGCTTTTTTTATCCTTGCCTGTTGCTGCGAAAGGTTTTTTCTCGGAACACTGGGCGATTTCACGAACGATTCGTTTACATACCCGCGTCATTTGGAAAGGATGTTTCGACAACACCACAATTGGGGCGATGCAGCTTGATTTCGACCCGTGGTTGACGTAAAAACGCCGCGAAAAATTCGTGCCGAAAAATCGGCATGAGGGCGTAGGAAACGTCAATTTTGTTCCAAGAGAGAGAAGTCGGCTCTCCGGTTTTGCATGGCAAGGATTGCTAGGGTGGTTCCGCAATGAGAGTGGAATTTCGTGCGCTCATCTTTGGTCTGGCCGGGGAAAGCCGCATTTATAAGCGGGAGATGTCCGCATGGCGGAAGAGAAAGTAATGAATCGTTGGTTGGTCGTCCTTGGCGCCATCCTTATCCAACTTAGCCTCGGCGCAATCTATGCCTGGGCCGTGTTTACCCCGGCCCTGCGGGCCGACGGTTGGTCGCGCGTTGATACCCAGTACGTCTTCGCACTTGGTCTGGCCACGTTTGCGGTCGTCATGGTGTGGGCGGGTCGGCGCCTTAACGACTGGGGTCCGCGCAAGCTGGCCTGGGTCGGCGGCATTGTTCTGGGCACCGGCTATGTTTTGGCCGGCATTTTCGCGGGCACCAATTTCTGGGCCATCATGATTCTTATCGGGCTTATCGGCGGTGCCGGTATCGGCCTCGGTTACGTGGTTCCCATCGCCGTGGGCATGCGTTGGTTCCCCGACCGCAAGGGCATGATCACCGGTCTGGCAGTCGCGGGCTTCGGCTTCGGCGCCATGGGCTGGGTCAAACTGGCGGGGACCTGGGGCCACCTGCTGGAAAACGTCGGTCTGTCGATGACCTTTTCCATTTACGGCATCGCCTTCGCCGCATGCGTCCTCATCGGCGGCATCTGGATGGTGTTCCCACCGGTCGGATGGCGACCGGAAGGTTACACCCCGCCCGAAGCCGTGGCCGGGGCTTCCGACGGAGCCGTTGCTTTCAACAGCACCGAGATGCTCTCCACGACGCAGTTTTATCTGCTTTTCCTGGCCTTCACGGTCAGCGCCGGCGCGGGCCTGATGTCCATCGGCCTGATGAAGCTGTATCCCATGGAAGCCTTGCAGGCGTCGGGTCTCAGTCTGGCCGAAGCCAGCGGCATTGCGGGCACGGCCATGGCCGTTTGCTTCAGCTTGGCCAATGGCCTGGGGCGTATCCTTTGGGGCATGGCCAGCGATAAACTGGGCCGCAAACGCTCCATCCTGATTATGACCGCAACCCAGGGCGTATTTTTGCTGGCCTTCCCGTTCATGGCCGGAACGGAATACCTGCTCTACCTTGGCGCGACCTTGATCGGGTTTAACTTCGGCGGCAACTTCGCCTTGTTCCCGACCATGACAGCCGACACCTTCGGCACCGAAACGGTTGGCCAGAACTATCCTTTTGTGTTCCTGGCTTACGGTCTGGGCGGCATCGTCGGCCCGATTTTGGGTGGAATGCTCGGCGACATGGGTGACTTCCCCACCGCCTTTATGATCACAGGCATCGCCTGCATCGTCGCGACGGCGCTGGTCTTCACCGTCAACCCGCCGCGCAAGGCCTAACACCAAAAAACCTGAAGGGCTCCCACCAACAAGCGGGAGCCCTTCATTCATTTCATGCTAAGACCTTAAATGGGCACGGGCGGTTCGACACCGTATTTCGCTGCCCATTCTTTTAGCGCGTCCATGATCCCGGCGTGCAGATCGACGCCGTTGGCAAGTTGGTCTTCCCGCCTTTGCAACGCCCTGTCGCCCGGCATTTGAACCGGTGGATCGCCTTCGGCCACAGGTGTGGCGCGGCAATAATCGGCCAGGAACGAGCTTTCACGCAAAAACGAATCCGTTCCGGCAAAACAGTCGGGGTCGATCAGTTGCATAAACACCGACGCCCCCCACTCTTCCGGTCGGTCGGCCCGCCCGTGTCCGCCCAAGGCCGCTGTCAGCGCTTCGATCATGATACCCAGGCCAAACCCCTTAAAACCAAGATCGGCCCCGCCCAGGGGATATTGTGCGCCCTTTGGCTCGCTAAACAGCACGCTGGGATCATCCGTCGGGTTTCCCTTGGCATCCTTCACCCATGGGCCGCCTAGCCGCCTGCCCTCGTTGTTGGCCCTGTTGACGGCACCCTTGGCTGTGGTCGATAGGCTGACATCAATCAGGATGGGCGTGGTTTGCGTGGGAATGCCGACGGCAATCGGATTGGGGCTGTACCTGCCGAGCAACCCCCCGTGCGGCGCAACGCTTTCCTCGCGCGGGTCCGAAGCCATCAGAACCATCATCAGGTTCATCTTGGTCGCCCGCAAAAGATAAGCCTGCAACGCCCCGATGTGGTGGGTTCGGCGGATGACGCCGGTTACGATGCCATGTTCGCGCACCCGGCGTTCCATTTCTTTCATGGCATGAAGAACCAGCCACGGCCCGGCCAGGTATCCGCCGTCCCAGGTAAAGGCCGCACCGGTATCGGCAATGACCTGGGGATCACCAGCAAGCGTCATGCCGCCGTTTTCGATCCCGGTCATATACGGCGTCATGAGTTGCAGGCCGTGTGTGGTCTTGCCTAAAAGATCACCCTCGACCAATACGTCGGCCACGTCGGCGGCACGGTCTGGCGCAAGACCACCGCCTTCCAACAAGGCCGCCGCGAAGGCGCGTAAATCATCGGCCGAAAAGCGAACGTGGCTCATCGAAGCTTTATCGCCCGCAACGCCTCGCTACGTTTCTTGGCGGCAGCCATCATGAAGGCAACATCGCCGCCGGCTAATACCAAGCGAACACCCAAATTGATAATCTTGGCCATATGCGCCGGATCGTAAATACCACCCATTCCGGCAAATTTACCGTGCTTCTTGGTGGCCGCGACCATGGTTGCGAAAGCCGCTGTAATGCGTTCGTCGGCAAGTTGTCCGGGAATCCCCATTTCGGCGGCCAGATCGTTGGAGCCGATCAGCAGCGCGTCAATGCCCTCGACGGCGGCAATGGCGTCGGCGTTTTCAATGGCCGTGGGCGATTCCAGCATTGCGACAACGAAAATATTGCGGTTCAGTATTTCGATGGCCTTGTCGGTCGGGTACGTGGCAAATCCCAATTGCGCGGACGGAGCCGTCAGGGAGCGATGGCCAAGCGGCGGGAACCGGCATGCATCCACCACCGCGCGGGCTTCTTCCACGGTATCCACATGCGGAACCACGACGCCCATGGCACCACCGTCCAGCACCCGCGAGGCGTGAAACCGCTCGTGTGCGGGAACCCGAACCAGAGCCGTGACGTTCGTCGGAAGGGCTGCGATGCTCATCTGAGCGGCGGCATCAACGCCCATGGTGCTATGTTCCATATCGATGAACAGCCAGTCAAAATCGCATTCCTGAGCGATCCCCGGAATGTTCATTCCGCGCGTGTGCATGACACCAAATCCGATTGCAAGTTCGTCGGCTTCTAATTTTTTCCGCAAATGATTTTCGATAACCGGCATGGTTTGTTTTCCCTTTTCCAAAAATTCATTTAATTTGTAACCCGAATCGCCCATGGAGTTCATGCTAAAATCCACGCCAAATTCACAAATTGATACAAAACGCTTTAAATTTCTGGGGAGAAAACATGCCGTACCTGAAATCCGAAAACGGTCAGATCGTCATTACGGCGACCGGGCTGGAAGCACTTGTCGCAACCATATTCGAGGGTGCCGGGTGCGACGCCGCCGAAGCCCGCCAGGTTTCCCACTACATGGTGGACGGCAATCTGGCCGGCCATGACAGCCACGGAGTTATCCGCACCAAGCGCTACGTTTCGTGGATGGGCGATCGGGTGTTTCCGGGCCGTGACATCGAAGTCGTCAGCGAAACCGACAACTTCGTCATCATCGACGGCAATTACGGCTTCGGGCAGATCATCGCGCCGAAGGCCGTGCAAATCGGCATCGACAAAGCCAAGAAGAACGGCGTCTGCGTGGTGACGTTGCGCAATTCGGGCCATATCGGGCGCGTCGGCACCTGGGCCGAAATGACCGTCGAACAAAACGTCGTCTTCGTCGGTTTCGTCAATGTCCGGGCCAGCCTTCTGGTCGCCCCCTTCGCAGGCGTTGATCGGCGCATCTCAACTGCCCCCTTTACCGTTGGTATTCCGGTTCCGGGCGACGAGCCGATCATTCTGGATTTCGCCACATCGGCAGTCGCCGAAGGCAAAGCCCTGGTCGCGCTGCAAGGTGGCAAGAAACTGCCGCCGGAAGTTCTGATAAACCCCGACGGCACCCGAACCTCAGACCCCATCGCCCTTTACGGCGAACAATCACCGGGTCAGGTAGCCAACCCCATGGACGGCCCTGGCGCACTGCGCGCCCTGGGCGATCACAAGGGGGCGGGTCTGGCCTTTGTTTGTGAGATTCTTGCTGGCGCGTTTACGGGTGCAGGCTGCGCCGGGCCGCTTCCGCGCCGCTTCTCCAACAACATGTTCGCCATTTTCATGGATGTCGATGCCTTCAACTCGCAAGACGGTTTTGCTGCCGAAATTCGCAGCTATTCCGATTTCTTCACCAGTTCCAGGCCCGAAGAAAAGGGCGGACAGGTGCTAACCCCCGGCCAACAGGAACGCATCCACCGCGCGGACCGGCTTGCCAACGGCGTTCCCATGTCGGACGGCGCCTGGGAATCGATCATCGAAACGGCGGAAAAGGTAGGCATGAGCCCCGCAGAGATCGAGCGCGCCATCGCCGCCACGTAACCACGCAGATACGAAAACGGGTCACGATTGATGTCACTCAATCCTGACCCGTTTTTTGCGACGATACCCAACTTCCCCTACTAAGAGGGCGGGTGGTTTTCGTGCCAATGACGGGCGATGTCGATGCGCCGCGTCAGCCACACCTTGTCGTGGGACTGGACGTAATCGACAAACCGCTTGAGAGCCTGGAACCGGGCAGGCTTGCCGATAATCCGGCAATGTAGCCCCAGCGACATCATCTTCGGTGTGTGTTCGCCTTCCTCATAGAGCGTGTCGAATGCATCCTTGATATAGGTGAAGTACTGGTCCCCCGAATTGAAGCCCTGGGGCGTACCAAACCGCATGTCGTTGGTATCGAGCGTATAGGGCACCACGAGGTGGTCTGACTTTCCGGCCACCTTGCTCCAGAACGGCAAATCGTCTGAATAGTCGTCGGCGTCATAAACGAAGCCGCCGTCTTCGGCCACCAGTCCACGGGTGTTTTCGCTGGTACGGCCCGTATACCAGCCAAGCGGGCGCTCACCGGCGATGCGTTTTTGAATCTCGATCGCGCGTTGCATATGGGCGCGTTCTTCGTCTATGGACATGCCGTGGTAGTTGATCCAGCGGTAGCCGTGCGAACAAATCTCGTGGCCGTCCTTCAGCGCCGTTTCGATGACCAGCGGGTTTCGCTCCATGGCCATGGCCACGGCAAAAAGCGTGATCGGAATTTGGCGTTCGCGAAAAAGGTTCAGAATTCGCCACACACCGGCGCGGCTGCCGTATTCGTATAGCGACTCCATACTCATATGCCGGGCCCCGACAAACGGTTGGGCACCAATAATTTCCGAAAGAAACATCTCGGAAGCCTCGTCCCCATGAAGAACGCAGTTCTCGCCGCCCTCTTCATAATTCAGCACGAATTGCACGGCGACGCGGGCACCCCCCGGCCATTTGGCATTCGGTGGATTGGGGCCGTAGCCTTTTAAATCACGGGGATAAACGGAAATATCGTCAGTCATCTTCTTCACCTACTATTTACAGAGCACAGCGCCGCATTCGATATACCCCACCTTGATCACGGCTTCCTATTGTTATTCCCGATGCACTAGAATATCCGTAGCGAGCAATACTGGATGGAAACGACGATGACAAAGACGATCATGATCGTCGAAGATAACGAGTTCAATATGAGGCTCATCAACGACGTACTTCAAGCGGCGGATTATGAGACCGTCTGCGCGCGGTCCGGCGAAGAAGCGCTTGAAATATTCCAGGACCGGCGACCCGATCTGATTTTGATGGATATTCGCCTGCCGGGAATGTCGGGGCTGGAGACGGTCGCGCGCATCCGCGAGTCCGATTCGCTAAAGTTGACGCCGGTGATTGCGGTGACGGCCTACGCCATGAACGGCGACGAAAGCAATATTCTCGCCGCCGGATGTGACGGTTTTATTGAAAAGCCGTTTTCCGTTGATGCGCTGTTGGGAGCGATTGCCGGATTTTTGGCATAAAGGGAGCGTGCGCCCACGGCGCACGGCCGGAACGGAGCTCGGAAAGGTTCCGGTTGCGCCGCCCTTACTTGATCTTGGCTTCCTTGAAGATCACGTGCTTGCGGACGACCGGATCGTATTTGCGGAACTGCATCTTCTCGGTCATGTTGCGCGGATTCTTTTTGGTAACGTAAAAGAACCCGGTGTCTGCCGAGCTAACCAGTCTCACAAGAATTGTCGCGGATTTCGCCATCTTCCCAATATCCGTCCGGTTGGAGTGTTTCGTCTCAGGCGGCGCAAAATACTACGCGCGGAGCGCCTGTCAAGGCTTATGCCGGACTTATGCCTGAAATCGGCGAAATTACGGCTGGGCGACGGCCGCTGCAATGTTGGAAAAGCCTAAAAACCGTGAGTAGAGATCCGCGCTCTCAATTAGTCGACGGGCCAATTTGACATCCCCCGAAACCCCACGCCGTTCGGCCGGGCACGATGCACGTAATTTCTGGCGGAGTGTCTCGTCGGCAAAGGCAACGCTGCGCCACGCCGTAAACACATCCGCCCCCTCGTTCTTGCGATCTAAAAAAGCGTCGATTGGGTCGGCACTTTTGGCCGTGACGCCGCTCGTGCAAATTGTCGGATGCACGCCCAGCCGGTGCAGGATATAGCCGGACGGAGCAACGAATCGCGACCATGTCAGGGTGATCTCGCCGTCGTTGGGCAGGCGAACGACGGTTTGCACCGAACCCTTTCCAAACGATGTCGTGCCCAAAACGATGGCGCGCCCCCGATCCTGAAGGCCCGCTGCGGTGATTTCGGCAGCCGAGGCGGACTTCCCGTCGATCAGCACGACCACCGGTAGCCCCTGAGAAACATCGCTGCCACGAGCCTGATAAAACTGCACGCTGTCGCTATGGCGACCACGCGTCCTGACAATTTCTCCCTGGGTGAGGAACAGATCGGCGGCAAGGACCGCCTGCTTGAGCAGACCGCCCGGATTTCCCCGAAGATCAAGCACGATACCCTTTAGCCCGTCGCCCTGGGTTTCGCGGGCATTCTTGATTTTTCTGCTGAGCGAGCGCGACGTCGCCTGATTGAAGCGCGCGACTTTTAAAACCAAAACGCCGTCGTCGTTCCGGTCCGTCACCGTACTGGGAATCACATGGGCACGCTCTATGTCGAAGCTCAGGGGGTCTGCCACCTGGTCCCGCTGGACCGCAAGCACAACCCGCGTTTCGACCGGCCCGCGCAACCGGGCAACAAGTTCCTTCGTGCCCAAGCCCTTGACCGATACGCCGTCGATAGAAATCAGCAGATCATCAACCATCAGGCCCGCGCGCTGAGCCGGGGTTTCTTCCATGATTTCGGTTATGCGGACCTTGCCCTTGGTCGCGTTGAAGCGGATTCCGATGCCGCCAAATCCCTGCCGTCGCGCCCGATTGCGCTTGGCGTCCTCGCGTCCGGCATAACGCGAAAAGCGATCCAATCTGGACAGAACGCCATCAAACACGGCTTCGTAGATATCCTCAACGGAAGCATCCTTTAGTTCACTTGATGCCGTGCGTCCCGCGCGCGCCACGTCCACCGTCAGGCTGGCCCAGGCATCGGTGTCCCCGTCGTCCGGCGTATCAAAACGCGCGACTTCGCCGCCAACCAAAGACAGCGCAACGCTGTTCTCCGTTCGGCGAACGGTCAGTGCGGGGTCGATTGCGCCAAGTCCTCGCAGACCTTCAACGACCAACTCGCCAATGGAAACCTGCTCGATATATTTTTTGGCGATATTGGAATATCCGACCGCAAAGGTTTCCGTTGCCGCCTGTACCGGAAAGGCGTCGACATCGGCATCAGCTTGCGGCGGCACCACGCGGGCGGGCGCGCAACCGACCATCGCAATCGCAGCCACGACAATCAAAAATCGAAATAATCGACTAAACGTCATTTTTCACTGGCCCGTGTTTCACCACAATTGTCGACCTTTTCGACGTCGACGTCACCAATATTACGAGCGATTATTACGAGCGATTCTTTCGATTACGTTTACGGCGTTTGCGCCACGGCTCGGACGCGGCGCCGTCCAGCAAATGAAATATCAAGCCGCCGCTAATCGGCGTGGCTTCCGCCAGCATGACCTCGACGGTATCACCCAGGCGAAATTCCTTGCGCGTTCGCTTGCCGCAAAGAGATTGCCTGCGTTCATCATGAATATAGGTATCGTGCGGCAGAATTCTCTTGGGAATCAGGCCATCGGCCCCTGTTTCGTCCAGGCGAACAAACAATCCGGCGCGATGAACGCCAACAATTCTGCCCGCGAATACCGCACCTTCGCTGCTTGCCAGCCACGACGCCGTGAAGCGATCAATGGCATCACGTTCAGCAGCCGAAGCGCGGCGTTCGGTCATGGAAACGTGTTCGCCCGCCTTCTCAAAGTCCGGCGGATTATCCCCCAAGCCGTCCCCGCCCTGGCCATCCTTGCCCAGTTTTAGCGCGGTTATCAGGGCGCGATGAACCAGCAGGTCAGCATAGCGGCGAATGGGTGAGGTAAAGTGGCAATATTTATGCAACGCCAAGCCGAAATGGCCGATGTTTTCGGGTGAATAAGCGGCCTGGGCCTGGGTTCGCAGGACCATTTGGTTAACCACCGGAGCGTCGGGCGTGTCCGCCACACGGGCCAACAATTCGTTGAAAGCGGCGGGTTTGATGACCTGCCCACGCGGCAGCTTCAGCCCGATGCCGTCAAGAACCTGACGCAGGGATTCCAGTTTTTCCGTGCCCGGCGCGTCGTGGATGCGAAACATGCATGGCTTTTTCTTTTTGCTCAGAGTTTCGGCGGCAGCCACATTGGCCGCGATCATGAATTCCTCGATCAGGCGGTGGCTGTCGTGGCGCGCGACAACTTCGATACCGGCGACGTCTCCCTTTTCGTCGATACGCACCTTGCGCTCGGGCAGGTCTAACTCAAGCACCCCACGGTTTTCCCGGGCCAGAACAAACGCGTCATAGGCACCATACAATGGTTCAATAACGGTGCGCAAAAGCGGCTTGGTCGTCTTGTCCGCTTTGCCGTCATGGGCGGCCTGCACCTGTTCGTAGGTCAGCCGCGCGACCGAGCGCATGATCCCGCGCACGAATTCGTGGCCAAGCGGATTACCCTGCGCGTCGATCCACAAATGCACGGCAAGGCAGGGCCGGTCCTCGTCGGGATTAAGCGAGCACCAGCCGTTGGAAAGGGCCTCGGGCAGCATCGGAACCACGCGGTCCGGAAAATACACCGAATTGCCGCGCTCGAAGGCCGAACGGTCCAGGGCGTCACCTGGGCGCGCATACCACGACACATCGGCGATGGCGACGACAAGATGCCAGCCGCCGGGGTTCTTGGGGTCCGTATCGGCCTCGGCCCAGACGGCATCATCGAAGTCACGCGCATCGGCGCCATCGATGGTCACAAGCGCAATATCGCGAAGATCTGTTCGCCCCTCGGCGGGGGCGGGACCGGCGGCGGCGGCCTGGGCAATCGCATCGGGCGCAAGGTCTATCGGGATTTCATGATCGTGCAGCGCGATCAGGCTAAAGGATTTGACGTCTTTCTCAAGACGCTCGACAACCTTTGCCTTGCGCAGGCCCAGGCGCTTTCCGTCCATCACTTCGACACGAACCAGATCACCGGGTTTTGCGCCCGCCGCCGCGCCGGTGGCCAAGATGAAATCGTGCCGAGCACCGCGTTCAGTCGGGCGGACCCGCATTTCGCCGCGCACGATCTCGACGACGCCCAGAACCGAAAGCGGAGCCTCGGTTATGCGACGGAGGATTTTTCCCTGGTATTCGTTGCCGCCCTGATGGGTCAGTCGCGCCAGAAGACGATCACCCGGACCAAGAGCGCCCCGACTGCGCTTTTCCCGTACGATCAAAATAACCGGCGGTTCGGAGTCATCGCGCGTGGCCAGCGGTCGGGCTACAACCTCACCGTTCTCGTCAACTCCGGTCACTTCGACGACGACGACATTAGGTAATGACAGCCGCGTCCGATAAGTCCGGCGGCGACCCTTTTCGATCATTCCAGCGGCGCACATATCGGCCAGAACGTCGCGCAGTTCTGAGCGCTGGTTCATATCCAGGTTGAAGGCATGGGCGATTTCACGCCGTGACACCTGCTCGTCGCTTTGGCGCACGAACTCGGTGATAGCTTCCCGACTGGGAAATTCGATCTTTGTTTTGCCGGTATTCGCCAAAATTACTTAGCTGCCTTTGGCTTAGCCTTGGCCTTGGGTTTCGCCTTGGCTTTGGCTTTGGGTTTGGCTTTGGGTTTGGCTTTGGGTTTAGCTTTGGGCTTCGCCATGGCTTTGGGTTTGGCTTTGCCCTTGGCGCGCGCGTCCTTGGCTGCCAGAATTTCGATTGCCGCTTCAAGGGTCAGGCCGTCGGCATCGGTTCCTTTGGGCAGGGTCGCGCGCAAGGCACCGTGTTGCACGTAGGGGCCAAAACGCCCGGAACGCTGGGTAACCGGCTTTTTGTCCTTGGGATGATCACCAAGCGTTATCGCCGGTTCCTTCTTTGGCGCATCGGCAATCAGCGCCGTCGCGCGGTTCAGGCCAATGGTCAACACATCATCCTCGCCCTTGAGCGAAAGATAGTTTCCGAGGTAACGGATATAGGGGCCAAAGCGACCGATACCGGCACTGATCATTTCACCCGTTTCACCGTGCGGCCCGATATCGCGCGGCAAGCTCAGCAACGCCAGCGCACGCGACAGATCGATGCTGTCGGGCGTCATGTTCTTGGCCAGCGAAGCGCGCTTCGGTTTGGTCTTGGTCTTGGTTTTTGCCTTGGCCTTGGCCTTGGTCTTGGTTTTGGTCTTGCTCTTGTCCGTATCCTCGGCTTCCCCCAACTGCACATAATGGCCGTAGGGACCTTGACGCAACGTCACACTAAGGTTGGTTTCGGGGTCGGTTCCAAGAACGCGCGGGCCAGTGTCGGCACCGTTTTCGGCCCCATTTTCACCGTTGACAGCTGCAACCAGCCGTCGCGTATACCGGCATTCCGGATAATTCGAGCAGCCGATGAAAGCGCCGTAGCGGCCAATTTTGAGGCTAAGTTCGCCCGCTTCGCACAACGGGCAACCCCTCGCCGGGCGGCCATCATCGCCCTCGCCAAAGAAGTGGCGGCCCAGGGTCTCGTTCAGGGCATCGAGCACTTCGGTGGTGCGAAGTTCCTTGGTGGCATCCACGGCCTCGTGAAATTTTCCCCAGAACTGATTAAGGACACCCTTCCAATCGGCGCGGCCGTTCGAAACTTCGTCAAGTTGATCCTCAAGATCGGCCGTGAAGTCATACTCGACATAGCGCGTGAAGAAGTTCGACAGGAAGGCGGTGACCAGACGGCCCCTATCCTCGGGCAGGAAGCGGCGTTGTTCCAGCCGCACGTAATCGCGATCCTGCAACACAGAAAGGATCGTCGCATAGGTGGACGGACGACCGATCCCCAGTTCTTCCAGCCGTTTGACGAGACTGGCTTCGGAATAGCGCGGCGGCGGCTGGGTGAAGTGTTGCTCGGGCAGAACTTTGCGTCGGTCCAGCGCCTCGCCTTCGCGTAAATCAGGAAGCATCCGCTCGCCGTCGTCGTCCGAACGCGCGTCGCCATTGGCTTCCGCGTCGTCGCGACCTTCCCGGTACAGTTTGAAAAAGCCGTCGAACGCGATGACCGAGCCCGTGGCGCGCAACACGGCTGAACCGTCCGCAGCGGCGATATCGGCGCCGACTTGATCAAGTACCGCCGAGGCCATCTGGCTGGCGATGGTGCGCTGCCAGATCAGGGTATACAGGCGCAACTGTTCTTCGGAGAGTAGCGGCGCGACCTGTTCGGGCGTACGCGTAACATCGGTCGGTCGAATGGCTTCGTGGGCTTCCTGTGCGTTCCTGGCGCGGGTCTTGTACATGCGCGGCGTATCGGGAACATAGTTTTTGCCGTAACGCCCGCCGATCAGCCCCCGGCTGGCTTGAATGGCTTCATTCGCCATCTGTACGCCGTCGGTTCGCATATAGGTGATTAGACCGACCGTATCGCCGTCAATGGTCACACCTTCATACAGGCGCTGGGCCACCTGCATGGTTTTGCGCGCGGCGAAATACAGCTTGCGCGCGGCTTCCTGTTGCAGGGTCGAGGTGGTGAACGGTGGTGCCGGGTTGCGCCGCGATTGCTTGCGTTCAACCTTGGCCACGCTGAAAGACGCCGCTTCGATGGTGCGAACCGCGTGATCGGCAGCGGCCTTGTCGCCCACGGCCATCTTGCCCAGCTTCTCGCCATCCAGTTGGGTCAGGTTCGCGGTTAATTTCGCACCGTCGGATTTGGCAAATTCGCCTTTAATGGTCCAGTATTCGCGCGGATTGAAAATCTCGATCTCGGCCTCGCGCTCGCAAACCAGACGCAGGGCGACCGATTGCACCCGTCCCGCCGAGCGGCTGCCCGGAAGTTTTCGCCACAGCACCGGCGACAGCGTAAACCCGACCAGAAAGTCCAGCGCCCGACGTGCAAGATAGGCTTTGACCAGATCGTCATCCAGATCACGCGGAGCCTCGAAGGCGCCCTGGACCGCCGACTTGGTAATCTCGTTAAAGACAACCCGCTTGATCTCCATGCCGCCCAGCACGCCGCGCTCTTCGAGCACCTGCAGCATATGCCACGAAATTGCCTCGCCCTCGCGATCCGGATCGGTGGCGAGATAGAGACGTCGGGCACCACGGCAAGCGGCCGCGATTTCCTTGATATGTTTTTCGGCCTTGGCATCGACCTCCCAGTCCATGGCAAAGTCGTTGTCCGGCTGGACCGAGCCGTCCTTGGGCGACAGGTCGCGCACATGCCCGAAACTGGCAAGGACCTTGTACGTATTGCCAAGGTACTTATTGATGGTTTTCGCTTTGGCCGGCGATTCAACGACGACGACGTTCTCGGGCATGGACGATCTTTCGGAAGAGTTTCAACTCTGGAGTATTAATGACACTTGGTTGCCGGGGTGGCGTTCCAATCGTCCTGCCAACTCCAGTTCCAGCAGCACGACCGACGCGACGGCAGGGGAGAATTGGCAACTTCGAAGCAGTTCGTCAACTGTTACCGGCACCGGACCCAGACTTTCTATGATTTCCCGGCGCGCGGAATGGTGCTCGGATTCGTCGGGATGGGTCTTCGGAATGCCTTGGGTTTCCGCCGTTCTTCGCTCTTTTAAGGGGCTACTTTGTTCGTTCAAAACGCGCAATACGTCCTCAGCCGTCTCAACCATCGCCGCGCCGTCGCGAATCAATTTGTTGGCACCTTTTGCCCTGGGGTCCAGTGGCGACCCCGGCACGGCGAACACTTCGCGCCCCTGTTCGAGAGCAAGACGCGCGGTAATAAGAGACCCCGAGCGGGGATTGGCCTCAACCACCACGACACCGCGCGAAATGCCGGAAATGATCCGATTTCGTCTTGGAAAATGACGGGCCTGGGGCTTGGTTCCGCAGCTGACTTCGGAAACCACAACACCGCGTTCGCGAATCGATTCGTAAAGGGCCTCGTTCTCGCGCGGATAGATGACGTCCACACCTCCCCCCAAGACGGCCACCGTTCCCGAGGCAAGCGCCCCTTCATGGGCCGCAGCGTCAATGCCGCGCGCCATGCCCGACACCACCAAAAGGCCGCCTGCACCCAAACCCGATGCCAGATCGCGCGCGAATCGTCGCCCGACAACCGAAGAATTGCGCGCGCCGATAACAGCTACCGCCGCCTTGCCAAGTAAATGCATATGGCCGAGAACGAATATGAGCGGCGGCGCATCCTCTATATGGCCCAGAAGGGGCGGATACTCAGGCTCGCCACGGGCCACGACCCGAACCCCGTGACGCCCGCATTCGTCCAGCTCCCGCTCGGCCTCGGCGCGTGGCGCGATGCGGATTTTGCCCGCGCGCCCACCTTTTTTCGCCAATTCGGGAATCGCCTGCAACGCGGCGGCGGCCGATCCGTAATTGTCCAGCAATTTGAAAAAAGTGATGGGGCCAATATTCTCACTGCGGATCAGCCGAAGCCAATCCAACTTTTCGGAAACCGGCAGGGGGCGGGTTGACGTTTCACGCATGGCGCGAGAGGTTGCGACAAGTGCAACTTTTGGTCAAGCCCCAAAAAAATCCATTGCACATATGCCTTGATATCAGTCATTGCAGACCTTATTTAACACTTTGGTTAAATACAAACGGATCTCGATAAATGCAGATTTCCAGCTCTCTCGACGCGACTTTTTCGGCACTGGCCGACCCGACCCGCCGGGCGATCCTGGCGCGGCTGGCGCGCGGCGAAGCGTCGGTCGGGGAACTCGCGAAACCGTTTGCAATATCGCTTCCCGCCGTATCGCGGCACCTAAAAGTTCTGGAAGCGGCCCATCTGATCGCCCGCGAAAAGGAGGGGCAGTGGCGACGCTGCCGGCTTACCACCGAACCCCTGATCGAGGCTTCGGATTGGATTGAGACCTATCGACGGTTCTGGGAGGGACAGTTCGATCGTTTGGCCGAATATCTGGATGACAAAGGACACCCCCATGATCAGCGCAGCGACGATTGAGGCTTTGGCTGTTCCAAAACTTACCATATCGCGCAATTTTGCAGCCGCGCGCGAACGTGTTTTCAAAGCGTTTACGGACCCCGACGTGCTGAAGGAATGGTTTGGCCCGGAAGGTTTTTCCGTGCCGTCGGCCACTGTAGATTTCCGTGTCGGTGGAGAATACCGCATCACCATGCGATCCCCCGAGGACACGGATCACACCGTTGTCGGCATATACCGCGAAATTGACGACCCGAGGCGGCTTGTCTTCACATGGGCTTGGGAAACCGGCGACATGCCGGACGCCGACACCCTCGTCACTCTTGATTTTGCCGACGACGGCGAAGGCACCGCAATGACCCTAACCCACGAGGGCTTCCCCAGCGAAGACCTGCGCGACCGCCACAACGAGGGTTGGTGCTCGTCCTTCAATTGTTTGGAAGGCGTACTCTAAGCCGCCCCAAACACCCGCTTGAAGATCGTATCGACGTGCTTGGTGTGGTAGCTGATCGAATCTTCGTCCAGCAGGACCGACAGTTTTTCGACGTCGAGCACCTTGGCCAGACCTTCGTCCTTCGACAGGAAGAAGAACAAGCGGTTGTCGTGCTGGGCGGCTTCCAGATCAAGGGCGTCACGCTCGGCTTCGCGGTCCGGATCGTCGGGGTCGATGCCGAAACTTTTCCACACCCGCATGGCGTTGCGCTGCACGATTTTGTAGGCATCCTCGCGCGAGACATCGTTCTGGGTCAGGAACAAAAGAACCCGCTGGGCGTCGTGAATTCCGCCGAAGGAATTGAGCTGGGTCATCATGTTTTCGGGATAGAGCACCAGCTTTTCGATGACGCCCGCCATGCGGTTCAGGGCGAAATCCAGGGTTATGGTGGCGTCGGGGCCGATCATGCGTTCGACCGAGGAATGCGAAATATCGCGTTCATGCCACAGGGCCACGTTTTCCAACGCCGGAACCACCGCGGCGCGCACCGTGCGGGCCAGACCAGTCAAATTTTCGGTCAGGATCGGGTTGCGCTTGTGCGGCATGGCCGACGATCCCTTTTGCCCCGGCGCGAAATATTCCTGGGCCTCGCGCACTTCGGTGCGCTGCATGTGACGAATTTCGGTGGCGACATTTTCGATTGAACTGGCGATGACCGCCAACGTTGCGAAAAAGGCCGCATGGCGATCACGCGGGATGACCTGGCTGGAAACCGGTTCGGGCATAAGGCCCATTTTTTCGGCCACGTATTCTTCAACCTGCGGATCGACGTTGGCGAATGTGCCGACCGCGCCTGAAATGGCGCAGGTGGCCACCTCGGCTCGCGCCCGCACAAGGCGTTCGCGGTTGCGCGTGAATTCGGCGAAAAAGCGGGCAAACTTGATGCCCATGGATGTCGGCTCGGCGTGGATGCCGTGGGATCGACCGATAACCGGCATGTCTTTGCTATCAAACGCACGTTTCTTCAACGCCGCCAGAACCTTGTCGATATCGGCCAGCAGAATGTCGGTGGCCTGGATCAATTGCGCGTTGAAGCAGGTATCAAGCACGTCGGACGAGGTCATGCCCTGATGCACGAAACGCGATTCGTCGCCCACCTGTTCGGCCAGCTCGGTCAAAAATGCGATGACGTCATGGCGGGTTTCGGCCTCGATATCGTCGATGCGCTGAATGCGCTCGGGCGTGTATTCCTTATTTCCCTTTTCCCACACCGCCTTGGCGGCTGCGGCGGGGATAACGCCCAGATCTGCCAGGGCGTCGCAGGCATGAGCCTCAATCAGATACCAGATATGGAAGCGATTGGCGGCTTCCCAGATGGCGACCATATCGGGGCGAGAATAACGCGGGATCATCGGACGTCTCCGGTCTTTTTTTGAGGAAGCGCGATTTTACTCATCGCCGAGCGTTTGCATAGACGTGATATGATAAGCGGCGATGAAATATCGGTGGATGGAATAGTGCTACGAACAATTCCCTTGATCGACGCAGGAACAAACGGTGCGCCGGGGGCGCTGGCGGCCGCGCCCGAACTTTTATTCGAGATCATGCAAACAGCCCGGCGCAGATACGGAATGCCCGCCATGTGGGCGGCGGATGCCGTGTCCAGACACTGGATGGAGAAAACGGGCGATCCCTATCTGCCCGAAATTGCCAGAATTGCCCAACGTATTGGGTCGCCAGGCATCTACATGCTCAACCTATCCTTTGAATGGAGCTGCACGACGGGGCTTGCCCCCGACCCCGCCACGCCCGGCAATCGCATGTTGCGAACCCTGGATTGGCCGCTGGACGGCCTGGGCCGCACCCTTGTGGTGACCCGCCATGACGGGCGGGCGGGAGACTATTTCAACGTCACCTGGCCGGGATTCGCGGGGATCACCACGGCCATGGCGCCGGGCCGGTTCAGTGCCGCAATCAATCAACCACCGATGCGCTGGACTTCGCCGGTTATGGCGTTGGACTGGGTCGCCAACCGGGCCGCCATCTGGCGCAACGGCGGATTGCCGCCAGCGCACCTTCTGCGCAAGGTATTCGACGAGTGCACGACCTATGACGACGCCAAACGTATGCTATGCGAAACACCGGTCTGCATTCCGGTTTTTTATTCCCTTAGCGGAACCGACGCGGACCAAAGCTGCGCCATCGAACGTATGGAAACGCGGGCTGATATTCGCGAAGGACAGGTCAGCACGGCCAATCATTGGATCGGCTTTCGTGTGCCGGGCCGCGCCCGTGGGTTCGACAGCGTCGGGCGCTGGCATTGCATGGAAGAGACGCACGCGCTGGGCGTCGCCGATGATTTTTCATGGGTCTCCCCGCCGATTCTGAATGCGACGACCCGCGTTGCCGTCATCGCCAATGCGCAGGCGCGAAAACTGATGGTTCGAGGATGGGAGCGTGACGGTCCGGCAACCGAGGTCTTCACACTCTGAGAGGCAATCGCCCCTTGCGATAGAAGATCATCCACAGCAGGGCCAAAACCTCAAGCACCAGCACCACGCCGAAGGCCACAGTGTAAGCCTGCGGCTGATAACCACCCGATGCGACGGGCGCAAACTGGTTGATGATCACGCCGATGCCCCATTGGAAACTAAATCCGGCAACGAAAACCAGCAGGTTCATGCCGGTGATCACCCTGCCCGCCAGATGCCGGGGAAAGGTCTGCGAAAGGCCCGCGTAAACCAGAATGCCGTTGGTGCCAAACAGCGCGAACAAACACCAAAGAACCAGCGGCGGAATGGGAAGTCCGAGAACCAACACCAACTGCACAACCATGGAACCAACCATGGATACGATGGCCACCGCCACCGGTGCAATGCCCAGCTTTCCCAGCCGTTCAGCCACCACGCCCGCTAAAACAAAGCCCACAGTCATGGCTGCGGCGATCATCATCAGGGCGAACGCCACGTCGTCGCGGCCCATGCCCGCAACATCGCGCAGCCACGGCCCCGACCACAGGCTTTGGATTGACAGGAACGCCGCCTGGGTGGTGAAGGTGATGGGAGCAATTCGCCAAAACAGCGGACTGGTCATGACCTGTACGACGCCACCGAATTGATCGGCCATACGGCTGGGCTCGGCCTCGCCTTTCTTTTCCGGCACAACCGTGAACAGTATGACCGCAGCGGCCAAGGTCATGGCGCCAAGGGCCATGAAGATGCCGCGCCAGTCGGTAAACGCGAGCGCCGACTCGATGGGGACCGTGGCGCTTAGCGCGCCCAACCCGCCGACCGCCATCTGCAAACCGTTGACCAGGGGCAGACGCCCGGCGGGAAACCACTGTACAAACGCCTTGAAGGCCGCCATCAGGCAGGCCGAAACGCCGAAACCGATCAACCCGCGCCCGATAATCAGGGTCGTCGTATCGGGAGCCAATGCAAAAACAAAAGCCCCAGCGGCGGCAAACAGCAGCAAAAAAGACTCGGTCCGCCTGGGGCCGTAGCGGTCCAGCAACATACCCAGCGGGATTTGAAAGGCCGCGAAGGTCAAAAAATAGGTGCTTGTCAACAGGCCAAGGTCAGCGGCATCCAGACCCATATCGGCGACCATATTGGGCGCGATCACGGCGTTGACGACACGATAAATGTAGGACAAAAAATAGCCCAGGGCGAACGGCAGAAAGACGCGAAGAATAATTTGCAAAGCCGGGATGTCCCTCGGGCGATGTTAGCGCTCATCTATATCATAGCGTGATCGGGTATTGCCAAGTATCGAGCATTTGCCCACATTGGGGAACGAGACATGCAACGCAAGATTTATGAGGTTGATGATGAGCTATGTACCCTCGGCCGACCGTTACAGCGTTATTGATTGCCGCCGTTGCGGACGTAGCGGATTGCAACTTCCGGCGCTGTCGCTTGGCCTGTGGAACAATTTCGGCGGTATCGATTCGTTTGAAGGGGCCCGCGCGCTGTTCCGCGCCGCCTTCGATCACGGCATCACCCATTTCGACCTCGCCAACAACTACGGCCCCCCGCCGGGCTCGGCCGAGGAAACCCTGCGAAAAATCATCGCCAAGGATTTCGCCACCCACCGCGACGAAATCATCATCGCGTCCAAGGCCGGTTATCCCATGTGGGAAGGCCCCTACGGCATGTTCGGATCGAAAAAGCACATCGTCGCCAGCATCGACCAAAGCCTGCAACGCAGCGGCCTGGACTATTTCGATATTTTCTATTCGCACCGCTTTGATCCTAATACGCCGCTGGAGGAAACCCTGGGCGCGCTTGATCTGGTCGTGCGTCAGGGCAAGGCGCTGTACGTCGGCATTTCGTCGTACTCGCCCGGCAAAACCCGCGAAGCCGCCGCAATATTGCGCGCCATGGGAACGCCGTGCCTGATCCATCAGCCCAGCTACAACATGTTCAACCGCTGGATCGAAACCGACGGCCTTCTGGATACGCTGGACGAAGAAGGCATCGGCTGCATCGCGTTTTCGCCCCTGGCTCAGGGCCTGCTGACCAACAAGTACCTGAACGGCATTCCGGGTGACTCGCGCGCCGCCCAGGGCAAGCCGTGGCTGCCCGGCGAATACTTAAGCGACAAGGCCATCGAAAACGTGCGCGCCCTAAACGAAATAGCCAAAAAGCGCGGCCAGACCCTGGCCCAGATGGCCATTGCCTGGGTTCTGCGCGACCCGCGCGTGACCACGGCGCTAATCGGCGCAACCCGGCCCGAACAAATCACCGAAAACGTCAAAGCCCTCGGCGCCGCCGCCTTCACCCGCGACGAACTCGCCGAAATCGACAAATACGCCACCGAACAAAGCATCAACCGCTGGGCCGCATCAAGCGAGCATAAATAGGTTGGAGCACCGGCGTTATTCACTGTAGCCTCGATTTGCCCAGGTGCTGAAGATTAGGGCCAGCAGGGGCATGATGGTGAAGCTGATGGCCAGGGGCAAGACGGTGCCGTTGAAGGCTTGGCCGATCATGGAGCCGGTCAGGGCCGAGAGCGTGGTCGATATCGCGCCGATCACGGCGGCCGCCGACCCCGCGATATGGCCCATGGGCTGCATGGCCATGGCGTTGATGTTACCGAATACGGTTCCGTGACAGAAAAACACCGGCATCATGAATGCGAAAAACAGCCACAGCGGCGGCACACCGTCAAAGGCGTAGCTGACGGCCAAAAATGAGCCCGCCAGAACGACGGTGGTGGCCAGAGCCCTGCGGATCAACAGGCGCATTCCTAAGCGAACCACAAGCCGCGAATTAATGAAGGCCGCAATGCCCAGCGTCCCCGCCATACAGGCGAAGGCCAGCGGGAATAATTCGCCCAGGCCGTAAATTTCCTGAAAGATCTGTTGCGCCGTGGTCAGGTAGCCGACAAAGGCCGAGAACACGCACGCCATGGCCAAAAGGTAGCCCATGGTGACCCGGTTGGTGAAAATCTCGCGGAAAGCGCCGCCAATTCGATCCACCGTCAACGGACGCCGTTTTTCCGGCACCAGCGTTTCGGGCATGCGTATCGCCATCCACGCCGACGTTCCCACCGCCATGGCAATAAACATCCAGAAAATTCCGTGCCAGTGGGTGAAGGCAAGGATTCCCTGACCGATGGCGGGCGCGAAAACGGGAACCAGAATGAAAAGCGTCATGATGGTGGACATGGTTTTGGCCATTTCGCGGCCCTCGAACCGGTCGCGGATCATCGCCGCCGAAATAACACGCGGCCCGGCCGCGCCAACCCCCTGAACGAAGCGGCCTATCAACATGGCCTCGAAGCTGGCGGCGTTGATTGAAATCAGACAGCCAAGACCGAACACGGCGAACCCGAAAAGGATCACGGGCTTGCGGCCCAATCTGTCCGACACGGGGCCGAAAAACACCTGCGACGACGCCAATCCCAGAAACAAAGCACCGATGACCAGTTGGCGTTGGTTATCGTCCGCCCCCAGTTCCTCGCCGATCAGGGATAGCGCCGGCAGCACCGCGTCGGTCGACATGGCGACGGTCGACATGGTCAAGGCCATCAGGGCTATGAATTCCGCGTAGCGCATTTCAGCAAGTTCCTAGCGGTTTGAGCCGCCATTTCCGGGATGCCACACACATTTGGGCCCGATGCTCGCCGCACCGACGGCATCAGCACATCATGTAGCGCTTTTTGGCTCTGCAAAACCAGCGCCGAGTGTATGGGGACGGGTGCATGGTGGCAACGGTGGCCTCAGTTTGGGCGTGGGCCGAGGTTATTGGCACGGGCCTTGCTGTGATAGGCCAGTGATAATTTAGATAGTGGAGCATTTCATGGCGAGATCGATTGTTCGATACATGCTATTGGGCGATCAGGTCTGGGTTTACCTGGACGATAAGGATATTCGTCTAGCAACCGGCCCGGAAGTTGCGCGGATCATTGAAGACGATCCCGAGTTCGCTTTGCACTTTTCACTGCAAAATGCGAACCACGTCCCGAAAGCAAAAGATTGCGACATCTCGTTGGACGATATCAAAATCCCCAACTGAACCACTTTACCGCACGGTAACTGTCGGCCTAAATCAAACCCATCGTCTTGAACGAATTGTTCCCGCGCTTAGAAATGATCACGTGATCATGCAGCGCGATGCCGAGTTTTTCACCCGCTTCCTTAACTTCTTTGGTCATATCGATATCGGCCTGCGACGGAGTCGGATCGCCGCTGGGATGGTTATGAACTATAATAAGTGATTTTTTATCGTTATATTTCAATTAGTTATCGTATGTAAAAACCATTTTGTATGACTTTTGTAGGATTTCGTTAAAATTTGATCCAATTTCCAATAAATCTTTGCATTTTCTTCCCGGTGGTGGTGACAAGTGGTCTCTAACAGTTTCTTGTCTGTGAATTGTAGAGGTCCCCAAGCAAAGGCGGTTTAGAATTTATCATGGCCAAAGAAGTCTTACATCATGCAAGGAATACGCGGGACGGCGAAGGATCGCCTGAAACTATCTATGTCTTCCTCAAGATATTCATCGCAAATCGCTATTCTATTTTTGAGCCTTGGTTCCGGTGTCGCAGTCTTCCTGCGTGTCCTCTTTCTCTTCCAAGGAGGGTTTGGATTGGTTTGGGCATTCTCCATTTGGCGCTTTAGGTTTTCCGGGTCAAACGCACCACAAGGCCCATCCTGGTCTTGAAATACGGCAGCAACGCCGATCACTTCTGGCATTCGGCCTTGGCTCTTGGGTACGCTCGGGATCGATGTGTTGAATTTTGGTGCATAGCTCCGGATTGCCGTGCTTTCCCGCTCATTCATCTCTGCTGGAGAACATGGGGCAATGGCTATAGACCAGGGTAAAGAGGTGTCTGGTACCCGATGATAATACCTGCCTAGGCTCTCGATTGGACGTTCTTTGAGGCGCCAAGACTGACCGACATAAACAATTTCTTTTGCGCAACCGATCAGATATATCCCCGATGAGCCCATAGGCATGGAAAGCAGTTCGTCCAACTCCTCATTCGGATAGCGAAGAAAGACCTGGCGGTTCCAAACTAGGTTTAACAATCTGTGGCTAAGCATCGTGTTCACCGGTCACCGCTGGAGTTTCGGCAAACACAAGGGAAATCCGGCGATTTTCCCGAATGCATCTTTCCATGACTTCAAATGCAGCGACACGATATGGCCCAAGGTAGGCCTTGGGCCATACCTGCCCAACCGGTGAACGCCGTAGTTGTTGGTTTGTCCGATAGATGTAGATGGTCGTATCTCCTGATATGACGTCTTGATACATAGCCTCATGGATCATGGCTACGTATTGCCGCAACTCCAAAAGCATCATTTGTACATCTTTTGGAAAAGGTCTGCGGCCTGCGAGAAGATCTCGGGCGAACCTTTCGGAGAAATTGCCGATCTCGGCAAGGTCGCGGGCAGTTAAGCCAAGATAGGAACAAACAACCGCATATGTTGCTTCCATAGCCGACATCTTTCTCTCCTGAGAGGCGCGGCCTAGATTCCGTCTGCCCCACTTAAGTTCCGTTTTCGGAACCTTTTTAGTTCCGAAAACGGAACCCGTCAATAGCTTGGATTTGAGATATGGAAGCGCCGCTAAAGGTCAGAGATTCACGTCCGTTTTTGATGTCCGCTTCTGATATACGACCGGGATGGGCGCCAAGCGGACTCTGAACGCCAAGCCGGTATTCGTCGCCTTCGGGTCAGAGGACTAAACCGCTTGCGCGGTAGAAGGATCTGAACGTTTGGGGACGGAACGATAACGGTCCGGGCTGCCTGTCTTTAAGATTTTGGGGTTTTGCACCTCAACCTTGGAGACAGGAGTTTGTCATGACGGATACCCCCATCAGCCCGTTGCGCCAGCGCATGATCGAGGACATGACGGTGCGCGGTTTCACGCCGGGCACGCAGCGCGGCTACATCGTGGCGGTCAGGAACTTCACGGCCTTTCTTGGCCACCCTCCGGATCAGGCGGATGTGGAGGACTTGCGGCGTTATCAGCTTCACATGAGATCGATCGGGGCGTCGGCGACGTCGATGAACGCTGCCGTTTCGGCGTTGCGGTTTTTCTTTGGCGTGACGCTGGGTCGGGGTGATGCAAACGCCGCTATGACGACAGTCCGTGAACCCAAAAAGCTACCCGTCGTGCTCAGCCCGCAAGAGGTCGAGCTTCTTCTGGGTGCCGCGCCCGGGCTCAAGTACCGGGCCGCATTGGGCGTCGCTTATGGGACGGGGCTGCGTGCCTCGGAGGTGGTCTCGCTCAAGGTCTCGGACATCGATTCTGAGCGCATCGTGATCCGGGTTGAGCAGGGCAAGGGACGCAAGGATCGTTATGCCATGTTGTCGGAGCCGCTGCTTGATCTCCTGCGGGCCTGGTGGGGGGCCGCTCGCAAACGGGGTGTTATGCTGCCGGGGGGCTGGCTGTTTCCAGGCCAAAAGCCGGTCAACCACCTGACCTCCCGACAACTAAATCGCGCCTTCCATAGAGCCAGAAAGGCGGCTGGGATCGATAAGCCGGTCTGCTTGCACACGCTCAGGCATTGCTTTGCCACTCATCTGCTGGAGCAGAAGGTCGATATCCGCGTCATCCAGGTGTTGCTGGGCCACAAGAAGCTCGACACCACGGCGCGCTACGCCCACGTCGCCAGTTCCACCCTGCATGCGGTCAAGAGCCCACTCGAACATTTGAAGTTGCCGCCCGCCTGACCCGGCAGCGTCATGCCCCGGAACAGTTTAGAGGTTGCGGATGTCTTCCGCGCCTTTGGGCCTGCCTGGCGTCGAGCCAATGGCGGTCATGTGAGCCTTGGCCAATTGAAGGTCATGTCGGCGATTGAGAGTTGCCGCACGGCGGCCCTCGGCGGCCACGTGGCGGCTTGCAGGAAGTGCGGCCATACCCACATCGCCTACAACTCGTGCCGCAACCGCCATTGCCCCAAGTGTCAGGGGGCGGCGGCCAGGGACTGGCTGGCGGCGCGTCAGGCCGAGCTGTTGCCGGTGGAGTATTATCATGTGGTCTTCACCCTGCCCGGACCGATCAGCGATATCGCCTACCACAACAAGGCAACCATCTATGCCATCTTGTTCAAGTGACCTGCCCCCGAAAAAGTGATCCAGGCTGATTGAGAGATTCTGGTTTATTCTGGCTCTTGATATAGGAGGAAAGAATGGGCCTAAGAAGACGTTATACTGCTGAACAAATCATCGGTTTTCTG